>Ga0181528_10001726_pt1 | contig 13548 bp, 12 predicted proteins | sample PEATcosm2014_Bin_47_FD_119742 | JGI IMG/M metagenome (GOLD analysis project Ga0181528, IMG submission 119742) | Peatland microbial communities from MTU Mesocosm Facility, Houghton, MI, USA - PEATcosm2014_Bin10_10_metaG | ecosystem: Environmental > Terrestrial > Soil > Wetlands > Peat | place...
ACCCCAGAGGACGATGGTCTCGCCCGGGCTCGCCGGCGACGTAGCCACACTGAATGTCCCGTTGGGAACCGCGTACGAATAATCGAGGTGGGTGGCGACGGCGAAATTGCCCGGCCATGGGAAGAACGCCGGTTGCAGCGTTTCGGCCGTGATCGTGAAAGGAAGACTGTTGCCGGCGGAGTTTGTGACCGTTACCTGCGCCGGTCCGGCCGTCAGCCCGGGTGCTACGGCGTTGATCTGCGTCGCGGAAACGAAATAAATGTACGCTGCCTGCCCTCCAATGGTGACGCTGACGCCGCCCAGAGTCGTCGGCAAGTTGCCGTTCACCACCCAACCGGTCCACGTGGCCGCCGCCGAACCGGCCGGCAGGAAATTGCTGCCGTAAATCGAAAAATACGAGCCGTAAGCCGCCCCGGACTGGCCGCCCGCCGAGTTGGAGATGCTGCCGATGGAGGGGAGAACGGGAGGCGCGGGCGGGGTCGTCACCGCGGCGGCGCGCAGGTAGTCGATGTAATCGGTGCCGACGTTCGGCAGCCACACCCACACCGCCGTGACGTCGGATAATGTCGGCGATCCGTTGTAACACTGCAGTTGCGACTCGTCGAACTGCAACGTGACGGTGGTCATGGTATTCGCCGGAACCGTCGGCCAGTTCAGAATCTGACACCAGACGCTGCCCGAGCCCGATTGGAAAGCGATGGCGGACTGGCCGGCAGCCGAGAGCTGGACATCCACCGAGAGCGACGGCCGGCCGGTAAGATCCACCGGCGAGGACAGCGCCGCTCCGAACCAACCTTTCTCTACCACGTTGACTTGCAGTCCATAGCTGCCGTCGGTGTGGAAAGCGGTGGTCTGCGAGACAGTCCCAAACGACCCGCTGGTCGGGCCCCATCCGTCGGTTCCCGTCTCGAACGACTCCAGCGTGGCAGTGCCGGTGGGACTGGCGGGCACCGTGACGATCAAGAAAGCGGGATTGGAGACATTCCCTTTGGTGTCGGTCACCGTGTAAGAGCACATGGTGAGACCATTGAAGCCCGAGGCTGGCGTGAACTGCACGCTCTGCCCCACCACCGCAAAATTGCCGCCATAAACGCTGATGGTGGATTGCACGCCGGGTGTGTTGGGGTCGAGATCGATCGAGGCGGGATCGATGCTCGCGCCGCCGTAAGCGACGTCATTGCCTAGCGGGTATAAAGTCACCGGATCGCCGAAAACGCCCTGCGCCCATTGATCGCCGGCCACCGGCGGAAATGACGCGGACTGGCCCCCCATCATTTGAGCGAAATTGCCCATGGTGGAAAGCAGCGGGCTGCCCGCCTCGACGTCAAAAGCCCTCAGTGTTTCCGCGTTGGCAACCGCTGGCTGCCCGGGCAGCAGGTCCCAGAAGAGACCGCCGCTGCCTCCGTTTTGCAGGATCAGGTTCGTGTAGTCCTGGTAGACGTTGTTTCGGATGTTTCCCTCGATGGTGCCGAACTCGCCCATGTAGACGGGCTTGCCGAGGGATTTCGCCGAAGCGATGTGCTGCTGGATATACTGCTCTCCCCAGCCGAGCGTCTGCTGCCAGGTGTCGGGATAAAGGTGGAACCCCATCAGATCCACGCTCGCCACCTGCGCGAATGCCACGGTATCGACGCCGGCATAGCAGATATTGAGATCGGCCGGCACCCCGGCGTCGTTGCAGAAGAAGCCCTCGTCGCCCACGGACACCAAATGGTTCACATCGACGCTCTTGATATAGGCAGACACATCGGTGATCCAGCTCAAGAGGGTTTCGCTGGTGCAGGAGTTTGACGAGGGCAGACCGCCGGAAGACGGGCCGCTGCCCGCGCAGCGCGGTTCGTTCATCAGTTCCCAGATCATGATGGTCGGATCGTTCTTGTAGGCGATGCCCGAGATTGTGTTGACGTGGTTGAGGACGTGGCTGACCCAGTTCTTGTACCACTGGCGAACCGTGGAGTCGGTATAGAACTGGTCATGATACGGCAGCCCCTTCGCCGACGTGTATTGGTCGATGCCGCCGTAGTCGGTCCAGTTATTGGCCAGTGTCAAGATCAACTTGAGGCCGAGCTGGCCAGCCTTGTCGATGGCGTAGTCCACGTTGGCGAGACCGTTGCCCCCGTCGTTATATTGCGGCGTGCCGCCGGAGAAATTCTGCAGGTAAAAGGACACTCCCGAGGTGCTGGAAACGTCGTCAAAGCACCACATGCGGAGGCCGGTGAAGTGGTTGGCTACCGCAGTTTCGAGGACCTGGTCTACAACCGATTGGGACTCCAGCATGAGGGCATAGGAATTGGTACCGCCGAAACGGAACGGCGCCTGATTGAGGGTCAGTGCGCCGTTCGAAACGCCCACGAATCCTCCGCTTCCCTGGCCGAACGCCGGCAACACGTACCCGACCGCCAGCAGTAATGAAAACCCGGTTTTCCTCATGCCAACCCCTCCCCTTCAACCCGTAAGCAGCACCTTCAAAGTGCCGCTCGTGCCAGCCCGCGCGAACGCTTCCGGAGCCTCTTGCAAAGCATAACTCGCGGCGATCGTCTCTTCCACCCGCACGCCGGGATGAGGAAGCAGCGGCAGTGCCGCTTCGAAGCGTCCGCAGCGCGAGCCAACCAGGGTGATCTCGTTGACGATGAGCGGCGCGGTGTCCACCGCGACCATCCCGTGCACCGTCGATTTCAAAATCACCGTGCCGCGCGGCGCCACCATCGCCGCGGCGGTCCGCAGACCCTCGGCACTACCGGTGGCATCGACCACCCAGCGATACTGCGCCGCCGGCGCCCGATTCCCCACAAGTTCCACTTCGACGCCCACGGCTGCGGCGATCCGCAGTTTTTCGGCATGGCGCCCGAATTGGCGGACGCGGTAACCGTGTGCGCGCAGCACCATGGCGATCAGCAGTCCCAATTTGCCGTCACCCAGGACGGCGACCGTTTCGCCGGCCGGAATGGACACCTGGTCGAGGATCTCGCAGGCCGCCGCCAAAGGCTCGGTGAAGACGGCACGCTGATTGTCGATGCCATCGGGTACGATGTGCAGATTGCGCTCCGGCAGGACGAAATACTCCTGGAAAGCGCCGGGATGCCTGACGATACCGAGCACCGTGCGGTGGGGACAGTGCCGGGCGAGATCGCGCGCGCACCATTCGCAGGCGTGGCAGGCCAGGTTGATTTCGCCCACCACCCGCCGGCCCACCAGCGAAGGGGTATCGGCGGCGGCCACTTGGGCCACGAATTCGTGTCCGGGAATGCCCGCGAAACCGTAGTAACCGCGCTGTAACTCCAAGTCTGTGTTACAGATCCCGGCGGTGAGCAGACGCAGAAGAGCAAAGCCCGGAGGCCGCTCGGGAACCGGAATCTCGCGCACCGAAACGGCGCCATTCTCCAGATGGACGGCCAGCATAAACCTTATCTTAGGTGGATACCGATCCGATAACTATCCTTCACCCCCAAATATGGGCGAAAGTAAACCCGCAATTTAGTATCAGGCTATTCCTGTATTTCCTATTGTGTAGCCCTAGTAGTTCTGGTACAAAAGTGATATGCTTCTGCCCAAAAAGACAATCAGCGCCTCCCCCAATCGCTCGAAGGTCATCCCTATTCGAGGATTCGGCAGGCAATTGGAGAGCTTATACGCTCGCCGTGCAGCCGTCGAGACTTTGATACGGTCTTTGGAGGATTATCAGCGTTTTCGCGCCCAGAGAACGGAATCCAGAGAAAGCAAGACGGCCTGAGTTACTTGGGCAATACAGCTTGAATTCGGGCCGCCAGTTCGGGACCGGCGAGATTCCCCGGATGGTATAGGCGAACGACTCCGGCATTGTCGATCAGTACCAGAGTTGGCGTAGTACTGGCTCCGTATTTCAGAAAATTGGCATCGCTGAGCGGCGCCGCAACGTTCCCCAGCGGAGCATAGAACTGCTGCCGAACCGCTTCGATGTATTTCCTCTCAACCGACGGCGCGGCGTCCTGCCCTTCCGCCACATACCCGTAATACCGCGTAGGGGCGATCAGCACCAGCCCCTTGGGGCCGTAAATCCTTTCAATCTCAACCAAAATAGGGATTTCAGCCTTACAGTCGGAGCACCAGTGCGCCCAAAAGAAGAGCAGCACGGGATGGCCGCGCAAAGCCGCCAGCGGTGTGGGTTTGGCGCCCAGCCAGTCGGTCTCATCGAGCGCCGGCGCCAGCTTGCCTTCCAGGCTCAGCAGATTGAGGTTCTTGTGCAGCCGCTCGCCGATGGACGTGTTGCTGAACAAAGCCAATTGCTCGTTCAGGAATGTGACGGCGTCGCTGCGGGCGCCGCGGGCCGCCAGCACCTGGGCGTGAACTTCGATGGCCGCGCCGAGGGCGGTCGGCAGCCACTGGTCGGAATCCAGCTTGCGGGTGCGAAGCAGCTGGTCGGCGAGCTTGCGCGTCTCCACCGCGTAGGCCTCCGCGCGGTCGTAGTGCCTGGCGCTCAGTTCCCCGCGGGCCAGCCAGGATAGCGCCGCCGCGAATTCCGGGGTATTGCCCGACTGCGTCCGCGACGCCTGCACGGCCCGTTCGGCTGCCGCCAGGTCATTGCGCGCAATCAGGTCCTTGACGTCGTTCGCCAACGCGAAATAAAGGAACAGGGCGGGCACCATGTGCACGGATTACAGCAGCTTATCGATGATCTGCGTCACCGTGGGACTGGTCCAGTCGGCCGGTTCGGCGATCTTCAGAAGCACCCGTCCCTGGGCGTTGATAATGTACGTCTCGGGGTACATGTAGGTGCCGAAATCTTCGTGTGTTTTCAGCTCGCGGGCCGTCAGGAAGCTGGGCGCATATTTCCGCAGGAATCGCTGGTACGCCTGAGGGTCCTTATCGACGCTGACGCCGAGTACCACCACGCCTTTGGAGGCGTAATCCTCGGCGAACCTGCTGAGCGACGGCGTCTCTTCCGCGCACGGACCGCACCACGATGCCCAATAATTCAAAACCAGCAGCTTGCCGCCGAAATTGGAGAGCGAAACGTTGCGGCCGTTGTCGGCGGTGATGGAGAAATCGGGAGCCGTGTCACCCGCTTCGACGACGCGTTGATGGATGGCGGCATAAAGCACATAGACCAGGACTACCGCGAGAACGCCGATACCCAGCCGTAAAAATCGATCGATTTTGATCCTCTGCATAACGGAAATCTATAATCATATTGTATCCTCGCCCGCGCCGCCGGCGTCCAAAAAGAGGCCTAAGAATGCTGATTACCCGCAAAGTAGAGTTCTCGTCCTCCCATATGTGCCGCCGGCCGGAGCTGTCGGAGGAGGAAAATCGACGGATTTACGGCCCAGCCGCCAATCCGCACGGCCACGGACACAATTACGTGTTGGAAGTGAGCCTCGAAGGCGAGCCCGACCCGGTAACCGGCATGGTGCTGGATCTGAAGGAGCTCAAGCAGATTCTCACCCGCCACGTGGTGGACGTATACGATCATCGTTTCCTGAATTACGAGGTTCCGCCGTTCGACCGCGTGGTGCCTACGCCCGAGAACATCGCCCGCGATATCTGGCAGCGGCTTGAACCGCTTCTGCATGACGGCAGGGGACGCCTGCGCACGGTGCGGGTTTATGAAACGCCCGACCTGTATGTGGATTATTGCGGAGAGCAGCCGTGTTCCGTGTAACCCGCCGCTACCGGTTCGCGGCTTCTCATCGCCTGCACGCGCCGCAGCTGAGCGACGAGCAAAACGAAGCCATTTACGGCAAGTGCAATAACCCTTTTGGCCACGGCCACAACTATGTGCTGGAGGTGACCGCTCGCGGGCCGGCGGACGATTCCGGCCGCACGCTCGATCCGGGCCGGTTGGACGATTTGGTCGCGCGGCAGGTGCTTACACCTTTTTCCCACAGCAATCTGAACGTGGATGTCGATTCCTTCGCGGGGCGTGTGCCCACGTCGGAAAACCTGGCGGTGGAAATCTGCCGTAGATTGAAGGACAACTGGCCGGCGATATTCCCCGGAGAATGGCCCAAATTGGACCGTGTCCGCATCGCCGAGACAGCGCGCAACATCTTTGAAGTGAAAACTCATGAAATCGACTAAAGCGTTGGTGAAAGTGATCCCCACGAAACCGGAAGAACCGAATCTCGCCCCGCTGGTGCGCGAAATGTTGGCCAAGCTGGGAGAAGATCCCACCCGTGAGGGTCTGGCCGATACGCCGGCCCGCGTGGATAAGGCGTTGAAATTTCTGACCAGCGGCTACACCGCCGATATCCGCAAGCTGGTCAACGGCGCGCTCTACGAAGAGAAGTACGACGAGATGGTGGTGGTGCGCGATATCGAGTTTTTCAGCCTGTGCGAACACCACATGCTGCCGTTTTTCGGCAAAATACACGTGGCGTATCTGCCCAAGAACAAAGTCATCGGATTGAGCAAAATTCCGCGGATCGTGGACGCGTTCGCGCGCCGTCTGCAGATTCAGGAGCGATTGACTCAGCAAGTGGCGCAGACCATCCAGGAAATGATCGACCCCATAGGGGTGGGCGTGATCTGCGAGGCGCGCCACTTCTGTATGATGATGCGCGGTGTGGAGAAGCAGCACTCCGGGGCGATGACCAGCGCGATGCTGGGAATTTTCCGCGATCGCAAGAAGACGCGCGACGAATTTCTGGCGCTGGTGAATCATCGCGGGCGCGAGTTTTAGACTTTCACACTCCTGTCGGGACAGGATGCCTCCTGCGCGACGCACGTGCTAGATATAGGAGAGCAGTGCCCGACATCGACTTTTTGTCCGCTCCAGCCGTCTTCAAAGCGATGCGCTTTATCACCTCGCTGGCGATGGCAGCGGCGATCGGCGTTGCCTCCGAGCCCTCGGCCGCTCCCAATATCGCTCTGGCTGCACCGGTCGGTTGCGCAGGGAGCGCAACCCTTGGCACCTTCCAGCTCTCTATCCGCCCGTTCACTCAAGGAGCGCCGCTGCCCCTGAAATCCGTTGCCGCCGTGCCCGCCGGATCGCGTCTCATCTGGAATCCGGCGCATTTGCGGCTGCCGCCTTCGAATAGCGCGGAGGTCACGCTAATCGAGGTGCCGGCCAACGACGGCGTCCTGCTCACCATGGAGCCGCGTAAGGCATCGGAGCGCGCCGAGTGGCAGCTGCTGCAACGTCCCAAGGTGATCGCATTGGTTTACGGACCGCAGGGCCTGAGTGAAGGCAAGCTGCAATCGCTGGTGACCCGCAATCAGGACCTGCTGCGGGAACTTGCCGACTACGCCGAGCAGAGCTCGGAAGTCGAACAGCTGGTACAGGAACTGGCCGATGCCGAGCAGTCGCACGCCGGCGCCGATACCGCGCTCAAAGGCGTGTCCGCGGAATACGGAGTGAGCGCGCAGAAGCTGAGCGACACCAGCGGATCGGGCCAGCAGGCGTCTCTTCTGCTGAATGCTTTGCTTCCCGCCGCATCTAACTACGATCCACTTGCCGCGCAGAGTACCCAAGTGATGCAGACGGGAGGATTGGCAGCTTCGGTAGCCAGCCTTTTCTTCGGCAATCAGATAGCTCTGGCTGCCGGCGGCGCGGCTCTCTTTTCCAATCTGAAAACCATCCTGTTCCCCAATACGGAGTTTCGCTCGGCGTTCGTGCAGAGTTCCGCAAAGGACAATCTGGCGCTGTGCACCAAGACCCAAGGTGCGAAGCTGAAAACGCGAGCGGCTTATTTGTGGGCCTATCGCGTGCCGCAATTGACGAAGCCGTCCTTTGCACTCGCCAGGTCTCCGAATCTTGCATTAGGGATTCAGTCCACAGTGGAATTGAAGCCCACGAAGGACGGCGCGACCAAAGATTTGGCCTATGCGCGTGACTGGCGTCTGGTCTCCCATGCTGGCGGGGGAGCTTTCAGCGTCCCCGTCACCTTCACGCCGGCGGGCACGCTCGAAGTCGATCTTTCGAAAAGTAAACTCCCGGTTGGCGATTATGAATTGGGCTATACCTGGGATTGGGACTCGGCTATGGTGCAAGGCACGGTTCACGTCCATCCGGCAGAAGATTTCTCGCACATTACTCTTACCGCCAAAGAGCACGACAAGCTGATTCAAGGCAGCGGCATCGTTACGGTGGAACTGAGCGGACCCGATTTCGAATTCCTGGAGAAAGCCACGATTGAAGGTTCGGGGCGCGGCGCTAAACCGGCCGAGACGGACTTCCATCTGCCGCTGGGAAAGCGCGCCGGCCCGCAAAACGTGGTCGCTTTCGATATCGACACGGCCAAAGAGGGCACCTACACGCTGGCATTGGCGCAGGCCGATGGCGTCATTCGGAAGGTTCCGATCGCGGTATTGCCTCCCAATCCGAAGGTCTCCAATCTGCCGCTGCGCCTCAACACGGGCGAATCGCGGCAGCCTATTTGCCTGAAGGGGACTGGCGTGGATCGCCTGGAAGCCGTCACTTCAGAGGCCGGCGAAATCACTGGAGCGGCGGACGCGGACGACTGGTCGGGCGAGATTCGCCTGAAAGCCGGTTTGAAGCGCGGCCAGAGTTTCGCGCTTGTACTGAAGGTGAAGGGACTCGACAATCCACTTACACTGTCGAACGCCATCGAGATTGTGGGAACCCGGCCGCAGATCCAGTCGATGCAGAAGTCTCTGCCGGGCGCGTTCGGGGTGGAGATCGCCGCCGACGAACTACCTGCGGGAATGCTCGTGGGGTTCGCGTTGAATCTGGATCGCGCGCATAATTCGAGTTTCCCACGGCTGGATCTGGGTTGCGAGAGTGGGGAGTTGCGGCGCGAACTCACGCTGACGGCGGGCACATCGGTAGCGGGCGCTAGCCTGACCAGCGCGGGCCCGGGAGCGCTCTACCTTTCCGTCGATCCCGGTGCGGTCGGTTATCCGGGCTGCAAACTGTCGGCGACGGTAGCTGTAGAGCCGGACGGCAGAAGCGCGCCGTACATCCTGGGACGGGTGATCCGCGTCCCGCGGCTCGACAAGTTCGCGCTGACCGGCGAAAAGGTGGGGGATGCGAGCTACGCCGGAACGGTGGACGGCCACGATCTCGACGTCATCGAAAAGGTGGGATGGGACGCCGCTAACGGGCTGCCGGTGGACGCCATTCCCACACCCGTGCCGGGAGAGCACCCCAGCCAGAATCTGCGCGTAGTCCTGCCGTGGCCGGCGCCCGGTCCGCACGCTCCGTTGTACATCTGGCTGCGCGGGGAATCGCAGGGGCGGAAGACCTCGGTGAGCTACTAGCGTTCAGATTTGAAAATTGCGCGGCGGTCGATATCGGGAATCGCTGACTCAATGCCGGGCTGTCGATTGCTTCCAAGTGGCGCGAACCAGCCGAAGTGGTTGCCTGCTTCCTCGGGCGTCTTGCTGACGACCGGCACACGCAGGCGGCGGCCGATTGTGCCGGCGATGCCCCGGCAACCCTGTGAATACCGCGCCCCTGCGGAACCCTTCTCATGCACGAGCCGGTAAAGACGAGCGGCATCGAGCCGATGCGCCGCGGGCCGCGGTTGAGCCCGTCTCCCACAGATGGAGCATGGAGCAATCGCCCGGGTCGTTCTCGGCCGGATACGCGCGCGCATCCCCTGCCGCCAATGAGCCGCTGCCTCGTGCGAATTTCGCGGACACGCCTGGCGTGGGAATGGCGCATGTCTCCTTCGGCCGCGAGGCGCGACCCCGCACTGGCGATCAAGGGACGGCCGGCGCCCGCGAGCGCGCCACCTGCGATAAGAACTCCCATTGGAATTGGTAGTACTTATTAAGGGAATCTTCAAGCAGCCGTTCCTGATCGCTGTGCGCGCCGAACCCTTTGGCGGCGTCTTCCACGTCCGAAGCCGGGCCGACACCGTAACATTGCATCCCCTTCGAGCGCAGGATGGACATGTCGGTGGCGCCGGTGCTCATCTGCGGAATGGTCGGCACGTTGTAAACCTTGCGATTGGCCGCTTCGATGGCGTGATAGATATCGCTGTCGATGCGCGAGGGCGCTCCGGCGGGGCGGGCGTTGCGATTGTTGGGTACCACCCGGACCGCAGGGTCGTTGATCACCTTGCGCATGAGGTCGTAGAAACCTGGCATGTTCTCATCGGGGAGGGCCCGGATGTCGAGCGTGGCTTCCGCCGTGGAAGGGATCACGTTCACCTGGAATCCTCCGGCGATGATGTTGGGCGAGATCGAGGTGTGGAGCATAGAGTAATCGCTGGGATCGTACTCGGCCAGATATTCGCGCACTTTGGGAGCTTTGGCGGGATCGAAGAGGGCGTTGAAGCGCGCGGCCTGATCGGGCGGGGAAAGGGTGGCCATTTTTTCGAAGTATGCGCGGGTGGTGTCGTTGAAGCGCATGGGCGGATCCCAGAGCGCGATTTTCTCGACGGCCTGCGCGAGGTGCAGAATAGCGTTGGTGCGTAGCGGACGGGAGCCGTGCCCGGATGGGCCGGTGGAGACCAGCTTCGCTCCGGCGGGAATCTTCTCGGCGGTCTGCGTGAGCGCGAAGCGAACCTGTCCGCCTTCGCGCCGGACGGCGCCGCCTTCGGCGATGCACGCTTCGGCGTCGAGCTCCGCCCAGTGCTCGTCCACGAGATACTGGATCCCGGGTCCGGTGGACGCTTCTTCGCCGGCCTCGGCCACGAAAATCACATCGCGGTCGAGCGCTACGTTGCCGCGCTTGAGCATCAGCATGGTCATGATGTTGGCGGCTACCTGCCACTTATTGTCTATGGCGCCGCGGGCGTAGACATATCCGCCATCGCGGGTGGCGCTGAAGGGCGGGAAGGTCCATTTGGAGGGATCGACCTGCACGGTGTCTTCGTGGCCCATAAGGAGGATGGGACGTTTGGAGCCGTTGCCGCGCAGGCGCGCGATGACGTTGGCGCGAGCCGGGTCTTTAGCCGCGATGGTGACCGGAATTCCTTCCTTTTCGAACACGGCTTTGATGTACTCCGCGACTTTGGTCTCGTTGCCGGGAGGATCGGTGGTGTCCAGTCGGAGAACGGCCTGATAGTGGGCGAGTAACTCCTCGTTCTGGGCTTGTATCAGGCCACAAACACTTAGTAAGAGCAGGGGTAAGATGCGGCGCATTGGCAGTTGTCTCCTATAGGGCAATCCGGCGGCGGTCCAGGCATCGCTGGGTCCACAACGCCGTCGCCGACCGCTCTGTTGGGGAAGGTGGCGCCGGTGTGCTCGGGCAGCTGGCGGTGGCCGGAGACGAAATCGGCGTGGAGGGGGGTTCGATGACGCGGGCGATGCGGAGCGGCGGCAGTATCGAGGTAGATCTGGACTTCGACCACGGCGGCGATGCCATCGGACCCGATCCGGCAGCCCGGGTAAAACGGTTGGAAAATCAAGGTTTCCCCCAAAAAGTGCGTCCCCGGAGTGCTCCGGCGCCGTATTGGTTAATATAGCGCGGGTTTGGTGGCGCGGCTGAAGAGTTTGCCGGCCGGGACCGCTCCCTTACCGTCGCGGCTCGGTAAACCACTGGGCCGCGCGCGTGTTTTCCGAGCCGTGCGCGGAAGCAAGCGGTTCTGTGGAGGCGAAATGACGGTTGTTGGATGGGCGATTCTCGCGGTTTTCACATCGACGGCGGTGCCACGCTCGGAAGTGGCGGGGATCATGGTTCGCGTGGCGGTGAACCAGGAGACGGCGCGCGACGCCCGGGCGAGCTACGTCTACCGGCAGGAACAAACCATCCGCATGCGCCGTCCGGGCGGCAAACTGGCGCGCGAGCAACATGCGGAGTACGTGGTGACGCCGGGGAAGGAGGGGGCCGACAAGAAGCTCGAGAAATTCGAGGGGAAGTACCAGTTCAAGGGCAAGTACGTGACCTATGACAAGCCCGGGTACACCTATCGCGGCCTGGATATCGACGGCGACCTGATCCGCGACATGGCCGACGACATGATGAACGATAAGAAATCGCGCGACGGCATCGGGCATGACCTCTTCCCGCTGACCGGCGAGGCGCAGAGGAAATACGATTTTCGGCTGGTGGGCAAGGAAGAGTACCGCGGGCGGGCGGTGTACCGGGTGGCGTTTCAGCCCAAGCGCGCTCCCAGCCTGGACGACGACGAGATGTGGAAGGGCGAAGCGCTGATCGATGCCGAGGAATATCAGCCCGTGACTGTGCACACCTCAATGGCGCAGAAGATCCCCGCGGCGGTAAAAGTGCTGCTCGGGACGGACGTCAAAGGGCTGGGATTCGCGCTGACTTATCAAAAATTTGCCGATGAAGTGTGGTTCCCGGTGAGTTACGGGGGCGAGTTCGCAGTGCGGGGGTTATTCTTTTATAGGAGAAACATCTCCGTGGCGATGACCAACAGCGATTTTCGGAAGACCGACGTCAAAAGCACGCTGGTTTACGCGACGGACGCACATTGATCGAGTTGCAGAACTTGCCGGAGACCGCGCTGGACTTTGCCGATCTGGTGCGCGAACACCAGTCGATGGTGTTTAGTGTCTGCTGGCATTTTCTGCACGATCGCGACCAGGCGGAAGACGTGGCGCAGGAAGTTTTCCTGGGGCTACACCGCAACATGGCGAGCATTCAATCGGCGGCGCATGCCGGCCATTGGCTGCGGAAAGTCGCGGTGCAGCGGGCCATCGACGCCGGAAGGCGGCGGGCGCGGCGTCCGCAGGTGGCTCTGGAGGATGTAGCGGAGCCGGTGGCGCACACGCCGGTGCGCGACCCGATGCTGGCAGAGATGCTGCGGCGGCTGATTGCGACGCTGCCGGAAACGCCTCGGATGGCGATGATTTTGCGGTATCAGGAAGACCTGGATCCGGCGGAGATCGGCCAGGCGATGGATATGCCGGTGGCGACGGTGAAGAGCCACTTGCAACGATCTTTGGCCCTGTTGCGCGAGAAGCTGGCGCGGCGGGGTGTGAGGGAAGAGAAATGGACTGGTTAGAGAGGGAATTGAAGGGCGCGTTAGCGCGCGAGGAACCGCCGGAGGATTTCGCGTCGCGGGTGATGCGGCGGGCATCGGCCCCGGTGCGGCCGGTGTATCGCTGGCCGCGATGGCTGGCGGCGGCGGCCGCGGTGATCGTGCTGGCCGGCGCGGGATTGGGGTACCGGCAATACCGCGGCGAGATGGCCAAAGAGCAGTTGATGCAGGCGTTCAAGATCGCGTCGGTGAAGGTGAATCGCATTCAGTCCGCGGTAGAGGGGATAGGGAAGTGACCGCGCTTTGTGGGACATGCTTCATTCAGCTCGTCCAAGCCACCGCGGCTCGTTGTTGGCTTTTAGTCCAGCGACTCGTCGCAGGCCGCCGCCGGTGGAAGCTGGCCGCGGGCGAGCTTCGCTCGCCTGAGAAGCTACAGCATGTCCCACGATGCGCTGAGCGCAAGCTCTCAGCGGTCCGCTTTCAGCATTCAGCTTTTTCGCGGCATGAAATTGTCCCGGCGTGCAAAGAATACAGAGGGATAGTAATACGAAAAGGCTGGCGAGTCGCTTGCCCCCTCGTATGTATCTCCGCCCTCGCCTGCGCGCAGCAGCTCCAGTTCAATCTCGACCACCTGGCGGCCAAGGCGTCCGATACGGTGGAAGTTTCGCTCGACGGGTCGACGCTGCAATTCGCGGCGAAGTTTCTGGATTCCAAA
>Ga0181528_10001727_pt1 | contig 13548 bp, 11 predicted proteins | sample PEATcosm2014_Bin_47_FD_119742 | JGI IMG/M metagenome (GOLD analysis project Ga0181528, IMG submission 119742) | Peatland microbial communities from MTU Mesocosm Facility, Houghton, MI, USA - PEATcosm2014_Bin10_10_metaG | ecosystem: Environmental > Terrestrial > Soil > Wetlands > Peat | place...
AACACCCAATCCGGTGACCGCAAAGGTCAGCAGTGCCGCCAGCACGATGGAACGACGTCCCAATCTCGGGACACCAGGACAACTGGCCAACATCACCAGCCGACGACGAACTTCCGATTGCCGAGCCATCGCCAATCCAATATCCGCTGTCGCTCCTGTGACGCGTAGTGCAATCCTGGCAACCAAACCTTGATACGCCGCTAAATCACCGAGAGCGTCAACGGCCATACGATCGCTGACTCGTTCGCAGGCGGCGCGATGTGCGGATCTCATGCGCCAGGCCAACGGAATCGGCCAGACGATGGCGGTCAACAATCCAATCGCCAGATCCCAAAACAGGTCGTTGCCTGCTGCATGTGCGGCTTCATGAGCGACGGCTCCGCGAAGATCTCGTTCAGGCGAAGCGGACTTCAGCATCTCATTCGGCAAAAGAATTGTCCTTCTGAAAACTCCGCAAAGGACTGGCGATTTGAGCCGATCGGTCATCCGAACCGGGATCATCTCGATCAGAGCATCGCTACTCAATCGCCGCGCTATCTCTTGCACCCAATCGGGTGCGAGGCACGACGCTACCACTTCGCGACGTGCGATCGCAATCCCCAGCCCCAATCGCGTTAGCGAGCTGCCAGTCACGAAAACGTAAAGAGCCATCGCCCAAAAGAACCAGCCGAATTGTTGTGCGGGAACTTCAACTGGCAATTCGACGGGAGCCGTGACAGCATTTGCACGCGTTGTTTTTGCCAATTCAGAGATTTGAGAACTGGATGAATCAACCGTGAGTTCTGTGTGCAATGCCGTTTTGAGTTCGGTGATTGCAACTCCCACACGCGATTTGGCCATCGCCACCAGATCTTCTTTCGGTACCTCCAGGCGCACGTTCCGTGTGCCTCGCGACGTTTTCAGACGCTTCTTGATAAACTCCAAAGCAGGATGAGAATTTAGCTCGACTTCCGATTCTGCGATTATCGGGACTTCATACAATGACGGCAACGTCGCTGCTGCGAACAAAATCAACATGCCTGCGGTTGTCACTCGCCAGAGCCAAACCTGCCAACGAGGATTCCATTTCTTCAAAGCAATATGACCCAACCAGGCGATCGCCAGCACCATCGTCACTTTCGCAGTCAGTTGAACAACACTCGCCTCCAGGTCCATGCTCATGGCGTTTTTCCTTTCGCACTGCGTTTCTTTGGACTCGAATCAACTGGCTCGGTCACGTCGGACGTTGGCTCGTCGGCCAGGCGTTTCAATTCCAGCAGGTCTTCTTCACTCAGTTTTTCTTTCCGCACCAGCGCCATCATCAGTTCTTCGACACTGCCAGCACAGAACGTCTTCACCAAGTCGCCGAGCATCGCTGAAAACGCGCGCTGCCGAGGTGTCTTGGCTTTATAGAAATACACTTTGCCAACCTTGCGGCGGACGACGTGTCCTTTTTCGACCAGAATCGCCAGATACGATCGCAGAGCAGGGTTCTTGATCGGTTCGGGATACAGTTCCTGCAATTCCGCAGGCTTCAGCTCGCCGTGCTCCCAGAGAAGTTGCATCACCCGCAACTCACCAGCCGTAAATCGTGACATGAGAGACCTCCTTCAACAATGACGTGCAGACATTACTGCACATGATCGCGAAAGTCAACACCATTGTGCAGATTTATCTGCATGTTGCCGAACGGCATCATGCGAATTGCACCGAGAATCTCGAACGACACCATCAAAAAGAATTTGACTCCACCGCGTTTCTGTCCCATGTTTCACGTTGAACGGTGTCAATTGCTACGCGATTAATCAAACACCTTCCTCCCGCCCCACGCGGCTTAACAGAAAGCCCGCCCATGAGAATTCAACTGATCTACATGAGTGCCGCCACGCGGCCGATCGGTTCCGATGAACTGACCGAACTTCTCATCAAGGCTCGCAACAGAAACGAGAGCCTCGGCATCACCGGAATGCTCGTCTATCACGAAGGAGCATTCCTGCAAATCCTGGAGGGTGACGAACGCTTCGTCGATCCACTTTACGAGCGGATCACACGAGACAAGCGTCACACGAGTTGTGCGCTGCTGCTCAGATCCTACACCGATCACCGCAGCTTCCCGGAGTGGGGCATGGGATTCGTCGATACGAATCACGAAGAATTGAGGTCGATTCCCGGCTTCTTAGACTTCTTCGACTCAAATTTCTCTCGCGAGACATTCCTTTCTGATCCAGCCGTTTCACGCGTGATCTTGATGATGTTTCGGGACGGCAAGTGGCATCAAACCGTCAACACTGAACACGAAGTTCCCGCTTACGCATAGACACGCACTGTCCGCCACTTATTCATTCCCCATTCTCGATTGAAAGGAGGTTCTGCGGCATCGGCTTGCCTGCAACACATACCGCCGCGAAGGGCTATTGCAGAGGCCGTTAAACAACCAGTGCAGGCCCGGTGGCGTGGGTAACAAAACATGGCCACCTTCGACACCCAATGTTTTTCCCAACCACAATACCACTGAAGGAGTGCATCGCGACTTGAACTCATGAACGAGAATCCTCGCAAGTTATCCTCGTCCGAGCAACGGCTTAATTAAGAAAAACTCCGCACGATTGCGATTGGATTGACGCGGCGTGCGAAGTTTTTTTGTTTACCTTCGAAATAAAATTATCTATCGCTCGATGTGCTGTGAACTGACGATGCACATTCGATCGTCGACGAGGTTCAAGTAGACAACTTTGGCACCGACAGGAATTTCGGCACTCACTCGGCTGGACTCTCGATCGATGGTGGCCGGCAAGGTCTCCCATTTCCGATCTTGCCATTTCCCCGTGTCCACGGTGAAATTCAATTCGGCTTTAACAATCGGAAAGCCGGATTGATACGTCACCCAGGCATTATTTTCTGACTGACCTTGGCCCGTGATTTTCGTCAGCGGTTGCCCCTGCCTAAGAATCGAATTGGCGAAGACGAGAATCTCGATCGCCCCTTCACCGTCGGGACTATGGTTGTGAGGCATCCGAACGCGAAGACAGAGATCGCGTGATCCCGTTGGCAATCGATACGATTTCTGCCACGAATCCAGCGGGTAAGCGAAGTCGTTCGTACCATTGACCCATAACATTGGCATCTTCGCATTCGGGAGATACACAGACGGATCCCACTGACGCAACCATAGTCTCGCTTGTTCCGGCCCGAGCTTTTCGAATGCGGGCAACCACGCCGAATTGTCGCCGAGGAAACCACATCCGTACACCGGAACCGCGAGCTTGAATCGAGAATCGATACCGGCCACGACACAGGTCAGATATCCACCCCAGGAAATGCCGGTAACACCGATCCGATCGGCATCCACTTCGGGATACGATCGAATCAACGAGTGTGCCAACATCACGGCCGTCGTGGCGTGATACGTCCACTGATCTTCGACAGGTTCCTGGAGTTGACCAAAACTGGCATCCCAGCCCATCGGCCCCGCATGTTCGTGACGTTTCCAACGTCCAACCGCTCCCACGGGGACCGATCCGCACAAATCCATCGAAATCGCCGCGTATCCTCGAGAATTCCACAATGTCACCCAACGATCAAATGCGGTGCCTCCACCGCCATGTATCAACACCATCGCCGGGTATTTTTTCGCGCGGTGACCACCCTCACTGGCAGGTACTCCGTAGTAAGCAAACACGCGAGTTGGCTGTCCCTGATAATTTACTCCTTGATAAAAGAGTGATTTGACGCCTTCCGCCTGATAGTCGGGCGCAGGGAAAACCACAGGCGGTCTTGTCATCGTCGCGAGATCGAAATGTGCTGTGGCAAGCGGTTCGTCGGCCGCCGATATCAATTGTGACATCACGCCAAGGAACTCGACAACACAAACAAACAGCACGACTGAGCGAAGCGATTTGATCACGAAGCAGCCTTCACTTGAGATACTTCTCAAACCATTCCCATACGGTGGGGTATTGATCCATGACACCCGGCCACGAACTGTGGCCACCTCCTGGCTGAACCACCAACTTGACCTTCAAACCCAGTTCTTCGTATTTGGCTTTCAAGATTTCAGACTGCTGCAGCGGTACCGTTCTATCGGCGTCGCCGTGTATCAACAACAAAGGAGGGGAGTCTGACTTCACGAAATAAATCGGCGAGATCGATTTCAATTGGGGGACGAGATCTTTGACTTCGCCCAGCACGCGTTTAAAAAGGTCAGGACGAGTCAATTGGATAATGGAATAACCACCGGGCGTCCCCCAATTGACGAGATCGGTCGGCGGAAACCAGGCCACGACGCACTGGACTCGACTGCTGATGCGTTCAATGGGATCTTTGGAGTCGGGTCTGCCGTCATCACCCGTCAACGCCGCCATCAGCGACAGATGTCCTCCCGACGAACCGCTGGTGATGCCGAGATGATCTGGATCGACGTTGAAGCGTCGGGCGGATGACCGAGTGAATCGGATTGCGCGATTCATATCGGGAATCATTTCCGGCACGGTGTACCGCGGACTGCTACCGTGCCGGGCTACGAACAGAGTGAACCCGCCTTTCAATAGACCCTGCAACCAATGGTCGTTCTGACGGCGATCTTCCACCTCTTCGATCACATCCGATTTTCCGGAATTCCAACTGCCGCTGGACACCACGACCAATCCCAATCCATTCCGATCCTTTTCCGGTTCAACGACATCCAACGTCAAGGCAAGACCGTCTTTGTGCCCAAAGACAACATCTTCCGTCACGCGGTAGGTCACGGGATAACCGGCCGGTTTTTCATTTCCGTCAACGCGTCCTGTCACGAACGCGAACAGCAAAACCATCGACCAACGCATTTGCCAACAACTCATCAACACTCACATGACTCCAGAATCTCAAGAAAGAAAACGACCAACCTCTTTAGATGTAAGATAATATCTGGAAAACACGCAGTTCGCACGGCAGGGGCTTCGCCAGCAATCCAATCCGGGAGAGGAATCGGAACCACGAATGTGGTGAATCTCACGAATTAGAAGAAGCGAAATTCAACGAAAGATGAGTTTCCTTGCAGAGACACCGATGCACAGGAGACTGTCCTGATTCCCCCGATTCATGCGGTTCTCGGTTAGCCTCTTTATCCGACACGCTTGATCCGATCATTGAGACGGCGTGTTCGCGTCGATAAACTTCCCGCTCAGTAAATGATAGATCGAGCGCACTTTTCGGTCCGGCGTGCATCATGGTTAGTCAGATTGAGGATTCCAACGACCTTCATCGGATGGCATTGGATGAGTTTGATCCGGTGCGAGCCATCCTGGGACGTGCTTTTGTCGATTACAATTTGATGGTCTATGCGTGTGCGAACGAACGGCGACGATTGAACGCGACAACCATTCTTTATGCTGGCATGACGTGGGATTGCTTGATGCGAGGCGAAGTGTATACCACGGCTGACGGTGCTGGCGTCGCAGCGTGGCTTGGTCCAGGCACGCCAATTTCTTCATTCTTTCAACAAGCCCGAGCGGGCCTTCTGCGACTACCCGTGGCCTTTGGCTTGAGGGGATTTATGAAGTTACTGGCGTACGACGAAGTTGGTCGACGCTTGCATCATCATTATGCGTCCGGACCGCATTGGTACCTGGCCGTGATCGCCGTCGACCCGGCTCAACAGGGGCGAGGGTTGGGTAGCCAGCTACTCGCACCGATGCTCGGCCGTGCGGACGACGAGAAAGTGCTGTGCTGGCTGGAAACGCATAAGGATGAAAACGTGCGGCTCTACGAACGACATGGCTTCAAGGTCGTTGAACGCGCGGATGTTGGCGGGCATCCACTTCCGGTATACGGTATGCTACGTCGTCCGCGATAAGTCGAACGGGGAAATTGTTCACGAATCTCTTCAGTACAACGATTCGAACGATCCTGTTGACGGGAACCACGAACCCGTTCCTTTGCGAAGCTTTTGAGACATTCAATGACCACTTTTCCAATCAATGTGAACCGTGAGAATCAACGTCATTGCTGGCTCATTGCGTTGATTGCCTTCGAACTGATGGCGTTTTCGCTCGTTGCCGAAGAACCTGATGCACCTAAATCCTGGCCAAACTGGTTGGGACCGAATCGCGACGGCATCTCACACGAAACCGGTTGGAATACTGCCTGGCCCGCTGACGGTTTGCCGGTCGTCTGGTCGACCGAGATCGGCATCGGATTCAGTTCGATCTCCATCGCGGACGGACGTCTGTTCACGATGGGGCACGTTGACGGAAAAGAAATCGTCTGGTGCCTTGACGCCCAATCCGGCAAAGAAATCTGGAATCATCGCTATCCCTGCGGATTGAACGACAATCTGCATGAGGGCGGTCCGGCCGCGACCCCGACAATCGACGGAGATTTTGTTTATACGCTCGGCAAGGAAGGGCAACTGTATTGCCTCGATTTCAAAACCGGAAAAGTCTTGTGGCGTGTGTTGCTGCAAGACGATCTCGATGTTCCATTGCCCGAATGGGGGTTTTCCAGTTCGCCCGTGATCGTCGGGAATCAATTGCTCCTCGAAGGCGGCCGAGTCGTGTCGTACGACAAGATCACCGGCACAAAAAACTGGCAGACGTCAAAGCATGACGCGGGTTATGGTTCTGCCTCGGTCTTCCAACTCGATCAGGACACGTTTTTCGTTGCGACCCTCGACAACGAAGGACTGCGAATCACGAAACTCGACAATGGCGAAGAAATCGCGTTTAAATCGTGGCCATCACCGTTCCGAACGAACTCGACAACCCCCATCGTCGAAGGCAATCAGATTTACATTTCCTCGGCCTACAACGTCGGTTGCGGAATGTTTGAATTCGATGGTCGCGAGTTGCAAAACGTTTATGAAAAGCGCCAGATGCGCAATCATTTCAACAACAGCATCCTGTGGGATGGGTACCTATATGGAGTTGATGGCAACTCGAACTTGGGACGCGTCGTCATGCTCACTTGCATGAATCTGAAAACCGGTGACGTCGCCTGGAAACAACAGGGCATGGGTTGCGGATCGCTGATGATCGCCGACGGAAAACTGCTGATCCTCACCGAAAAAGGAGTTCTAGTTTTGGCCAAAGCAACTCCAGCAGGCTATGAAGAACTGGCGAGGTCAAACTTTTTGACCGGGCGGTGCTGGACAATTCCCGTGCTATTTGAAAAACGTATTTACGGTCGAAACGCGACCGGAAAACTGGTTTGCGCCGAGATACCCAATTAGATCAGTTACGAGGTCAGATCAATTCGGGAATCGGACGACCGCCTTCGACGACAATCGGTGTCGGGCGACCTTGCGGGCTGGTCCAATGAGTTGCCAGGTCGATATCGAGATGCCGGAACACCGTCGCGGCGAGATCCTGAGGTCGCACCATTCCGTCCTTAATGTCGAACCCTTTGTAGTCGGTGCTGCCAACCGCTTGACCGTGTCGCAAGCCACCGCCGGCGACGACCATCGACATCACGTTCGTCCAATGGTCCCGGCCAAGGTCTTTATTGATTACCGGCGCACGACCGAATTCTCCCATCATCAGCACCAGAGTCGAATCGAGCAATCCGCGTTGTTCGAGATCCGTCACCAATCCGAACAGCGCACGATCGACGTGCGGCAACAATGGCGTCAAACCTTTCTCGATCCCGCCCCACCGGACCGAATCACCATGATGGTCGAAGTATCCCCACGCACCGCTGACGAGGACGTACGTAACTCCTGCTTCGACCAGGCGTCGCGCCAGAATGGCTTTTTCACCAATCGCGTTTCGGCCATACAATTCGCGAGTCGTCTCCGATTCGGCTTTCACGTCAAACGCCCGTTGAACTCGACCACCCGAAACCATTTCGAAGGCTTGAGCGTTATAGCGTTCAAGGTTTTCGAGCATGTGATTGTTGTCGAGATCGCGACGAAATCGATCGAACGATTGACGCAATCGGTCGCGGTCTTCAAGGCGATCGAGTTGCACTCCTTGCGGTAACCCGAACTTGCCGACCAATTCCAAACCTTTGACCGGTTTGTAGGCCGAACCAAGATGCCCCGATTCCCAGACATCTGACGTCCAGTTAGGCGCCAGACCGACGAAAGGGGGAAGATCGGGATGATTGGAACCGCGATATTTGGCGACAACCGAACCCATCGACGGATATCCGCCTCCATCTTTATTGTCGTCAGTCCGTCGGGCAAGGGGATTTCCCGCCTGCATCGTGATGGGAGTATGGTTGCTAGTTTTACAATCGACGGCGCGCAAAAACGATAGCTTGTCGGCGATGCTCGCCTGAAGCGGTAGATGTTCACACAGTGCGATGCCCGGAACCTTTGTCGCTATCGTCGTGTACGGCCCTCGAATCTCTGCCGGTGCGTCGGGCTTGGGATCCCACATATCGATTTGACTGGGACCACCTGACAACCAAAACAAGATCACTGATTTCTTTTGTTGCGGTGCGGCCGAATCACTGGCCGCGGCGGATCGACTTTGCAGATTCAGGATTGTGGGTAATGACAGCCCACCGAAGCCGGCCAAACCTGTCTGCAGAAACCAACGCCGTGAACCACCGACGCGAATCAGATCGTTGAAGGCCGGCTGAAAAGGGGAACTCGCGGTCCGCACCCGATGTTCTGTCGCATGCCGCAACGAATCTGTCGTCTGAAGTGACATCTCAAGACCCTGCCAAGCAACACACAAATTAGCCAACACCGATGCGTTCATCATAAGAAGATCGGCAGGATTCCGAAAGTTCTAAATGAAAAAGGGCGTTGGAATATTGATTACCTTCCTTCACGGCTTCGCATCGTTGATTAGAGTTTCTCTTTCGATCCCAAACCTAAAGCGCAAGCAATTGCGGAAGAGTTTCCACGAGAAGGCGCGAAGAAAAAAAGACGGCCAGAGATCTCAATTTTCCCTTCGCCGCTTCGCGCCTTCGCGTGGAAATTCTTTCTTCCAATCATATTTGCTGTGGTTTGGAAGAATCTCCACTCGGAGAGTCGATCTGCGGACACGATTGCCATCGAACGATGACAATCGTATCCGCGGCATAATCACCGATTCGTTGTCGAAAGTCGGTCGCGAGCCACGAGACCACCGCTGGAATTCCCGTCAGCAACAGTGGGGCGTCAACCCACAGCATCAATTCTCGCAACAACGCACGTGTGAATCCGCAGGGCCGCGACGTGGCCCGAATGACCCGAATTCCACACAGCCACTTTCCTGGCGACACACCCCAGAGTGCTGTTGAAACGATCAACGAGAGCCAAACGACTGCTGCCCACAAGAGACCTGGAACAAACGGAGTCAAATCGATGGGGCGACCACCAGAAATGTTATGCAAAAGGACTACGATCCAGGTTTCACTGTCGGTCTGTGATGCGGCCCAAATTGCACGAGCCAATAGCGGCGAAAGAATCAGCGCGAGATCAATCAATCGCGCCACTGATCGCCTAACGAGCGGTGCCAACGGCACCGTCTCTTGACCAAACGAAAACGTCGATTGCCCCGTGTGTCGCGTCAGCCACGCGGCACCAAGAATGAACAACAACGTGCCCACCCAGAAAATGGCGATAATCCGCCGCAAAAACATTCCAAATTTCCGAACGATCGGGGTAGCCATTCCATCGATCTGATAGGGCATTTTTTCCAAATGATCTCCGTCCAATTGATAGACATCCATTTCGCCGAATCTCGGCTGAGTCAACAGGTACGTTTCATTCGTTTCGGGAGACGAAACGAAACCGAGTTCAGTTAAGCGATTAACTGTCATCAGGCTCTCGAATTTTGCGTGGATCAATGGCTCGTTCGAATCGACTTGTCTCCAAACGTTCATCTTGCCTGACGCGACGGCATCTCGGCTTCCAAACAATAACCTGTCTTGCTGAGCCGTCGTATTAACGAACCCCGCACCAATTTGATGATCAATCAGTTCCCAATCTGAAGCCGCTGCGGGAGAATTTACGGGCGCGACCGCCGAAGCAGGCTCACCCTCGACCGGTGCGCTCACAAATTCGAATCCAACGTGGTGACTAATGCGGCAGATTTGTTGATTGACGCTTTTCCCCGGGATCGGTTCCGTTCGGAATAAATGGTACTTTCCGTTCACAGGCTGCACGTAGATCAGACGCCACCCCGACGCATTGCCACGATACGTGACGCGCGGTGACGCAACCATCGTGGGCTGACCTGTCTGATCATCAACGGTCCACACTCGATCCACTCGGGGTAAAGCAATCTGCCCGCGATCTTCCCAATCACGATCAACCAGCACCAATAGCCTCGCGATATTCGTGTCGTCATGAGCAATGATCGCGGGACAGCCTTCGTAGAGAAATGCGGGATCCCATCCGGGCATATTCGCCGCGATTTTTTGTTTGGTACGATACGTCTCAGCCGTCGTGCCATCCGTCTCATAGATCTGGTCGTCAATTCCAATCGCCCAAAGCGTCTTTCCATCGGTGACAAGACCGCGTGCTTCAACTCCAGGAAACCCTGTAGCCCGAACTGTGCCCGTCTTCAGGTCGACGAACCGTAGGTCCATCAGGTTCCCACGGCCTGACATAAAGTGAGGAATGACAAGTTCGCCGCGAAACAGTTGCGCAAAACGTACGTCCGGTTCCATTGGACGTTGCACGGATAACCACAAATCTTTCCCGATCGTAAAACAAGTGGCTGTAAAAGCACCCAAATGCGTCAGCCCCACAAAAAGCCCCAACGCAATGGCCATCGGCAATCGTTCGACCGAGCGGATTGTCATGAACTCCAACTTCGATTTGAGCCTGAATGGCGTTTCGATGCTTTGATTTGGCAAAAAGGATGAAATCGTTTTGAACCACGAATCGGACGAATCCTACGAATAAAGCTCATTTCTTCTTCATTCGTAAGATTCGTCCAATTCGTGGTTTCGTTCTTTTGGAGCATTCAAACCGAAATCACTTTCAGCCAAGATCAACGACGACTGCAATTTCCGTTGCCCGATCAAGACACTACACCTGAGTCGGATTACTTGTCAAACCAGAGAAGATTTGGCGCGGATTGACCTGCAAGTGACTTCACTGCGAAGATTTCCCATTCAAGTAAACGTGCAAGCTCAAAAGCGCTGCGGGTTTACATCAACGCAAAACAGAATACGATACATATGCGAGGATTTCTCGCTGTATTCGCCCCGACAGGAACAACAGATGCCGTCACCGTTTCCGGGAATGGACCCGTTTCTTGAATCACCCGACGTGTTTCCTGATTTGCACGACAGTCTGATCAGCGGAATCAGAGACGCCGTCAATAGTCAATTGCGGCCGCCGTATTATTCTGCGATTGCTTCCCGCGTACTCGTCGAGTTTTCAGATCGCCTCATCGGCCCCGACGTCAACGTTCTCTTTGGAGGTGACGAGAATTCGCCTTCCGCTAACGGTGGCGGAACGGCAACTGTCGTTGACGTTGAACCGGTCGTGATTCACGTTCCGCACGATGAAATCCGGGAATTGTCGCTTGAAATCCGTACGACGGGGGATGAGCGACTCGTGACGGCCATTGAAGTCCTGAGCCTGAGCAACAAGATGCCCGGCGAAAATCGTCGGGATCTCTACCTAAAAAAGCAAAAGGAGATCCTGGAGAGCCGTGTGCATCTTGTCGAAATCGATTTACTTAGGGCAGGTGAACACTCGACGGCAGTCCCCTTAAATCGCACTCAACGTAAAACCGGTCGGTTCGATTACCACGTTTGCATTCATCGATTCGACAACTTGGAAGACTACGTTGTGTATCCAATTCTGTTGCAATCTCGTCTGCCCAAGATTGGAATCCCGCTTTTGCCAGGCGATGCCGATGTGACAATCGATCTGCAAGCCATTTTCGACCGCTGCTACGACGCGGCTTTGTATGCTCGTCGCGTCAGATATTCGGAAAAATCGCCGATTCCGCCGCTGTCGGGGCAGCAAGATCGCTGGATGAAGGAATTGTTGGGGCGACGTGTAACGTAGAATTGCGAAGAATCCCTCACGCTAACCCCCGGCGGGCTGTGACGCAGACGCCTCTCCCCGCAAAGCCGGGGCGAGGGGACTAGAAACTCACAACGCGCGAACGATATTCCTATTTTGAACCCGTCACGCGACGCGCACCAAAAAAAATGCATTGATTTGCACGGGGCGGTGTCTTTACTTTGGTGGGGTGATTTTTCACTGGGGTTCGGGGTGCGCGCGATGGACGACCAAACTTTACTGGCACGATATGCCGCTACGCGTGACGCGGGTGCGTTTGAGGAATTGGCTCGGCGACACGCGGGGCTGGTCAAGACGACTTGCGTTCGTGTTCTGGGCAATTCGCACGATGCCGAGGAAGTGGCTCAAGAGTGTTTTCTCGAATTGGCTCGGCATGCCGATCAGGTCCATTCGTCGGTCGCTGGCTGGCTGCATCGAGCGGCAACGTCTCGGTCTTTGAACGCTCTGCGCAGTCGACTGGGCCGTAGAGTGCGCGAGCGTGTTGCTGGCAGGCATTCTGAAACGCTCGTGTCGGAAGTTGATATCACGACGTTCGAACTTCAGCGAATCATTGAGGGAACACTGAAGGAACTACCGGAAGAACTGCGGCGACCGATGATCCTGCATTATTTTGATGGACATTCGCAACGCGAAGTGGCAACAGAACTGGGTGTTAACCAGTCGACGATCAGCCGACGGATGCAAGACGCCTTGCGGCAATTGCGAGAGCGATTGACTCAAGCTGGCTATGTGGCATCGGCCCCGGCCATGATGGTTCTGATGCAGGACAAGGTGACGGCTGCAGTTGGCGATTCACCGATGTCGGAAATCGCCGTCTCGGGAGCGGCGGGCAAAGCGGTGGCGGGCAGCACCACACTCGCCAGTTTGTGGAAATCGCTCGTGGCATTCGCGTTGCCGATCGTGAGTTTTCTCGTGTTCGGCGGTTGGATTTCGCTAGCTGTCGCGGTCGGTGTCGCATTGTACGTCGCTTCCTATCGACCGAATTGGGTGAAGGGGGTCTTCGCGAGTCTGGGAGTACCGGACATCTACAACCAACCAACGTTTTGCCTGTCAAAATGGAATTGGACAACACCTCCCCGTGGTTGGCGCATCAATGTCGTAAATTCGGTAATTTGGTCGATTGCCCTTCTATGCCTGTCGTTGACATTCGCCATTGGGACCGATCAAGTTCCCTGGGGAATCGTGTTACTCGGTGGAACCGTTTCGGTTGCGTTGGGAGTGCACGCGATTCGAATCCTTTCTCGAGTGCGCGAATGTCAGCGAATGAATACCGGTTCAGATCCGTTATGCGCCGACCACGATCTGGAAATTGCGTTTGGGAAACAATTCACATTATGGGGACCAATTGACGCAAGTTGGACTTGGTTCGATGCCGTTCAACTGACGGGAATTGGCCTGGCTGGTGTCAGCATCGCCTCGCAATTGCTGCTCTACCCGCAGTCGAAACAGGTGCGGCCGGCCGTGCTGTTGGCAGGATTGATCGGAACATGGATGTTCGCTTCAGGTGTCAGGCTGTTTCGACTGTTGCTCGTCTCGACATGGTCGGTCATTGCGCAGGACAATCCATCGATTCCAAGCGTTGACGTGCATCGCGGCTCAGCAGGAGCTTC
>Ga0181528_10001728_pt1 | contig 13548 bp, 9 predicted proteins | sample PEATcosm2014_Bin_47_FD_119742 | JGI IMG/M metagenome (GOLD analysis project Ga0181528, IMG submission 119742) | Peatland microbial communities from MTU Mesocosm Facility, Houghton, MI, USA - PEATcosm2014_Bin10_10_metaG | ecosystem: Environmental > Terrestrial > Soil > Wetlands > Peat | place...
CATGACGAGAAGGATGCACGAACGCTTAAGAAAAAGCTCGAGCGTTTCCTCGATGCAACCCGCGCAGAGCTTTTCTTTGCGCGCCGGGTGCTGATGGTCGAGGGAATTGCCGAAGCCCTGCTGATGCCGGTGTTGGCCAGATTGGCAGGTGGATCGCTCAAGAAGTCTGCGGTCACAGTGGTCAATGCCGACGGAATCAACTTCAATGCGTTTTTGCCGCTTTTCGGGCCCGGCAAGCTGGCCATCCCCGTCGCGATTTTGACCGATGGGGATGCCAAAGCTGTCGGAGGGGAGGCCTCGGCTACGGCCAAGGGACTGAAGTCCCAGGAGACGTCGATCGCGAATCTCCACGTTGAGTATGGCGCCATCACCTTCGAGCACGAGCTCGCTCGCTCTCCCAAGATGCTGGATTTGATGCTGAATGCTTTTGAAACCCTGCATCCCGTCACCGGCAAGGCCCTGCGAAACGCCATTGCTTCTGCGCCTACCACGGATGAGAAGGCGGATGCTTTTTTGAAGCAGTTCAAAGAGACCGACGTGTCGAAGGGAAGCTTTGCGCAGGAACTGTCACTGCTCCTCGAAGGCTCGACGCTGAAAGCAGAGGATGTGCCGGAGTACATCCGAAAGGCGCTTGAGTTTCTCGGAGCTATTCCATCGGGAGGCTCGGTTGGAGCTTGAAGGGCTTCGCTCTGCTTTGCTGTCCCAGGCGCTGCCCCCCACGTATCAGCAGCGGGCCGCCATCTTCGCCTCGGAACTCGAGTATCTTCTGCGGGCGGCTCCCGGCAGCGGAAAGACCTGGACGGCATGCCGGCGATTCATCTGGCGGGCGGCTTCGTGGCCCCATCCAGTAGGAGGGATCGCACTGTTATCCTTCACCAACGTTGCCATCCGGGAATTCCAGGATGCTGCCGCAAGGCTTGGACAGAGACAGCTCCTGCAAGATCCGAACTATCTCGGTACCTTCGATGCATTCGTCGAAAGGTTTATTCTGGCGCCTTTCGGCCATCTGTTGACCGGCGCCAAGACCCGGCCCATACTCTATCGCGGTCCGCGGCCTGGCGATCGAAAAAATGTGAAGCTCCAGTGCTGGATCGAGAATGGCCACAAGAAGATGCCCGTTTATGCGTGGGATATCGTTCCGGCGATCGAGTCAAATCAACTCGTCTTCCGAGCTGGTGAATACGGCAATAAGCTTCTGGATAAGACGAAGGCGGCAGCAGCAACGACCGAGCTATTGAGACTCGGGTTCTATACCCACGCGCAGCGAGCCTACTGGGCCAATCGTATCCTGGCGGAAAAGCCACACATCACCGCTCGTCTGGCTTTACGCTTCCCGGAGGTTATTGTCGATGAAGCGCAGGACACCAACGTCTGGTTGTTACGGCTACTTGGCAAGCTGAGGAAAGCAGGAAGCTCGATGACCTTGGTCGGCGATCCCGATCAGTGCATCTACTCTTTTGCCATGGCGGATGCGAACAGTCTGTCGGAACTGAAGGAGGAGTGGCAGATTCCGGAAAGGCCGTTGGACAAATCTTTCCGCTGTAACGACCCGATTGCGGCAGCCGTGAGGAGCCTCGGAACCAATCGAGCCTTTACCGGACGCGGGGACGCCGGAGGCCCGCATCGACGTCCATTCATTTTTCGGGAAAGAAATGAGGACTTCAGCGAAAGCATCGGCGCCTTCCGAAGGCTGCTCGGTCTGGCGCAGATTCCGGACCCAGAGAGCGCCATCATCTGCCGAGGCAATGATCACCTGCAATCGGTGCGCGGCCAGGTGAACTACGCAAATCTCGAAGGCAAGACCAAACGGCTTGCGGAGAGCGCGTTTTACCGAGACTGCCGGAGAGATTACAAAAAGGCATTCCAAGGCGTGGAAGAGGTGTTGCGGGATCTGATCTGGGGTGATGAAGAGTGGGCTAAGATCGATGAGGCACCGGACTCCGCATTGGCAGAGCGCGTGAGAGAAACGGTTTGGAAATTTGTGAAGAGTGAGAAGGGCCTACCCCCGGTCAATCTGACTGGAGATTTGTGGGTGGGCACAATGAAGGACCGCTTGGCAGCTCTCATCGAAAGCCTGGGTGCTCCAGCAGTGGAGAACCTGGGCAAGAAGATCCAAAAGCGTGGGCTTGAGCAACAGCAATTGCTGCTCCCGCTCTTTGAGGAGCAAAAGCTCTTTCCCAACATCCGGCACGACACCATCCACCAGGTAAAGGGGGAGAGCATCGGTGCCGTCCTGGTGATCGGCAGCGCAAAATTCTGGAATTCCGTCGTCACCGCAATCGTTGCCAACGAAAATAATGAAGACCGGCGGCTTGCTTACGTGGCGATGACCCGCGCCAAGGATCTCGTCCTGCTCTCGACGCCCAAAACCCATTTCGACAAGTACATCGAGCAGTGGATGAGCTGGGGCTTCGAAGCCTTCACGTGAAATCCATCCTCTGATTCGTATCCATGATAAGAGCAGAACGTTTATGTTGCGAAAAACTTGCTGTTCTCTCCCGAGACTTTGAAAGGCGTTCCCCTCGACTTAAGCGATCTTGTCCGGATGGTGCTTCCTAATCCAGTTTTCGGCCTGCTTGCGACTGCGAGTTTGCCCGCAAAACCCGCCTCGTCCTGGGAAACGAGCCCGTAATCATCGTAGGCACCGGCGTTGCGCTTGCGACGCAAAGTGCCGAGAGTGCGAATCGGTTTCCTTTCCGGATTCACGAAGTGCTCGGGTGCTCAATGGTGCGGTAATGTTCGTTGTTTCCCCGGAGGACTCGATACCGGCGGCGCGGAGAGCAGAGGCGGAGGATTGAACAGCGTCATAAGCCACCGCGAGTCGAACGTCGGTCGATGAGCCACCCGCCTAATCGGATGGCTAGTAAGGTGCGCTTTCGCGCGAAGTCCTTCCTTCAAGTCGCTCCCGCAGCTAAGCTATACCTAAATGGTGTTGCAAACCGAACGTTATGATTAATTACCGTCAGAAAACGCTCATTGGACTGCTCAGCGCCTTTGGCGGGCATTTACACAGCACGGACTTCCAGAAATACTTGTTCCTGTTCACGACGGAGTTTGAGCAGGAACCGTCCTTCGAATTCGTGCCTTATCGATTTGGTAGCTTTTCGTTCCAGTCCTACGCGGACAAGCGCCGCCTCGTCGAGATCGGCGCTTTGGCCGATACTGAAGACTGGCAATTACAGGAAGGGTTCTCGACAAAAGGCTTGTTCGACGATGTAGCATTTCGCCGTTGCTACGCCAAATACTCGCACCTGCACGGCACGAAGCTTCTGCAGGACGTTTATCGCCGATACCCTTACTACGCAATCAAGAGCGAACGTGCCGCGAAGATCATGAATGATCAGGAAATGAGCGCGATTACGGCTGCGCTTCCCGTTGCTGCTGCCGCCTGCTTGTTTACCATCGGCTACGAAGGATCTTCTCTTGAGGGCTACGTGAATCGCCTCATCAAAAATAACGTCAAGACGCTCGTAGACGTGCGACGCAATCCCCTAAGCCGCAAGTATGGCTTCTCCAAAAAGACGCTCTCAGATACCGTCAGGAAACTCGGAATCGGTTATGTGCATTTCCCGGAGCTTGGTATCGCGTCAGAGAGAAGGCAGGGGTTGAATGCCCAGGATGATTACGACCGCCTGTTCAATTCTTACGAAAGGCATGAACTAAAGCAAAACGGAAAGGCGCTGCACGACCTATTCAACCTCTTCCTCAAAGACAAGCGCGTCGCGGTCACCTGCTTCGAGGCAAATGTCCGGATGTGTCACCGAGAGCGGGTTGCGAATGCAATGTCAGCGTTCCCGGACTGGAAGTATGACATTCATCACATCTGAACTCCGGTGAAGAGAATGGCGAAAGAGAAGGTCCTGATCACCGTCAAAACCTACCCCACCATCTCCGAAAAATACAAGGAACTGGCCTGCACCGCGGGCTTTCGCGAGGATGGTACCTGGATTCGTCTTTATCCCATTCCCTTCCGATTGCTCGATCAAGAGCAGCAATACAAGAAATATCAATGGGTAGAGGTAGACATCGCGCGAAATAAGGGGGATCAGCGACCCGAGAGTCACCGCGTTCTTAGCACGAGTGCGATCAAACTCCTGCACGAAGTCGGCACCGATCGTGAATGGGAGGAGCGTCGGAAGTTGGTTCTTGGTAACCAGAAGATCTACACCAACCTGAAAGAGATAATTAGTCTCGCGCACGACAATAAGATCTCGCTTGTCGTGTTCAGACCTGCCGAGATTCTGGGATTCTTCGCAGAGGCCGCCGAGCCCGAATGGCCGAACGAAAAAATCACTAGCATTCTGAACAGCATGAAACAAGGGCATCTCTTCGAGGATCAGAGCCTCGAAGATTTCAGGATCATGCCGAAGCTACCATTCAAATTCTCGTACCGCTTCCGGGATGATGCTGGAATCGAGAGCAAGCTAATGATCGAGGATTGGGAAATTGGCCAGTTGTACTGGAACTGCGAAAAACGCCACGGCAAGGATCAGGCCGTTCAAAAGGTACGCCAGAAATACTTCGACGACTTTGTCAGAACCAAAGACCTGTACCTGTTCCTGGGCACAACCTACGAATGGCACGTACGCAAAGCAAGAAATCCTTTCGTCATCATTGGCACATTCCACCCACCGCACATAACACAGAACAGTTTGTTTTAAGGTGCCAAAATCCGCAGACTTTCCCGGAGAGGTGACCGCCATGATCCATCTCGAACATCCCTCAAGCGAAATGTGGGAATCGCGTCGGGACTGGTTTGAGCAAAAAGCGGCACCATCCGACGACGGCGGATACCTGTTAAGCGAACAGGCCTGCGCGATGGTAGCTGATTTGCAGTGCGCATTCTGCGCGGGAGCGTGGATCGCGGTCGTCGTGTTGGCCGCGGCAGCAATCGATGCGCATCTGCATGATGCAGAAGGTTTCGCCGGGAATGCGAAGGGTGTTATCGATGAAGCCGGTAAAGATCCCCAGCTGCACCTTCTTAGAAGGCGCCGCAACCGCCTGATTCATTCAGTTCCTGGAAGTCCCGCGATCACTGTTGAGAAACAATGGTCCGAACGCGGGAGACTCGAAGAGGATGCCAGGCATGCGGTCGAACTGGTCTTTCGCGTGTTCTATGTCAACCCTTCAATTTGAGCGTCGGAAAGACTCACAGGGTGAACTCGGGCAAGAATCCGAAGACTCCTGTTCTCGATTGATGACTTCAGAGAGATAACCGGCCAAAACGCTTCAAAGTGGTAGATGTCAGTTAAGGCGCTTCACGAAACCACTCTACCTAGGTTCAAGCACTTGCCTGATTGTCGTCTGGCACGGTGGGCCGCGCAATGTGCCGTGCGTTTAGCGCGCTGCGAATGATTTCTCCTTCCGGGTGCTGGTAGACTATGGCGCTCCTCACGTCACCGTTGCACGAGTAGACGGCTATCGACTGTGCGCGATTGGACTCGTGCGCTGGAGGCAGTTGACATCGATGATGGGTTCGCTTCATTTCGCGTCGAGGTCGATTTCTTGCAGCCCTGTGCTGCTTGTCCCCCGCGTTGACAGAAGAAACCGACGCAAGAACATACGTTGATGAATCCAGACGTCAATTCTGTCTTCCGGCTTTGAGAATTCGTGGTACTCACCAGGATAGGCATAAGCCAGAAAAGGCTTTCCGTTTTTCTTCAACGCCCCGATCAGTTGTTCCGACTCATATGGCGGCAATTGCGGATCGGCCGCTCCATATTGGATGAGCAGTGCGGCCTTGATCTTCGGCACATCCGGGATGATGTTGGTCTGCCGATAGGCCTCAGGCTTTTCCTCGGGCGTGCCTCCCATCTTGATTTCCCAGCGGATTTCGGAATTTCGATTCGTCCGCTCGAGGAAGGTGGCACGATTGACGGCACCGCCAAACGAAATTGCAGCCGTCCACAAATCCGGAAGCTTGGTGACAGCATAGTGCACCATTGTCGCACCGTGGCTCGTCCCGCCTATTGCGATCCGTGCGGGATCCACGATTCCGCGATCGATAAGATAGCGCGCCGCAGCACCCACATCCTGCACCTCTCCTCCGCCGGAATCGCCGACGTTCAAATTGCGAAACTTCTCGCCATATCCGGTGCCACCCCGGTAATTGGGATGAAAGACCAGATATCCGTCTTGTGCGAAGTACAGCGAGAGCGGCGAAAAGCCCAATAGGTCTTGGCCCTCGGGACCACCATGTACCCAGAGAAGCGCTGGATAACGCTTGCCCGGCGTGTATCCCGGCGGGTAATAGAGCACTCCGGAGAGAGGCAGACCACCGTTGCCCTTGAAATGAACGAGTTCCGGCGCCTTCCAGCTCAGAGCGGCGAAATTCTGCGGCAATGTGCGTGTTAAGGCCCTTGGCGCGCTTTTACTTCCGGGCGTGACGACATAAAGATCCGGCGATTCGAACGGTGCAGAGCGCAGAAAGAAGAGTTGCTTTCCATCCGGAGACCATTGAGGAGAGGATTCGATCCCCGCTGAATCTGTTACCCGACTTGGCTTCGAGCCATCGAGCGGCACAAGCCACAGATGACGCTCTTCCGGAGCATCACGATTTGACTGAATGACGATGGCCTTACCATCCGGAGAGAAGATCGGCGTGGCGTCTTCGGATTCGCCGAACGTGAGCTGTCGTGGCTTACCCCCCCGTGTGCTGAGGAGATAGATCTTGTCCCAGCCGGTATCCTGCAGGGTGAAAGCCAGCGACTCGCCGTCGGGCGACCAACTTACCTTGTCAATGGCCCAAGCTCCGCCTCTGTCCGGAAGTGCCGTGTATAAGTCGATTGGCGCGGAGGCAGCTCTACCGATCGCCAAGTCGAAGTCAAGCAGCTTCAGTTTACCTGCAAAGAATTCGCGCGAGCGCTCGGTGTACGTGAGGTGGGTCCCATCCGGCGACCAGGCCGGATCGGGATAGAACAGGCCACCTGCAAGTCCGTCTCCATCGGTTGTCGGCTGATCGCCAAGATGCTCAGGTCCCAGATAGGTCTCGGTTGTTGCCAAATAGTTTTTGGAATAACCATCTGCACTGACAACCCAAAGCTCGTTTTGGCCACTGCGTCCCGATTGAAACAAGATCCAATTGCCGCGTGGATTCCACTTGGGCGAATGGTCGCGAGCAACGCGGGGATCGCCTGGACCGGGTGTGCCGTCTGTCAACCTCTTAGGCTGTCCTCCCTGCGCAGGCACAACCCAAATCGAACCATCTGAAACGTACGCAATCGAATGCGAATCCGGTGCCCACGCGACCTCAGATTTCCCGCCAGGAGTCGACGTCAACAGGCTGGGCCAGCCACCGCTGACGGGAAGAAGAAATATTTGCCCTTCCAGGACAAGGGCAAACTTCGATCCATCGGGAGACAGAACAGGTGCGATCGAGTCATGCACGGACTCCAGATCTTCAGCAGTGATCGCTCCTGCAGGCTCCTGGGGACGACTCAAGCTCCAAGCGTTGATGACGCCTGCCAGGAGAGCAAACAATAAGGCAATGTTGCAAACTTGTTTGTGCACGTTCATTTCCTCAATGAATTTCAGGTCTGAATGATGCTGGAAGACTCAAAGGCGATCGCTCCGGCGCTGATTCTTCGAGAACACGCTCGTTGCGTTCTCGTGGGTGCGGTCGAGAGGGCTACTCGCCGATGCGCGCACACCGTCCCAGCAACCTTCAAGCGAGGTTAGTTTCGGGGAATGGTTGAGAGGACCAGAGCGGGGTGAGGGGATATCGCCCGACGCAACAGCGCACTCCGCTGCTTACCAGTTGTAGCGACAACAAGCGGTGCGTGAGGCGGGCGACATAGCTGTTACGGTAGCCGAGGTTCTCGCATATGTCAATCGGGTGTTGACATGCGGATAGACCTCGCGTAGCTTCGTCTCATGTTCCGCATCTACAGCACGCGCTGTTGTTTTATATCTCTCTCTGGTTTCCCGGCCGGAGCGCTGCGCGCGAAGGGTGCGATGTAGATTCACATTGTTTCTCTCGTGCCGCCCGCTTCCGGTAAGCGGGCTTTTTCTTTTGGAAAGCCTGTCCGTCATTGCTTTTTGCCAACGATAGTTCGTGAACACGCCTGTCGCGAGTTCGCGCTGGCGGTGAAGTCATTGGCTTCTTCGTCCCTACGACGGAACTCGTCGATTAAAGGATCTACTATGGCTGAGCTGTATTTCTATTCGGTTATGACCGCTGTTCCTTCGGGTACCATCCGTTTCGGATGGGTTTCTGCCACGACAGGCATCACGTATTGCGGGATTTGCTTGCGATCTCCGGTTGCACCGCGAGTGGGGGAAGAATGCAAAGCATGCGGCGCGCGTGTCGCGCAGCTCCTGGACATCCGAGCGAAAGGCGACGCGTGGAGACAGACCTGGAGAGCCGCCGTCTCAATGCTGCGGAACTCCGATCACCTGGAGGCTACGCGATGTGTAGTTCGTGAGGTACAAGGTCATCCCGTCGGAACTGAGACTTAGGTTACGCGGGAAGCGGCCGGCAGACAGAAGCAATGGCTTTGTGTCTTGAGGATCGACCGATAAGCCGAGAATCGCGAGATTGCCGTTCAAATCGACAAAGCGATTCGAGTTCGCTACGGCGAGCATGTGATCGCCTTGAAGGAGGCGCATTCCCACCGGCGCCGTACCACCGGAGGGAATCGACCGCAGCAAGGCATGTTCGGGATCGGTCTCAAGAAGCGCGGGATCGAATGCGAGGATGGCATTGTCGCCTCGCGCAGAGACGAAGAGCTCTCGCGCATCGGCAGTTTCTACCAGCCGCACAGGGGAGCATCCCGATGCCACTCTGGCGACGATGGGGGAGTCACTTAGCGCAACCGCACGATGCACATCGATCACCGAGATATACCCATTCGGGCGCGGAGGAGTACCTTGACGTTGAACGCAATCACTTTTCGAGAGCCGCGGATTCCCACTACCGGCTATGGAGTGCGAGTTCTGCGCGCGGATCAACTCCGACGCGACATACAAACGCGTTCCATCAGGAGAAATACTCAAGCTCGGCACCACGTCGCCAACCGCAATCTGGCCAATTGTTTTCGGATCGAGCACTCGGCCGTGCCGATCGATGTAAGTCGCGATCACTCCGACACTGCCGCGTTGCCCATCGACTGTACCGTATTCGTTGGAAGAGAAGACATAGCGGCCGTCAGGGCCGGCAACAACATCGAAGGTACCTGCGGCTTGTGTCTGATGAGCAAATCGCGGCTGGGCCTTGCCGTGGATGAGGTCGCGCACATCGAGAAAGGCAACACCTTCGTCACCGACACCGATCACAAGCGTGCGCTCTCCTCGAAGCAACACGAGACCGTTGGCGCCTGTCGAGCCTGTCCGCACGAAAGCGATGGACGTGAGAGTGCCATGGGCTCGACGAAATACTTCGATGCCCGAGACAGCATCCTTGCGCCCACCGGCCACAGAGTCCGGCCCGCTGAAGTTAGGCTGGTCAACGTTGGTGACAGAGACGAAGACGTAGCGTCCATCACGGGTTGAGATTGCTGTGGTCGGATTCCCGCGCGTGGCATAGAGAACCGAATGTAAACCGGAAACTTGTGAGGCTGCGAAGCCATACCGTGCGAAAAGCAGGAAAGGTCCGAGAGTGAAGACCAAGCGGATAGCACGAGAGAAACTGCTCACGGAGAGTGCACGATTTGTTGCCGAAGTAAGCGAAGCGCAAGAAAAACGATTTGACAGTTGCATGATATGTGATATACCAGAATCCATGCACAAGTCGACCAACATCTCGCTAGATGCTCAGATCAGGGCAGACGCGTGCTTCCTTCCTTGTCGATGTCGCTAACGGCATCCTCCCGAACAATCTGCTTTTGATCAGCCAGACCGCAGCAGGAGTGCCGGTGCTTTCACACAGCGCCGCGCTGCCACGGCACGACTGTCCGTCGTTCGCTTGACCGCGATTGCAGCGGAGCTCCCTATTTCGCTTTCATCCACAGCCTGCGCTCACACGCGCCGGGGGAAAGAATGACTAGCATCAGAATCCGCACCGTTTTGTTTGTTTTGCTCGTCTTCATCACGCCAGTACGCTTCAACTTCGCACAAACTCTCACCAGCGCGACCGTGGTTGGAACTGTCAAGGATTCGAGCGGTGCCGTGCTTCCTCAGGTAACCGTGCATATACGCCAACCTGAAACAAACTCACTCAGCACCACTGTGAGCGGCGCTACAGGACAATACCGCTTTCCCTTTCTTAAGCCTGGAGACTACGAAGTGACAGCCGATGCCAAGGGACTGTCGGCCGAGCCGGTTCACATCCATCTACTTGTCGGGCAAGAGCAATCTGTCGATCTGACGCTTGGAGTGCAGGCAATCCAGCAGATCGTTCAGGTGGAAACAGCGAACGAATTGCTTCAGACCGAAAACGGGAATGGCCTGACGGATTACAGCATTCACTACGTCGAGAACACTCCGGTAAATGGCGGGGATATCACCAATGTCGCTTTCTCAACGCCAGGTGTACGCGTGAACGTGGGAGGTGGAAACAATAACTTCAACGTCAATGGACTTCCTTTCAGCTCGGTCCTCTTCACCTACAACGGCGCAGATATCGTCGAGCCCTATGGTCTCAACAACAAGTCCGGTTCAAGCAACAATACGCTCGGTCAGAACGATGTCGCCGAAGCTTCCGTCCTTACGAATGCTTTTAGCGCGCAGTATGGGCGCATGGCGGGCGCGCAGGTGAACTACATCAGCAAGTCCGGTACGAATCGTTTTCATGGAAATCTGGTCGAAAACTATAACAGCGACATCCTCAACGCGAACGACTACTTCAGTAATGCCTCCCACACGCCACGGGGACGTGCTGTTGCCAATCAGTTCGCGGGATCCATCGGAGGTCCGATCAAGAGAGACAAGTTGACGTTCTTTTATAACTACGAAGGCCTCCGCTACGCTCTTCCGACGAATCAAGTTGTCTCAATTCCATCACAGGCATTACAGGGCTACGTTCTGGCCAATGTGCCGACTTCTTCCTTGCCTTATTACCAGGATCTCTTCAAGCTCTATAACGCTGCACCCGGCGTAGGGCGCGCTGTCGCGGTAACTAATGGGTCAGGGCAACTGCAGGATGGAACTGGGAACCAGGGCTGCGGCAAGAACAACGGGCTCACGGGAGTTGCGGTTCCGGGTGGAAACGGGGAAACGTTCGGGGGAACGAATGGAGTCTCCTGCGCAGCAGCATTTATCTCCACGGCATCGAGCGTGAATACGGAGTATCTGACCGACGGACGCGTTGACTGGAATATTAACGGTAGCCAGAAACTCTACTTTCGTATAAGCCGGGACTCCGGCGTACAGGCGAGCAACACGAGCCCGATCAATCCAAACTTCAGCGGCTATAGCCCGCAGCCCTGGGTGATTCCGCAGGTCAACTACACCTATGCCATTACCCCGAAAATCGTGAACAACTTGATATTGAATGGGAACTACTACTCGGCTGTCTTCTATGGTTCGCGCAATTTCAAGGAAGCTCAGAGTCTTCTGCCGCTGGGGTTCAAGTTCACCGATGGTGGCGCGGGAGATGCGGGATTTCAGGCCTTAGGCCCTGCGGCGCCCGAAGGGCGTCTCGGACAGCAGATCGGAATTATCGATGATTTCTCCTGGGAGCTCGGAAAGCATAATCTGCAATTTGGCGTGAACAACCGCAACAACCGCATTACGAGCACAGCGAATCAAACGGGATCGATCATTGGGACATACACCTTCGGCAGCGTCGGGGATTTTGCTCGAGGCAATATCGCTGACGCAAAGAACTACAACAGTTTCACGCAGTCGTTTCCCGTCTTGCCTACAGTCCATCTTCGAGTAGACTCGCTTGGCTTTTATGGTCAGGACGAATGGTCGCTTCGTAATAACCTCAAACTGACGTACGGCGCCCGGTTCGAATACCAAGGGAACCCATGGTGCAAAGAAGCTTGCTACTCCCGAGCGAATACGGAGTTCCTCGCCAGCGGATACCAGGCAGGTAGCAGTGTTCCCTACAACGCCACGCTACAGGAGGGGAGCCACACGGACTTTAAGCAATTCGAGGGCATCGTCTCCGAGCCGCGGGTCGCCGTGGCCTATTCACCTCGAGGCGAGGGCAAGACCGTTTTGCGCGGAGGTATAGGCCTGTTTGCGAACACAATCGCAGCGAACATCGCTGCGAACGTGTACGGGAATCCTCCCAATAAGTTCGCACCCACGGTGACAACAGGCACGGTTGGGTTGACCAGCGATGCGGGATCCTCACAGGCCGCGGCCGCCGCATCGAACGCTGCATTCCAAGCTGGGTTCTCTCAGGGCGACACACTGACGCAACTGAAGGCGGCAGTGCCGGCAGGCACGACATTCTCCACCCCAACGCTCTACGTCAATCCGAACACTTTCCACACGATCAGGGTCCTGGAGTGGAGTTTTGAGGTGGAGCAGCCTCTGACGGGTCACGATGTTTTGTCGCTCTCGTATGCGGGCAATCACGGCTATGACGAAGTGCTGACCAACACAGCGGCGAATGGCTGGGCGGCAAACGGGTTCGGTGGGTTGCCGACCGCAATCCCCGACCCACGCTTTGCCGCAGTCACTCAAATCTTCACCAACGGATTCTCGAACTACAACGGATTCACCGTCGCGGAGAGACATTCACTGGCCCATAATCTGCAGGGCCAGGCGAGCTACACGTGGAGCAAAGCTCTTGTGCTCGGGGCCCCCGTTTATGTGGGAAGCAGCGCTCAGACTGGCACGATCTATAACCCCACGGTCTATGCACTTGGTGGTGGTGTAACTCCGACGGGTGCCGCTCGCCAGAACTATGGCCCGACGGCTTTCGATACGCGAAACAACTTCACGGGCGATTTGGTCTATTCAACACCAAAGCTGGCAAGTCGGACCCTCAATCGAGCGCTGAGTGACTGGAAACTCGGCGGCAAAATCTACCTCTACAGCGGTCGCCCATTCACCGTGATCGACAGCGGTGAAGCCACTGCAAATGTGTTCTCGAGCTCCTTCTCAGGAACGGTTCTCGCCGATGCCACCAACCCTTCGGTTTTGAACGCCAATTGCGGCAAGTCGGCAGTGAAATCTCCGTGCCTGACTACCGGCGAATTCAATCTTGCGACGGCAACTGCAACCACGCCGGCGCAGTCCGATTGGGGAAACACAAAGCCGAACAGCTTCCGCGGTCCGGGATTCGCTTCGATCTCAGCTCAACTCGGCAAAGAGATCCATGTCACTGAGAGCACGCGATTCGAAGTCGGAGCGGATGCCTACAATCTTTTGAATCACCCCAACTTTGGCATCCCGAACGCCGACGTCAATAAAGGGAAGACCCTTGGAACTGTGACCACCGATGTGAGCGTCCCGACCAGTATCTATGGCACAGGACAAGGCGCGATCGTCTCAGGCCGAGTCCTCGTGGTCTATGGCAAGTTTGTCTTCTAAACCGACCGGAGCCGCTCTTCGCGGCTCCGCTTCTCACCAAATTCGGAGTGAATGGAATGCGTCGAATTGCTTTCGCAACTGTGTTGTTGGTCCCTGCCTTATTGGCTGGGCAAACCGAGA
>Ga0181528_10001729_pt1 | contig 13529 bp, 8 predicted proteins | sample PEATcosm2014_Bin_47_FD_119742 | JGI IMG/M metagenome (GOLD analysis project Ga0181528, IMG submission 119742) | Peatland microbial communities from MTU Mesocosm Facility, Houghton, MI, USA - PEATcosm2014_Bin10_10_metaG | ecosystem: Environmental > Terrestrial > Soil > Wetlands > Peat | place...
ATTCAGTGGTCGGCAGTGCTCCCATCAAGGGCGACGACATCGCCGGAGCGCGCGACCAGGCCATTCTCGACGCGCGCCGCTTGGCTCTCGAGGCCGGGCTCGGCGCCATGATCAGCTCGGAGACCAAGGTCGAGCTGGGCCAATTGGTCAAGGACACCATCGACCTCAAGACCCAGACGGGCTACGTGCAGGTGCGCTCGGTGCTGAGCGAGCGGCGCGTCAACAACCTCTATCTGGTCGAGATCAGCGCCGCCGTGAGCCCCGCGCCCATCATCAGCCGCCTCGAAGAGCTGGATCCGGAGCAGGTGTGGCAGCAATTGGGCCGGCCGCGCGCCATCGTGGCCCTCGACGAGAGCGACGACGGCAAGCCGGCGCCGGGCGGACCGGCCGAGTCGGCGGTGGTCGATGAGCTGCTGAAGCGCAACGTGGAAGTGCTCGACCCTCAGCAGTTGGCCGCCCTTCAGGATCGCGATCTGGTGCAGGCCCTGCGCGGCGCCGACGAGCGCGAGGCGCGGCGCGCGGCGCGCGAGCTGGCGGTGCGGCTGAAGGCCGACATCGTGGTGCGCGGCACGGTGGTGGTGACGGGCGGCGCGGATACCGCGGCCAATGCGGAGGCCGTGCGCGACGCGGCCCACGCCGTGCTGACGCCGAATCGCGGCCAGCCCGGCCTGTTGAGCCACCTCATCGACGCGCTCATGGCCGTGCCGTCGCGGCTCACGCTCAATCTGCACGGCGTGTCGCGAGAGCGGGCGCAGGCCTTCGTGGACGCCCTGCAGCCGCCCAACGCCGACCTGGCGGAGCGCGCCAGCGGCAGCGAAGGCTCCGACCGCGGCCTGTGGCCCATCACTTCGGCCACGCTGCGCGATCAGACCAGCGATCTCATCTCTCTCGAAGTGACCAGCCCGCTGCGCGCCGCGCGGCTCATCCGCTGGGTCGAGGAGAGCATGAAGATGCGCGGCTGGGCCGTCACGGCGCAGTCCGGCGAGCGCCTCGAAGTGGGTCCGCAGATGGCCATGGCGCCCGCCACGACGCCCGCGCCCAGCACGGCCTCCACCACGGCCACCGCGCCGAATCCCGCGCCGGCCGCGCAACCGACCGTCTCGGCGCCCCCGCCGGCGCCGTCCACCACCTACACGCCGGCGCCCACACAAATCCCAGTGCCCGTGCCGGTCGCCACGCCGTATTACGTGCCGGTCCCGTACTACATCATCTGGCCGCCGGCGCCACGTGTGTTGTGGCCGGCCATCCGCGCCCCCATGTTCTACCTGGGCCGCCACCACTATCGCCACCGCTGGTAATCGGCGTCGTTGCGTCGCCGGAGGAGGCGCTGGCCGCACCCGGTCGCTCAGCCTCCGGCGACGATGTCGTCGGGATACTGCTCGCGGCAGCGCAGAAGTTCCGGCAGCACCTCGTCGAACACCCGGATCAGACGCGGCTCGAAGTGCTTCCCGCTCTCGGCGCGGATCAGCGCCACCGCTTCGTCCACGCGCCAGGCCCGTTTGTAGGGCCGCTCCGAAGTAAGGGCGTCGAACACGTCGGCGAGGGCCGCGAGTCGCCCGGAAAGCGGCACGGCCTCGCCCGCCAGGCCGCCCGGATAACCCGTGCCGTCCCACTTCTCGTGGTGGCTGAGGGCGATGATGCGCGCCTCCCGCAGCAGGGCGCTGCGATGCTCGCCGATGATGGCGGCGCCCATGGTGGTGTGGGAGCGCAGTAACTGCCAATCGGCCGCGCCGAGTATGCCCGGCTTGAGCAGCACGCGATCCGGGACCCCGATCTTGCCGATGTCGTGCATCGGCGAAGCGTTCAGCAGCAACGACGTCTCGCGCTCGTCGAGGCCCCAGGCGCGACCCAGCAGCTCCGTCATGCGGCTCATGCGGATGACGTGCATGCCGGTGTGGTTGTCGCGATACTCCGCGGCGCGGCCCAGCCGGCGCACGATCTCGAGCTGCGTCTCGGCCAGCTCCGCGGTGCGCTCGCGCACCAGACTCTCCAAGGCCCGCCGCTGGTCGGCAATGTCGAGATGCGTCCGCACCCGGGCCCGCAACAGGGCCGGATGGACGGGCTTGGTGAGGTAATCGACGGCCCCCGCCTCGAAGCCGTGCTCCTCGTCAGCCACCTCGCCCAGGGCGGTGACGAACACCACCGGGATGTGCCGCGTCAGCGGGTCCTCGTGCAGGGCGCGGCAGGCGTCGAGCCCGCCGATGCCGGGCATCATGACGTCGAGCAGGATGAGATCCGGAAGCGGCTCGCGCCGCGCCTCCTGCAGCGCACTGCCGCCGTCGTGGGCGATACGCACCTCGTAGATGGCTTCCAGCGCGTGGCCCAGCAGCGCGACGTTGGCCGCCACGTCGTCGGCTACCAGAATCGTGGCACGTCGCGCTCCTCGGCCCGCCATGCCGGCCTCCGCGCCCCGGCGTTTGGACAGCGGGCGATGGCGCCGGGTTCACTCGCGTTAGGTTTTGATGATCGGCAGCGTGGGATGCTCGCGGCCCAGCACCTTCACCGGGTCGCAGCACAGCCAGCCGGCCAGCACCGTGGCGTACACGGAGCGGAAGTCGACGTTGAACTTCAGGTCGCCATGGTCGAGGTCGGTGAGGCTCGGCGTGCGGCCCAGAAGCCCACCCTTGATGGGCCCGCCGGTGAGGAACATGACGCTGGCCGTGCCGTGGTCGGTGCCCTTCGAGCCGTTCTCCGCCACGCGCCGGCCGAACTCGCTGAAGGTCATGGTGAGCACGCGCTCGCGCAGGCCCTGGGCCTTCAGGTCGCCGTCGAAGGCCGCCAGCGCCGCGCTCAGCTCGCCGAGGAGCTTGGGCTGCTCGTTCTCCTGCTGAGCGTGGGTGTCGAAGCCGCCCAGCGACACGTAGTAGACGCGCGTCGGCAGGCCGCCGGCGATCATTTGGGAGACGAGGCGCAGGTCCCCGGCGATGCGGCTGTCGGGATAGGCCGCCTTCGATTCGTGCCCCGCCGCCAGCTTGGCGATGCGCGCCGAGCTGACGTTGGCGTTGAGCGCCGTGCGCTGCAGGAAATCGATCTCGCCCTTCCCGCTTCCGGGCTGCGGTTGATTGAGGCTCGCGAATAGGGCGCTCTGCGCCGGCGACGGGTCCGAGGCCATCCAGCGGTACTGCTCCGGCCGCTGCAGCGTGACGCCCGCCGAGCTGTGGTTGGCGAACGCCAGGGTCTGCCTCCGCACCAGGCCCAAGCCCATGAGGGCCGTCGTGTCGTCCACCACGCCCGGCGCAGGTGAGGGAGCACCGCCGCACTGGCAGTCGAAATAGCGGCCGATCCAGCCGTAGTGCTCCTGGCGATCGCTGTCGCTGGCCGTCTCCCAGATCTCCATGGAGCGGAAATGGCTGCGATTCGGATTGGGGTAGCCGACGGCCTGCACCACCGCCAGGCTGCCCTCGTCGTAGAGGCTTTTGAGGCCCGTCATGGTGGGATGGAGGCCGAGGTGATCGTCGAGCCGGAGCACGTCCTTGGCCGCCACGGCCAGCGTGGGACGGGCGCGATGATAGGCGTCGTCGGCATACGGCACGACGGTGTTGAGGCCGTCGTTGCCGCCCGCCAACTGCACCACCACCAGGATGGGCTGGTCCTTGGCGTCGCGCGGCGCCTCGCTGCCGGCTCGATCGTCGAGGGCGAAGGCGCAACGGCTCAGGAAGGTCGGCACGGTGCCCGCCACGGCGGCGATGGCCACGCCCCGGCCCAGAAACTCCCGTCTCGTCCACACATCGTCGCGCATCGCGCTTCTCCCGCGTCCTTTGTCTAACACATCCACCGTCGCACGTCCATGCGGTGTTCCGCCGCTCACGTAAGCTGGTAGTTGGGCGTGCTCATCACGAGGTGCACCACGCTCCGCGCCGCGTCTTCGGCGCCGCGGCTCTTCAGCTCGTCGCCGGCGTAGCGCGCCAGCGCCGCCTGCTGCTCGTCGCCCAGCGGCGCCACCAGCAGGCGCGCGCACACCGCGCGCGCCAGACTCTCGCCGTCGCCGGCCGCGAAGGCCGGCAGCGGCGGCGCGCCGGCGTTGTTGCGCCGCTGCCGGCGGCGCGCCGCCGCCGCGCCGCCGCCGTTGACCAGGTAGCCGCACAGGTTGTAGCGATTCAGCAGCGTCGCGGTGTTCACCCACTCGCGCCCGCCCGGCCAGCCGGCCACGTTGGGCGGATCCAGCAGCTCCTGTCCCAGACCGTTGAGAGCCAGCGTGAGAAAACCCGCTTGGGCGTCCGTCGGCGTGATGCCGAGCTGCCGCAGCGTGCCCACCACCAGCTCCACGGGCGACTTGATGTGCGCGGCCTGGTGCTTGGGATCGAAGAAGGCCGACGACGCGAAGAGCGTGCGGAGCGTGGGGCCGATGGCGAAGTCGTTGGCCACCAGCGTCTGCGCCAGGGCCGCCACCTGGGCCTCGTCGGCCTCGTCCACGGCGTCGTCGACGAAGAAGCGCCACAGCTTGCGCGCCAGGAACGTGGAGCAGGAGGGTTGTTTGAGAATGATCGACACCACGTCCTGGCCGTTGAGATTGCCGCTCTCGCCGAGGATGGTCTTGGGGCCCGCGTCGTGCTGCAAGGGCCGGAACTGGAACTCGCTCTCGCCGCCGCGCTTCAGCCATCCCGCCGTCGCCAGACTCCAGCCGGTGAACGCCCGCGCGCTGTTCTTGACGTCATCCTCGCTGTAGTTGCCGATGCCCAGGGTGAACAGCTCGAACAGCTCGCGTGCATAGTTCTCGTTGGGATGGCTCCTCACATTGAGATGATTGTCCAGATAGACCAGCATGGCCGGATCGCGGGAGATGGCCAGCACCAGATCCCCGAACTTTTCCGACCCGCGGCTCCGGAATAGCTCCAGATAATGAAAGAGTGTCGTAGCGTTCTTGACCTTCTGGCTTTCGACGGCGAAATGGCCGTGCCAGAAGAGGGCCAGCTTCTCCTCGAAGGGCGTGGTGCTGGACACCATCTGCTGCAGCCACCACGTCTTGAGCTGGAAGACGGCCTTGCGCTCGGCGCCCTGAGCCTGCTTGCGGAGCCGGCGGCGTTCGGCCTCGCCGGCCGCCTTCAGCTCCTCGCGCGGGGGCGGCGTGACCGTCAGCCAGTCGGGCGGCGCGGCCGGGGCGCGCTCGCGCAGGGCGCACAGCTTGCCGACGGCCTCGGCCGGCCCGAGCGCCGCCAGCTCCGCCACGGCCTCCGGCGGCCCGCCGAAACCGGCGCGCTCCAACAATCGCCGCGCCTGCGGCAAACCCCACGGCGCGGTCGCCGTCGGCTCGAAGGGCGCCAGACTCGCCATGCTTCCTCTCCCACGTCTTATAGCCGATACCGACGTCGGTTTTACAGCGCGGGTTCAAGGGCGCGGGTTATCGAATCGTTGCAAGAGGCGCCGGACGGAGTCGCGGACGGCGAAAAATAGAGTGGCGCGGCTTTGTCGAATCGGCTAGAGTTGTGGCGGGTGGCTCGCGGCTCGACCGCGAGCGTGACACCGTTCCCAAGGAGACCATCATGCGGCGTCGCTCGACGATCGGCTTCACGCTGATCGAGTTGCTCGTGGTGATCGCGATCATCGCCATTCTGGCCGCGATCCTATTCCCCGTATTCGCCAAGGCGCGCGAGAAGGCGCGCAGTTCGTCGTGCCTGTCGAACGTCAAGCAGATCGGCCTGGGCTGCGCCCAGTACACCCAGGACTACGATGAGCATTATCCGCTGACGTGGTACCAGAACAGCGTCACCGGCTTCGTCAGTGACGGTCCGCGCGTTCAGATGGCTTCCTACATCAGCAACAACCAGATCTGGAACTGCCCCAGCGCCAACTCGCAGATCGGCAGCACCAACACGGCGTACGGCTGGCACTACACGCTGTTCGAGTACAACTGGGCCTCCACCTCGGTGGCCTTCATCGCGGACCCCGCCGCCTCGATCATGTTCTGCGACGCGGCCACCATCAACGCGCCGCCCAGCGCCGACGCCAACACCTGGACCGTGAACTACAACTGCGACTGGGAGGTCAACTTCCCGTACGAGCCGATGTTGCCCCTCACGGCCAACGGCGCCTACACCAGTGACCTGCGCCGCCCGTGGCCCGCGCATATGTTGGGAACCAACAGCGTCTTCGCCGATGGTCATGGGAAGTGGGAGAACACGGACACCATCGTCAACGGCGTGCCGGCCAACCCGCCCACCGGCTGCCTGTACGCCAACTACTGATCCCAGCACCGTCGTACGAAGAGGACTGACGGGCGCGGCGACGAACGCGGTTTCCGCTGGAGGCCGCCGATGTCGTTGCGCCCGTCGCGCTTTTTGCTCCTCTTTTTCGCCCTCGTGGTGATGGCCTGCGCCGTATTGGCGTTGGCCGCCGACGGACCCCTGGGCGTCGAGCGCGTGGCGCGCATGGCGCCCCTCGGCTACGCCGCGCCCCGCCAGGCCAAGGATGACACCACCCTCTGGCTGCAGGTCGACCTCGGCGCGGTCTACGCCATCGACAGCGTCAAACTCCTGCCACAGCCCGTGTGGGACTCCGGCAACGGCGGCGCCTATCCGCGGCGCTTCAAGATCGAGGCCTCCGACAGCGCCGATCTGGCCGACCCCAAGCTGATCGTGGATCGTACCGGCGCCGACGTGGCACAGCCCGGCGACGTGGTGGGCGTCTTCCCCGCGGGCGGCGTCAAGGGCCGCTACGTGCGGCTGACGGTCACCAAGCTGCGGGATCGCCAACTGGCGCTGAGCAAGCTGGAGGTGTGGAGCGGCGGCCGGGACGTGGCCGAGGGCGCGCGCCTCAATGACTCCCTGAGCGCCGCCTGGCGCGTCACGCCGCTGACGCGTCACCCGCGTCCCAATGGCGAGGAGGACGTCACCGACAATCCCGCCAACGTCATTCCCGCCGAGCAATGGAAGCCGGTGGCCTATGCCGCGCACAAGCCGTTGGGTGGCGTGAAGCTGGGCGATGGGCCGTTGAAGACGGCCATGGAAAACAACGTCGCCTACCTGCTGAGCTCGTTCACCGACGACGAGTTGCTGCGCGACTTCCGCGCCCGGGCCGGCAAGCCCAATCCCACCGGCATGAAGCGCCCCGACGGGTTCTGGGACACGGCGCTGGCGGGCTCCAATGCCGGGCGGTTCCTGATGGGCGCCGGCAACACCCTGCGCTGGATGGACAGCCCCGCGCTGCGGGCGCGAATGAACCACATCGTGGACGTCATCGACGAGTGCAAGGACCCCGACGGCTATTGCATGGCGTATGCGCCCGGCACCATCTTCTACAACGAACGGGCCGCCTACACGCGCGCCTGGGTGACGCGCGGGCTGGTGGACGCCGGCTTCGGCGGCAACGCCAAGGCCTTCGCCCTGCTGCGAGGCTACTACGACTGGTTCGACACCAATCCCTACCTGCCGGAGCTGCTGCGGCGCGGCGGCCAGGGCGTGCAGGGCATGATCGCCAACACCGAGACGTACTTCACGCCCATCGGCAAGCCCGCCGACCTGCAGGTCATTCAGCGTTACTTCCAGGAGAACTACTGGCTGGACCAGCTCGCGGCGCGCGATCCGGCCGCCATCTGGCGCTATCCCTATGACCATCCCCACTGCTACCTGATCACGTCCCTGGAGCCCTATCTCGATCTGTATCGCGCCACCGGCGCCGAGAAGTACCTGGCGGCGACCCAAGGCGGCTGGGACATCTACCACGAGCAGTTCGAGCACCTCGGCGGCGCCATCTCCATCTGCGAGGGCCAGGTCTACGAGCCGAAGAGCAACTACCTGCACCGCGGCAACGGCGAGTTGTGCGGCAACGTGTTCTGGACGCGCTACAGCCAGCGTTTCCACCTCCTCTTCCCCGACCAGGAGAAGTACGTCGCGGAGATCGAGAAGTCCATCTACAACGTCGGCCTGGCCAACCAGGTGGGCGGCAAGAGCATCCGTTACCTCGCCAACCTGGAAGGCCGCAAGCAGCCCGGAACGGCCATCAACACCTGCTGCGAAGGCCAGGGCACGCGCCTCTTCGGCGCCCTGCCGGAGTATCTCTACAGCCTCGCAGCCGACGGCCTGTACCTGGACCTTTTCGCCGCCTCCACCATCACCTGGCAGCAGGGCGGGCGCACCTTTCAGGGCGACCGCACCTTCCGGGCTGATACGGCCACGCAGTTCCCGTTCGCCGGCGACGTGCGCGTGACCCTGAGCGTGGATCGGCCCACGCCGGCCAAGATCCGCGTGCGCGTGCCGTCATGGATAGGCGCCGAGGCCGAGATGCCGATCTTCGTCAATCACGAACGCGCCGCGGTCGGCCAGCCGGGCAGCTATGCCGTGCTGGACCGCACCTGGCGCGAGGGCGACGTGATCGAGTTCACGCTGCCCATGGCGCTGCGGCTGACGCCGTATGTGGGCCGCGATCAGATTCGCGGCGGGCGGCGCGAAGCCCTGGAGTTCGGGCCGATCCTGATGGCCTTCGTGGGCAGCGGCAACCGGCTGGCCCTGACGCCCGAAGAGCTCCTCGCCAAGCTGCACCCCAAACCCGGTGAGCCGCTGCACTACACCATCGACGGCGATCCCGGCTACGAGGTGATGCCCTATTGGCAGGTGGCCGAACAGGAGTTCACCTGCTTCCCGGCCCTCGGCTACTCCGCCGCGGGCCTCGAAAAGCCCGGCCCCCATGACCTGGCGCTGGCTTCGAAGGGCGCCAGCGCCACCTCCGACAGCGAATACGCCCAGGAGCCGGGCGGCACGGCCAAGGTCATCGACGGCATCATCGCCACACCGGACGACTTCAGCAACCGCTGGCATTCTTCGCTGGACACACCGCACCCGCACTGGATCCAGGTCAAGCTGGCCAAGCCCGAGACCATCGGCCGCATCGTGGTGCGCTTCGCCGACCCCGCCGGCCATCCCGTGAGCTTCCAGGGCATCGTGTGGGTGGACGGCAAGGAAAAGGTGCTGTTCGACGAGACGGACTATGCCGACGACCGTCAATACGGCAAGGACTTCGCGCCGCTGGTCACGGATACGTTCCGCTTCCTGATTCGGTCTTCGGCCAGCGCCACGTGGCTCAATGCCGCCCAGGTCAGCGAAATCGAGATCTACCCGCCGGGCGGATAGCGGCCTTCACTCACCGTCGCGATTCACTGCCGCTGCCATTCCCGGGGCAGGAACAGGTCGAGATAAGTCTGCTTGGCGAAGCGGTCCGACATGCCCGCCAGGTAATCGCACACGGCGCGCGCCCGGTCCCGGTGGTCGTCGAGATTCAGGCTGGGATGCGGGTTGGGGATGCGTTCCGGCTCCGCCAGGAAGGCTTCGAACAGGGCCGCGAGGAGGGCCTTGATGCGGCCGCGGTCGGCGTTGGCGGCTTGCGCGCTGAGGTAGACGTGGTCGAAGAGGTGCTCCTTGATGGCGTCGGAGGCCTGGCGCACCTCGTCGGACAGGGAGATGGCCTCGGCGTCCGCGCTTGCCACGATGACGTCCGTCACCATTTTGCCGATGCGCGCGCCGTGCGTGGCGCCGAGCACGCCAAGGGCGTCGGCCGGCAGGTCGGAGAGCTGCATGACGCCGGCGCGCAGGGCGTCGTCGATGTCGTGGTTGAGATAGGCGATGCGGTCGGAGACGCGCACGATCTCCGCCTCCAGGGTGGCGGGCGTGTGCGACGACAGGGCGTCACCGAGGTCGGCGCGGCCCTTGGTGTGGGCGATGATGCCGTTGCGCACCTCCCACGTCAGGTTCAAACCCTCGCCGTCGCGCTCCAGGACATCCACCACGCGCAGGCTGTGGGCGGCGTGATGGAAGGAGCCGCCGTGGCGGGCGTAGGCGGCGTGCAGTCCTTCCTCGCCGGCGTGGCCGTAGGGGGCGTGGCCCAGATCGTGGGCCAGGGCGATGGCTTCCGTGAGATCCTCGTTGAGCGACAGGGCGCGGGCGATGGTGCGCGCGATCTGGGCCACGTCGAGGGTATGGCTGAGCCGCGTGCGGTAGTGATCGGTCTGCGGCGAGACGAACACCTGCGTCTTGTAGGCCAGGCGGCGAAAGGCCTTGGCCTGATGGATGATGCGGTCGCGATCCCGCATGTAGGCGGTGCGCATGGGGCACGGCGACTCGGGCCGCGCCCGGCCGCGCGAGCCCGCGGCCTTGGCGGCGCGCGGGCTGAGATGGGCCTGCTCGAAGGCTTCCAGCTCCTCGCGCCGCGTCATTTGGCCGCCGCTCCCGGACCGATGACGCCGTCGGCCAGCATGCTCTTCAAGGCCGAATCGTCGACCGTCAGCGGCAGATCGACCCTCCCGCGCCGCCGGCTGGATTCGTAGGTGGCGAAGATGATCTCGGTGCTCTGCAACGCCTTGCGCGCCGCCAACTCGGGCTCCGCGCCGCTCTTGAGGCAATCCAGCACGTCGGCGATGGCCAGGGTGGTGTGGTGGTCGCCGTGCATGCCGTCGCCGCATTCGATGAGCTTCCACCCTTTGGACTTCTCGTCGCGCAGGCGGAGGGTGTGGCCGGGCACGCCCTCGGCCTCCAGCTCGATGGCGCCGGTGGTGCCGATGAGGCGGTTGCCGGCCCCGTAGCGGCACTTGTTGCCCGTCAGCAGGATGGCCTGCACGCCGTTGGCGAAGCCGAACCAGCTCATGCCCTGGTCGTCCACCGGCTCTTTGAACACGCTGCGGTCGGTGCGCTTGTCGATCTGGCCCAGCACCCATTCGGCGGGTTCGTCGCCGTTGTAGAAGAAGAACATGTCGAACCAGTGCGTGCCCCAGTCGCTGAGGTTGTCGGTCTGGCCCTCGATGCGCCGCAGCTCGCCGATGGCGCCGGCGCGTACCAGCTCGCGCGCGCGGCGGAAGGGCAGGCCGAAGCGGCGCTGATGGTTGAAGCTCAACTGCACGCCGCGCTCTTGGCAGACGGCGACCATTTTCCGGCATTCGCCCCACGTGGGAGCCATGGGCTTCTCGCAATGGATAGCCCGCGCCCCGCTTTCCGCCGCCGCGATCACCATTTCGGCGTGCAGGGCCGGCCAGGTGCAGACGCTGACCACCTCGGGCCGCGCTTGCGCCAGCAGCTCGCGGTAGTCGGTGAAGACCTCGGCCTGGAAGTCGAGATCCGCGAGGAAGCCGTGCGCGGCGTCCTCGCGGATGTCGCACACGGCGGCCACCTCGGCCCCGTCATAGGCGGCGTAGGCCTTGGCGTGGGCGTAAGCCATGCCGTGTCGAATCTGGCCGTCGGGCCGGAGCGTGCGGCCGCAGCCGATGATGGCGCAACGCAGGCTTCCCATGGCGCGCCGCCTTTCAGTCCATGTGGAACACTTCCGTCAGGTCGGTCACGACGGGCGAGTTGTCGGGGTTGGACTTCATCAACGGCGCCATCCAGGCCCACCACTTCTTCATGATGGGCTGGGCCGGCAGGTCGTCCATGGCGTGGTCGTCCCGCAGCTTGAGAGTGGCGAACAAAGTGAGCGTTTCCTCGTCGAGGAAGATGGAGTAATCGGAGACTCCGGCGGCGCTCAGGGCCGCCGAAAGCTCGGGCCAAATCTCGTCGTGGCGGCGGCGATACTCGGCGACGACGCCGGGGTAGAGCTGCATCTTGAAGGACTGACGGATCATCGTGGCGACTCCTCTATCGCGGCCCAACGTTGCGCCCGCGCCCCGAGTGTGTCAAGACATCCTGGAGGGGTCGCGGCCTGTGCCGGGTAAAGCCCGGCCTGGATCGGATCGATGCGGAGTTGGGGAAAGCACTGATGGCCGTGACCGTGCTTGAGGTTCGAACGTGGGACGCCATGGATGAGGCCACCTGGACCGTGCTGACCGACAGCGGCCTGGAAGCGCTGGCGGCCGTAATGGGCGACGCGCGTGCCGACCGGGCCGACCGCGCCGTGCGCGTGGCGCATGCCCTGGCCACCGAGCGTCTTACGGCGGCCGTGCGCTGGTGGCGCGACGGCGAGCTCATCACCCTGGGCGTCGACGGCCCGCAAGCCGCCGCGGCGCGCGTGCCCGAGCCGCGCTCGCTGGTGGACGAGGTGGGCGACGTCATCGTGGCCGTGCGCCTCGACGACGACGAGCTGGGGGACAGCAGTTGGCGCGCCGTGATGACCAGCGCCGGCTTGCGCACCGCGCTGCTGCTGCCGATCGGAACCGCCGCCGACAGTGAGCGCGGCCTGCTGGCCATCTACTGCGCGGAGGCCGAGGCGTGGCAGGACGCCGCCCCGGATCGCCTGCGCCTGGCGCGCCGCCTGGCGACGCTGGCGCTGGTGGGCGCCGCGGCGCCGGACACCGCGGCGACGGGCGCCGCGGCCGCCATGGCGACGGACTCGGCGGCGGGCGGCACCGCCATGACGTACGACGAGGTCTATCGCCAGGCGGTCATCCTGCTGCACGTCAACCGCGACCCGGACGATGCCTGTCACCGCGCCGCGGAGCAAGTGAAGCGGCTGCTGGACGCGGAATGGGCCATGGTGGCGCGTTGCGGCCAGAGCGCCGAGCATTTCGACTGCCATCTGCCCGTGGAACGCTTCGCGCATCCCGCCGCCGAGGCGGCGCAGTTGGCGGAGGTGGCGCGCGGACGCACGCTCTACGAAGGCCCGCCGGGCAGCGGCGCCGGCGATCTGGTGTCGCAACGCCTGCACGCCGCCGGCATCACGGCGCAGCTCGTCCTGCCGCTGGCCTTCGACGGTCAGTTGTTCGGTCTGCTGCAGGTCGGCTTCACGTCGCCCGAGCGCATCACGAGCCGCGTGCGCGTCATCGCCGACCGGCTGGCCTTCCACATGGCCCTCGCCCTGCGCGACGCCATGCTGCTGCAGAACCAGGAAGAGGCCCTCACCCGCCTGCGCCGCGCCCAGCACGAGGCCACCGAGGGCGCCAAGTTCCGCGCCCTGGCGCAGATGGCGGGCGGCGTGGCACACGAGTTCAACAACGCCCTGGGCGGCATTCTGGGCCGCGCCCAGATGCTGCAGCGCCAGACCCAGGATCATCGCATCCAAAAAGGGCTGCGCACCATCTTCGAGATCGGCTGGCGCGCCGCCGAGACGGTGCGGCGCCTTCAGGATTTCACCCGTGAGCGCAGCGAGGAAGACTTCCAGCCCATCACCGTGGCAGCGCTGTGGGAGCGCCTCGGCGAGGCGGCGCGGGCCCAGGTCTCCGCGCGCGCCAAGACCGCTCCGTCCGGCGGCGCGCGCTACCACGTGGAGCTGGATAGCGGCGCCCTGAGCGGCTCGCTGCTGGCCAACCCCGACGAGCTGGTGGAAGCGGTGGCCAACGTGCTGCTCAACGCCTTCGAGGCCACACCCGGCGGCGGCATCATCACGCTCCACGCCCACAGCGCCGGCGAGCATCTGCACCTCACCGTGGTGGACCGCGGGCGCGGCATGTCGAGCGAGGAGCAGCAGAGCATTTTCGACCCCTTCTACTCCACCAAGGCCGAGACCGGCGTGGGGCTGGGGTTGAGCGTGACCTATGGCATCATCTCGCGCCATCGTGGCGAGATCGAGGTGCAGAGCGCCCCCGAAGCCGGCACCACGGTCAGCATCAGCCTGCCCATCATCGCCGAGGCGGGCGCCGAGGCGGCCGAGCGTCTGAGTGCCGGCGTCGACGCCGACCTGTC
>Ga0181528_10001733_pt1 | contig 13516 bp, 13 predicted proteins | sample PEATcosm2014_Bin_47_FD_119742 | JGI IMG/M metagenome (GOLD analysis project Ga0181528, IMG submission 119742) | Peatland microbial communities from MTU Mesocosm Facility, Houghton, MI, USA - PEATcosm2014_Bin10_10_metaG | ecosystem: Environmental > Terrestrial > Soil > Wetlands > Peat | place...
CCGGCCACCGCGCCCGCAGCGGAGGCAGCGCCGCCCGCAGCTACGCCGGATACACCAGCCGCTCCCGCCGCCGCGCCACCCGCAACCGCGCCGCCCACGGAAGGTGTCTCCAATCCACCGCAATAAGAACAGCGATCGGGAGTTCCTGGGCTTGCGCACAGAATTCATAGCGCTGAGCTACAGGAACTCCAAAACCATTTGAATTGCACTCTTCGCCTCGGCAGCAAAACTTTATCTGGACTGGACGTATCTTGTGCCCATGAGATTATCGCGTGTGTTTCTTCTTACGATTCTGCTTGCCGCTGGTGCAGTTGCCAGCCGTGCGCAGGTTTTTCCCTCCGCAAGCACCCACCAGATTTCGATCACCGCCGGCGGCACCGTATCTGCCTTTCAACCGGATTTTGCCGGCATATGGGCTTGCTCAGTGACTGCGCTAGCTGAATCATGTCCGTCAGACAATTATGTCCCCGTCGCGCAAACCAGCGCGCAGCGTCTTTTTGGCGTAGGCACGTATGTGGACGTCAAGCTCACTCGCTGGGTGCAGCTTGAGGCCGAGGGGCGTTGGCAGCGCTTCCATGCGTATGGCGGCATTACTCAGGACAACTACCTGATCGGTCCCCGGCTGCCTGTCTATCGCTTCTGGAAGGCGACGGTCTACGGCAAGGCGCTGGGCGGAATGGCCAAAATGAACTTCGATAGCTACGGCGACCACGGCACCTTTACGGCCCTCGCCTTTGGCGGTGGCATGGACGTGAAACTGACCAGGAAGATCAGCATCCGGGCCTTTGATGCTGAGTACCAGTACTGGCCAGCGTGGGGCAACTCCACACTTTCTCCCTACGGAGTCAGCGCCGGCGTCGGGTACAGAATCTTCTGAGGCGGACTGTTTGACCGCTCTCTTCCTGCTTTCAAGCTGTCACGACCTGACGACGACCGATCGTCGTTGGGAAGGAAACCAGTTACAATGATTCATATGCATCGCCGTGTCCAGATTTTTCTCTCAGTCTCCGTACTCTTGCTCGGCTTCCTATCTCTGACGCCGCTGGCAGCCGGCCAGCAAAGCCATTCCAATCGGGGCCGCAAATACAAGTCGCCGCCGCCGACCGCGCGCGTGGAAGTCACTGTCGTGCGCGACAGCGATGGCAAGCCCATCGAGAATGCTGCCGTGATCTTTCATATGATCGGCGACAAGGGCAACATGGAATTGAAATCCAATGATGAAGGCAAGGCTGTCATTGATGTGTTGCCCATTGGCGGCGCTGTGCAATTGCAGATCATCGCTACGGGATACAAGACTTATGGCGAGGACTACAAGATCGATCAGACCCCGATTGCAATCGCAGTCCGCATGAAGCGTCCCGGCGAGCAGTACTCGATCTACAAGCCGCACCCCGATATGAGTGAGGGCGGCAAGAGCCCCGACGCAGCCAAGCCAGCGGATCCGCCAACGGGAACGGCAACCGCGCCTGCGGACAAAGACAAGCCAGCCGATGATCCGAAGCCGCAACCCCCTCCAAGTCAGTCGCAGCCAAAATAAACTGGCTGGATAGATTGTTTGCCCCGCGATGAGCTATCCACTTCTTGGCAAATCGGTCTTGGTCACGGGCGGCGCTAAGAGAGTTGGCCGTGGAATCGCCCTTGCCTTGGCGCAGGCCGGGGCAGAAGTTGCCATCACCTTTCGCACCTCACGGGCTGAAGCCGGGCAAACTGCGAGCGAGATCGAAAGTCTTGGCCGCCGCGCGCTGACCATCGAGTGCGATGTACGCAGTGAGCTTTCTGTGCGAGCCGCCGTTGCTGCCGCGCATGAACGCTTCGGACGCCTCGATCTCGTCGTGAACAACGCCGCTGTCTTTGAATCCACTCAATTCGATTCCCTCACGATCGAACAATGGGATGCGGTCTTCGAGACCAATACCCGCGGACCGTTCCTGGTAGCTCGTGAGTCGTTGCCTCATCTGCGCGCCGCTCAGGGCCGCATCGTCAACATCGGTTCTCTGGGCGGTATTCATGCCTGGGCCAGTCATGCCCACTACTGCGCCTCGAAGGCCGCGCTCCATTCGCTTACACAGGCGATGGCCAAGGCCTTTGCTCCCGAAGTCAGCGTCAACTGCGTAGCTCCCGGATGGATTGAATTCGACAGCGCCGCCACGCAGGCTGCGCACTTCGCTGCTAAAACTCCCATGCGGCGCAACGGAAGCGTTGAAGACGTCGCTCAGACTGTTCTCTTCTTTGCATCGGGACCGCACTTTGTCACCGGGCAGATTCTGGTTGTCGATGGCGGGCTGGGGCTTTCTTAGCTGTGCGACGAACCGAAAATCGAAAGTAGATCTGGCAAAGAAAGTAACCGGCAGGCAAGAACGAAAGCCATAGCACCGGATAGCGGTATCTCACATCGCTGATGTTTACGTAATACATTGCGGGATAAACAATGAGTACGGCCAGAACAAACCAACTCACAGGTTCGCGCCGTTTGATCATCAGCGCCAGACCGGGAATCGATAATGCCGTGGCCAACCAGATTGCAGGGCTATAAAACAGATTTTCTTGGCGATAGTAGAGGTCCTCGTCGAAGGGCGGAAACCAGAAATCCCGGAAGCGTTCGATGCACAGCACAGAAAACCGCTTGGGGTGGGAGTTGATCCACGACATCGCATCCGAACCGCGTTTACGGTCATAAGCTGCTTCTCCCATTGACCGCATCAATTGCGCCTCGCTTATATTGGCATTGGGTTGATGAGACTGATCGCAGCCATTCGATGCGTTCTCAATAAGACTGGATTGGGCGCAGTCGTTATTCGATAAATTGAGGGAAATACCCATGCCCGTTCTGGCCGCAAAGGTTCCGAGTTGAAGGTAATTTCTGCCGGCCCAGAGAAACAGGACAAGAAATAATACTGCTGATAGTGTGCTCGCCTGCCGAAGTGAAGCTTTTCTGCGGATGACTAAATATGCGATCCATGGCGCGATAATCAGCGTTGTGCCGGGATTGGATAGATAAAGCAGGCTCGCCAAGATTCCGGCTGTCAGGGTGCGCACAAGACTTTTCCCTTCTTCCAGCGACGATGTTGTAAACAGACAGAAAAGCAGCAGCCCCGCCTGCGTAAGGTTGCCATCCCAACTCGGCATCAGGATCATTGAAGCCAGCCATAAGACCGCACCGAAGATCCCCGGCATACTGCTTCCATAAAAGACCCTGGAGACTCTTGGCAGCCAGGAGGCCGTGAATGCATTGGCAACGATACAGGTGAGTGAGGCTGCGAGGTAAAACCAATCCGTGGATCTGGTTATCTTCATCAGCAGCGCAAGATAGCAAGGATACAAAGGAGGACTGAGCGCTGTGGGACCTGTGGCTAACACCGCTTCAGGATTGGCGTAACTACCGTGTTCAGCTAGATTTCTGGCGATGGAAACCATCTCGTTGCCGGGGCTGAAACTGATCGGTCCGAAGCGGAACTGACAAAGCCCGATCAGCGCGGCTGCCACAAAGAAAGTGAAACAAATATCTTCTTCTCGCTTTTCATTTGCATGCGGCCATTCAATGGTTTCTTTCATATGTTTCCCGTATGTTTCAGTGCCGGCTGATTCCAAACCAGCGAATTCTGTCCACTGTTCGTAACTCAAGAATTCAATTTATAAAATTGAGCCACTCCAAATCCGCCATTATCGTGAGAAGAGTCGCTTGAGAAAACCAGATTTGCGGGTTAGCGAAGGCTCGTTGTCTGGCTCCGCCTTCAAAGCCTTTCTGGATGGAGCAGCAAACTTCTTTGCATGAAATTTGAGTGGAACGCGATCGCGCACTCCTTGCGCTTCGGGTTGCGGAGGCCAGGGAGCGCCCTCAACTGCCGCGCGGGGGTTGGATAGGCAGAGGCGCCGCGCTGTCTCCTCCCCGGCGTGATGCACCACATACTCGTAACCCTTTTTGAGGTGCGGTGGACGCCACTTGGTATTATGTGCGTCACTGGCAAGAAAGTGAATCCAGTTGCGCTCCAGCAGCTCATTGGAAAAGGCCTCGGCCATCTTGCCGAAGCGGCCATACAAGGAACCGGCGGTTACCTGAACCAGACAGCCCATACGCAGCCATTCCGCCAGCATCTCCGGCTGGCCGAGCAGCGCGGGATAGCGCTCGGGATGCGTGACGACCAGCATATATCCCACCGATTGCAGCATGAACAGTGCGTCGGTCATCTGCGGGGGAATCACCGTATTGGGAAACTCGATCAGCAGATAGCCTTTGCCGTCGATCGAGTAGCGCAGCGGATTGGCCACGGCCTCATAGATATTTTCGGCGGTCATGTGAAAGTCGCAGGCAAGACTCAACTTTATCCGTCCATCTGCCAATCCGCGCAACTCTTCATATCGCTCATTGATGAGCGGCGTCACGAATGGATAGCGTTCGCTGGCGTGAGGTGTGCAGACAATGTGGGTGATCCCATCCGCCGCCGCCTCCCGGATCATTCCCAGGGAGGTCTCCAGATCGGGCGCGCCGTCGTCCACTCCATAGAGAAGATGTTGATGGATGTCGATCATTCTCTGCCCGCTTCCAACTTATGGCCAAAACATTACTTCACTGCCAGTGCCTCGATCATTGAGGCAAATATCTTCCAGCCGTCGGCAGAACCTAGAATCAACTCGCTGGAACGGTCCGGATGCGGCATCATCCCCAGCACATTCCTCTTTGCATTGAGAATGCCGGCAATGTTGCCCAAAGAGCCGTTGGGATTGGCCTCTCCGGTGATCTCGCCCTTGGAAGTCGCGTAACGGAAGGCGATCCGGTCCTCGGCTTCCAACTGATGCAGCTCCTCCGGCGTACAAAAGTAGTTGCCCTCCATGTGGCCAATCGGCATTTGCAGCACGTCGCCTGTGGTGAGCTGATTGGTGAAGGGGCTGTTGGCGGTTTCAGTGCGCAGATGGACCTGCTTGCAGATGTACTTGAGTCCGGCATTGCGCATCAGGGCTCCAGGCAGCAATCCAGCCTCGGTAAGAATCTGGAAGCCGTTGCAGATTCCAGCAACCAGTCCGCCTCCTTCGGCAAAGCGTTTGACCGCCTGCATTACCGGAGAAAAGCGCGCAATCGCGCCCGTGCGCAGATAATCGCCATAGGCGAAGCCGCCGGGAACCAGCACGGCATCCACGCCTTGCAGATCTTCGGAATCGTGCCAGAGAAAAGTGACCGGCTGGTGAGCCACCTCGGCAATCACGTTGTAGGTATCGTGATCGCAGTTGGAGCCAGGAAAGACGAGAACGCCGAATTTCATGCTTCTAGGGTAACAGCTTCCCGCTGCTCAGGCACAGTCGCGCCAGCAGATCTCTCACACGAGCTACCCGGCATGGCCAGGATGCATTTGACCATGCCGATAGCCCCATCTTCAATTCATTTCGAGCTGTTCAGACGCATATCAATTCGATGTGTTCACAGACTTAAAAACAGTCCTGCCTGTGTTGTTGTACTTCGACCGCGCCGATATCGCAGCGGCTGCCTGGCGGAGATGGTCGAGGGAATCCGCGCTGATCGATGGAGATCGGGTTACCGGCGCTGTCCAGGCAGCCTGCCGGATTGCCGCCGTGGATGGCGGGCTATCGGGTTTGAGATCCAGGGTTTCGGTGGGACCACCATAGTCTCCCAGATTGCGCAGATCGGCAGAAATGCCGGTAAGATCATGCCCTCCTGCAATATAGGTGCAATCGCTAAGGTTTTGGATGAGGTTATAGTCGCCGGAGACGAACTCTCCTAAGCAGTCGCCGCCTGGGTTTGCTGCCAGAATCGAGTTGCGGATCGTTGAATTGAAGAGGACTCCCAGGCTGATGCCCCCTCCGATATTGCCGGAGACAGTGCTGTTGCTCATCTCCAAAAAGCCATCCAACTCGCCCTCGGCAACAGCGATTCCGCTCAGGCCGCTGCCAAAGATTGTGCTGTTGACGACGGTGAGAGTTCCGGCATCATAGATGCCATAGCTATCGCTGTAACTGATCGTGCTGCGATCGAGAGTGAGCGAGCCGGTCATCGAAATTCCATTTTTCCAGAACGTGGTGGTGCGTACCTCCGCACTTCCATAGAGGTTGAAGTAGCCGGCTGGATCCGGTATCGACCCTGGCCCAATGCACTCGGATCCGGAGGTGACGACGTTAGCGGCGATTCGGCTGTCGTCGATGGTAACGATTCCACCATCGTTGAGCATTCCGCCGGCAGTGGAGCATCCGCCGGTAGCGTTATTGGAGTCCACACTGCTGCGCAAGATACTGAGGCTTCCGGAGTTATAGATGCCTCCCGCCATCGGAATGTAGAAGCCTGTTCCGGTCGCGGTGCTGCTGTTGCCGGTAACGCGTGTCTCGACGAGGCTGAGCGTGCCTCCGTTGTTGATTCCGCCCACGACTGTGGCGGCAACGCTCGTCGAAAGAAAGCCGTTGCGGATGGTAAGTGACTCCAGACTGGCTGTCACGCCGCCTGGAATCGAAACCACGGTCCCGGCCTTCATTCCATCGATGATTGTGCGATCCCGTCCGGCTCCCCTGATCGTCAGATTTCGATCCACCGAAATCCGCTCGGAGTAAATTCCCCGTCCGATAAGAATCAGGTCGCCAGCCAGAGACCGGTTTGTGATGGCGTACTGAATTGTGAAGCAGGCATTTTCTCTTGTCGTTCCGCAAATACTGTCATCCACTCCATCTTTGGCGACATACAAAGTGGAAGCCGAGAGAGAGGTGGCGAGTGTGAAGACCAAGGCGGGCGCAAAACTTCGAATTCTGCGCAAGGGGGTGCACAGATGCATTTTCATAGAAACCTCCTGGCCGATAGGGGCGGCCATGTTTGTTTGTGCAAATCTTTGAAATGGATCGTGCGGATACTTCTGAACGGATCGAAACGCTGCGTACACCTGCTCGTGAACTGGCGGGCAGGTCGAACTTGCCAAAACGGTATCCTCGAAGATCGGAGTTGTCAATCTAAATCGCCCAGCGGAACGCAAGGCTTGGTCATGAAAGACTTGCCTCCTGCCAACCGTTCGCAAATGATATACTCACAAGGTTGGGCGCGTGTCAGCGCCACTATCTCCACGCCTCTGAGGTTCTTATGTCCGGCCATTCAAAATGGGCCACAATCAAGCACAAGAAGGGCGCGCTGGACGCCAAGCGCGGCAAGATATTCACCCGTCTGCTCAAGGAAATCGCCGTTGCCGCCAAGGGCGGCGGCAACCCAGACACCAATGCCCGTCTGCGCACAGCGGTCCTGGCTGCCAAAGCCGAAAATATGCCGCAGGATAACATCAAGCGCGCGATCCAGCGCGGCACCGGTGAGTTGGAAGGCCTCAGTTACGAGGAGATCACCTTCGAGGGCTATGGCCCCGGCGGCGTGGCGGTCATCGTTGAAGTGACGACCGACAATCGCAACCGCGCGGTCAGCGAGATTCGCCATGCCTTTTCCAAAAATGGCGGCAATCTTGGCGAAAGCGGCTCCGTGCGATTCATGTTCTCGAAAAAAGGTCTTATCGCCATCGAGAAGGATGCGGCCACGGAAGAACAGTTGATGGACATCGTTCTCGAACATGGCGGCGAAGACCTGAACGATGAGGGCGACACCTGGGAGATCATCACCGAACCGTCTGCTCATGAGGCCGTAGCCGCAGCGGTCAAGGCGGCCGGAATTCCCACCGTGATGAGCGAGATCACCATGGTCGCATCGACCTATACCAAGCTGGAAGGAAACACGGCTGGCCAGATGATGCGTCTGCTGGAGGTTCTGGAAGATTGTGACGATACCCAGAATGTCTACTCGAACTTCGATATGGATGCCGACCAGATGGAATCGGCTGCTGGCTGAGCGCAAGCCGGGAGGCGCAAGAAAGGCCGCCCGGATGAGGCGGCTTTTTTGTGGAATGTGTGAATTTTCGATTCAGGGAAGGGAAGAACAGTGACCCGATCGGCAGTTTTATTCGCAGCGGTTTTGATGGCAGGGGCTCGAATTGCTTACGCTCAAACGCCATCTGGAAATTCGACGATCCCTCAGTCAACAGCAGTGGATACAAAGCCATTTGTTGACCCTGCCAATATCAGGTTTGACCCCGTGGCCCAGGTCCGCGAGAACAAGAGCTGGGAGTATGGCCCGTTCGTGAACTATGGCGTCGGTATCGGTGACCGCTCACAATATAAATTTCTCTGGGGCGGCCTTCAGTTGGGCAAGCCGATCTCAGCGGTACATCGCGCCGGCATTCTGACCGGCCAGTTCGAGCTGGCTGGCAACATCATGCCTTTCTGGCAGGCTTATACGCCGGCGCCGCATCTTGCGCAGTACACCTGCCAGGGCGGAGTTCTCTGCACTTTGCCCACTGGCGGCGGCACCTTCCGCGGCGTAAGCATCACCCCGGTCATCTTCCGCTGGAATCTGCAAACGCAATCGCGGCGCATTCAGCCCTGGATTCAGGCTGCGGGCGGCCTGATCTACACAACCCACAAATTTCCTCCGAATTACTACAGCACGCAGACCATCGACGGCGGAACCTGCGTCTGGAACTTTACGCCGCAAGGCGGTTTTGGCATCCACTACTTCACACGCGACCGGCGCTCGATCGACCTGGGAGTGAATGCCGTTCATATCTCATCGGCCTCGCTGGGCGACCGCAATCCCGGCGTCAATGCCAGCGTTCAGGTGCAGGTGGGATATACCTTCTGGAAGTAATCGTTGGAAAGGAATCATGAGCGGACCGGTTGTCGAATGCGTACCGAACTTCTCCGAGGGCAGGGATGCCCGGCGGGTCGAGGCCATCGTCGCTGCGATGCGCATCGAGGGAGTTCATCTGCTCGACTGGTCGATGGATGCGGCGCATAACCGTTCGGTGGTCACCATTGCCGGCGATCCAGCGGCGGTCGTCGAATCGGCGGTACGCGGCGCGGGCAAGGCAGCCGAGTTGATCGATCTGACCCGGCAGCAGGGGGTTCATCCGCGCATCGGCGCTGTGGATGTGATTCCCTTCGTGCCCGTCAGCGGCATCAAACTGGAGCAGTGCGCGCTGCTGGCCCGCCAGGCTGGACTGGAGATCTGGCGGCGCTATAACCTTCCCTCCTACTTTTACGAGGCGGCTGCGGCCCGCCCGGACCGGGCCAATCTCGAAGAAGTGCGCCGAGGACAGTTTGAAGGCCTGCGCGATACCGTCGCCAAGGACTCGTCACGCCGTCCCGATATTGGCGGTCCGAATCTGCATCCTACCGCCGGCGCCTGCGCGGTGGGCGCGCGCAAGTTTCTCGTGGCCTACAACATCTACTTCGATACCTCCGATGTGGCTGTGGCACGTTCCATCGCCCGCGAGATTCGCGCCGCTTCCGGCGGATTGAAGGGTGTCAAGGCAATGGGCGTACTGGTCAACGGCCGCGCGCAACTGACGATGAACATTACCGACTTTGCGGCAACGCCCATCTCCCAGGTCTTTCGCACAGCGTCGGATTTGGCGGCCCGCCACAAGGTAGTGCCGGTCGAGGGAGAGATTATCGGCTTGATTCCAGAGGCCGCCTGTGAGCAGAATGGCGAGTGGATGCGTCAATTGGTTGGGTTCGATGCGCAAACCAAGATTCTGGAGCGCCGGCTTGCCTCGCCGCTGGCCTGGCCGGGAGTGGCATAAGCCTCGCTATGCTCATCGGCTTGAAGCACACCGGGTAAAATGAAAATGGAACAGAGGCGGCGTTGTTGGCCATCCGGACAAGGCATTCGCAGGTTTTTTGAAGCTGGCTTAGTTTGCGGGTTTGCAACGTCACCACTGTGGAGGATGGATTCATTGAAGGCATTTCTGAAAGTTGCAATTCCAGTTATCTTGCTGGCCGCGGCCGCCTCGGCGCCGGCAGCCCAGTTGTCCACCGATGCGCGCTCCGCCGTACCGCACGATGTGCAGCAGTTGGTGGCCATTGACTACCACGCCATGGAGAATTCAAACTCGGCGATGGATCTGCGCGACCGCGTGATGCCGCCCGAATTGAAGCGCTTTGAAGACGCGCTGCACAAGTCCGGCCTGAATGAAAATCACGATGTCGAGGAACTGGCCTTTGTCCTCTTTCATGGCAAGGAGGGCGGCGATAGGCTGGATACAGTCGGTATTGCCCAAGGGCAGTTTTCCGTTCAGGATATTCTTGCCAGCTTTCGCAAGCAGAATCTGAAGGCGACTCTGGTTCGCACCAACAAGGTCTATCCGCTGGCCAAGACGGGCATGGTGGTTTGCTTTGTCGATCCCTCCACCATGGTCTTCGGAGACAGCGACGCGGTTGCCAAGGCGCTGGATGCGCGCGACGGAGTAACTCCCAGCCTGCTGAACAATCCATCGATGATGGATGCGATGAACTCGGTGGACTCCGAGCCGCTGTGGAGCATTCTCGACCAGAAGGGCACGCAGACGATGATGCGCCAGGTGCTGGGCGAGGCCGGCTCGACGACCGATATTGAAAGCCTGCAGAAGCACCTGCTGAGTTCCTGGTACTCGATGAACTTCCAGCACGGCGTCAAATTTGATCTGACCATCGCGACCAACGATCCCTTCACCTCGGCGACTCTCACTTCGCTGTTGACGGCGGGCTTGACGTTGCGGAAAATGAGCGGCTCGGATGCGGAAAAGCAGGCGTTGAGCGCCACCACCATCGCCTCCGACACCGGGCGGCTCTCGATCCACTTCTCCACCACCGATGCGCAGTTCAGCAGCCTGCTGCACTCGCCGCTCTTCCAGGGCATTGTGCATTAAATCTTATGAGAATCGTCACTCCTGGGGCTTGCCTTTGCGCCCGCAAATCATGCCCCAGGCGCACCATGACAGTCATCTTCCGCCAGCCGATCGACTGGCGTCCAGATATTCGCTGCAATCCCGCACTGTAGCCAGAAATTGATAGCGATTGTGCCTTCCATCGCTTGAATTCCTCTTCGCCATTTTGGGAACTTTCCCATCCTTGTGCCCTTCCTGGAACCCTTCTTTCATCTTTTCCAATCTCTGCTATTGAGTTCCTTCCCCACACGCGGGAAGGTAGCAGTGTGCCGTTGGTTAGCTGACGCTAAGCCGGAACCCTGGTGGAGCGCTGGACAGACCGGGCTGGCGGACGCCGCAGTTTGAGGGCGCCGCACCAAGAGAAAGGTTGCCATGAGGTTATTGATTGCCGAAGATGACAAGGCGTTAGGGTTATTTTTAAGCCGCGGGCTGGAAGCCGACGGGCATCGTGTCCGTCTGACCTGTGATGGAGCCGCCGCAGTGGAGGCTTTTCGCCAGGATTTGCCAGACCTCACGATCTTAGATTTGAATATGCCTATCAAGGATGGCGAGCAGGTGCTGGAGGAGGTCCGCGCGATGGACTCCGATCTTCCGGTCCTGGTGCTGACCGCGCGCCAAGAGGTGGATACACGCGTCCGCTGTCTGGATCGCGGCGCCGACGACCTGATGATCAAGCCCTTCAGCCTGCATGAACTGCGGGCGCGCTGCCGGGCTTTGCTGCGCCGCAAGCGCGAGGCGCGGCTCTTGCTGCGAGCCGGCAACCTGGAACTGGACCGGCTGGATCATACCGCCCGCCGCGGCGGTGAGCCGATCATTTTGACCAACAAGGAATTTGCCCTGCTAGAGCACCTGATGCTCAATCGCGGCCAGTGCGTCTCGCGGGTGGAGTTGCTGGACTCGGTCTGGAATATGGAGCCGGCACAGACGACCAACATCGTCGATGTCTACGTCAATTACCTTCGCCGCAAGCTGAAGGATCCGCCTCCCGGACAACTGATCCGCACGGTGCGCGGCCAGGGCTACATGGTGCCGCCAGAGAACGAACTGGCGCTGCTCTCCCTGCCCTCTCTCTCTGTGCCCGTGATTCTTCCGGCTGTGGCGGCGTCTGCGCCCGCAGTTCCGGTTTCTGGCATCTGATGCGCAATGGATTTTTGGTTCTTATTCACATTGTCGATCTTTAAGGAGATTCTTTTATGGCAACCGTTCCCGTTTCCTCCCTGCCAATGGCCACGCGCATTCGTCCGCGCACCGCGCTGGTCGCCAGCGCCGACCGCAGCTTCCGCCAGCGGCTCTTTGAAACCCTCACCGGCCTGCGCTGGCAGGTGCGCGAGGCCAATAGCGGCGCCCAGGCTTGGGCCGCGGCGGAAGAGACCGCTCCAGAGGCGATTATCGTCGACTCCTGGCTGCCCGATCTCGACCTCACCGAGTTTCTCAAGGACTTTCGCGGGCAGTATCCCGATGTGGATCTGATTAGCGCCAGCGGTGCGAGCGAGCAGGAAAGCCCGCGCGGACCGTACCGCCAGGAGTTGCTTTATGCTCTGCGCCGCTCCCAGGATACCGACACGGCGGTTTGGAACGCGGCGCCCGCACTGAACGCCACAAAGGCCCCACTCGAAGCAATGCAGGCCAAAGGCGTAATACAAGCAAAAGAATGGACAAATCCGGCCATCCCTGCGCCGCCCGCCTTTCCACCCCAGAGTGTGACGGCCTTTGTCGCGCACACGTCTGCCGCACCAGCGGCCGTGTTGCCGGCGAGCATGACTCCGCCCTTCGCAAAGCCCGAGGCCGTCGCCAGCGAGCGGCTGCCGGAGTTGATTGGCTTTGCTCCCTGCATGATCGAGGTCAGCCGCCGCATCCGTCTGGTGGCGCCGCGTTCGACTCCGGTGCTGATCGAAGGACCGACGGGATCGGGCAAGGAACTGGTCGCCGAAGCTCTGCACCGGCTCTCGCCGCGCAGCCGTAAACCCTTTGTCGCCATCAATTGTGCAGCAATTCCTGAAGCTCTGCTTGAAGCTGAACTCTTCGGCCACACCCGCGGAGCCTTCACCGGCGCGGTGCAGGGGCGTGTCGGCCGGATCGAGGCTGCCGATGGAGGAACCCTGTTTCTGGATGAGATCGGAGAGATGCCTCTGGGACTGCAATCCAAGCTGCTGCGCTTTGTCGAGTGCGGCGAGTTGCAGCGGGTGGGCGACAACGAGACGGTGAAGGTGGATGTGCGCATTCTGGCCGCCACCCACCAGACCCTCGCCCAGCAGACGCTGACCGGAGCCTTTCGCGCCGATTTATATTACCGGCTTGCTGTCTTTTTGATACGTACGCCGGCCCTGGCCGACCATATCGAGGATATGCCGCATCTGGTCAACCACTTCCTGGCCCGGATGGGCCGAGAAGATCCGGTCAAGCGGATCGACAAGGGGGCGTTGGCCAAGCTGGCCGCCCACGACTGGCCGGGTAATGTGCGAGAGCTTGAACACGTGCTGGAGCGCGGCGCGATTCTGGCCGGCGAGGAGGCCGTCATGACCGTGCGCGAGGTCGACTTTGGGCTGACGATGAATTAGGGCCTGAGTCAGAAGTTCGCAGCATAACAACGCTGTCATCCTGAGCGAACGGGGCGTACCGGGGTCCCCAGCGACAGGTCTTCGTCGCTGGGGTGGGTAGCGAAGGGAGTCGAAGGACCTGCGGTTGCTTTTCGGTATACCTCTACAAACCTCAGATCCTTCGACTCACCATCCCCAGGCTGAAGAGAACGCCTGGGGCCCCGTTCGCTCAGGATGACAGCGTTGTTATGC
>Ga0181528_10001734_pt1 | contig 13507 bp, 13 predicted proteins | sample PEATcosm2014_Bin_47_FD_119742 | JGI IMG/M metagenome (GOLD analysis project Ga0181528, IMG submission 119742) | Peatland microbial communities from MTU Mesocosm Facility, Houghton, MI, USA - PEATcosm2014_Bin10_10_metaG | ecosystem: Environmental > Terrestrial > Soil > Wetlands > Peat | place...
AGGGCGACGGTCGGCCTTCCGGCGAGGGCCACCCCGAGCGCCGTGGACACCACGCCGTCGATGCCGTTGGCGCCGCGGTTGGCCACCACCGGTGGGCCGCCCGTGGGCGGGTCCCCGAAGGCCTCGACGTCGCGCACGGGCATCGAGGACGACACGACCAGCGTCGTGCCCCGGGCGACGGAGCGGGTCACCACCCGGGCGAGGGACGGCTCGGTGCAGGCGGCGTCCCCTTCGAGGAATCCGTCGATGGCGCCTTGGGCGGCGGCCTCGGCCCGGTCCCAGTCGGTCGACCATCCGTCGTCGGGGGGCCCGCCGTCGCCGACCGCGTCGGTGAGCGCGCGGCAGAACTCCGTCGGGTCGGCCCGCACGATGCTGTCCACCCCGCGCTCGGGATCGCTCCATCCGTACGGGTCGACCACCACCGAGGCCGACCCGGCCAGGAAGGTCGTGACCACCTTGGAGGCCCACCGCTCCCCCATGCGGACGACGACCTCGGGTCGGTGACCGGCGGTGAAGCCGGAGGCCCGCAGGATGCCGTCCGCCGCCGTCACCACCGGCGGACCCGACGCCCGGAGCCCCGACCGGGGGTCGGCCAGCACCGGCCACCCGAGGGCGGCGGCCAGGGCCAGCACCGCCCCGCGGTCGCCGCAGCCGTGCCCGGCCACGAGCAGACCCCGCACGCCGGGACGGACGCCGCCGGCCACGAGCGCGTCGACGACACCGGACCCGGGGACCGTTCGGGCGGCGTCGACCAGGTGCCACGGGCGGCCGTCGGGCCGGCCGTCGGGGACCCCACCCCGCGCCGCATCGCCGAGCAGCGGCTCCCGGAACGGCAGGTTCAGGTGGACCGGACCCGGTCCACCCGGGCCGGACCGGGTCTCGGCGACCGAGCGCGACCCGAGGGAGCGCCAGGTGCCCCGCGTCGCCTCGTCGGGCACGCCCGGATCGACGGACCAACGGGGTGCGCGACCGTAGAGGTCGGTCTGGTCGATGGTCTGGGGCGCGCCCACGTCGCGCAGCTCGGGAGGGCGGTCCGCCGTGCAGACGATCATCGGCACCCTCCCGAGGTCGGCCTCCACCACCGCGGCATGGAGCTCGGCGGCGGCCGTGCCGCTCGTCACCACGACGACGGCCGGAGCGCCGGTCGCCGCCCCGATCCCGAGGGCCGTGAACCCGGCCGACCGTTCGTCGAGCCGGACGTGCAGGTCGATCCGTGACTCGGCCGCCACGGCCAGGGCCAGGGGCGTGGAACGCGATCCGGGGCACACCACGGCATGGGTCACCCCGGCCCGGACCCACTCGTCGACGAGTGTGGCGGCGAAGGCGGCCTGGCGATCCGGGTCGCCGACGGCCGGACGGTCGCTCGGTACGCTCACAGCCACCTCCTATGCCCACCACCGCGCTGCATGCCGTCACCCGGGGACACGGACCCCGCCTGGTGCTGGCCCACGGCTTCACCCAGTCCGGCGGCGTGTGGGGTGGTCTGGCCCACGACCTGGCCACGGATCACGAGCTCCTGCTGGTCGACCTCCCCGGTCACGGAGGCTCGGCCGGGGTACGGGCCGACCTGACGACCGGGGCGGCCCTGCTGGGCGACGCCGGGGGCGTGGCCGACTACCTCGGCTACTCGATGGGCGCCCGCGTCTGTCTGCACCTGGCGCTCGCCCGACCCGACCTGGTGCGGCGGCTCGTCCTGGTGTCGGGCACGGCCGGCATCGACGACCCCGACGAACGGGCGGCGCGGCGGGCGGCCGACGGGGCACTGGCGGACCGGCTCGACCCGCCCGGCGGCGTCGCGGCGGAGGACACGGTCGCCGCCTTCGTGGACCGCTGGGTGGCCAATCCGATGTTCGGCGACGTGCCCGCCGCCGCCAACGGGCTCGACGAACGGAAGCGCAACTCGGCCGAGGGCCTCGCCTCCAGCCTGCGACTGGCGGGAACCGGAACCCAGACGCCGCTGTGGGACCGCCTCGCCGAACTGCGGATGCCGGTGCTCGTCGTCACCGGCGGGCGCGACACCAAGTTCGGGGCGCTCGGGCGACGCCTGGTCGCGAGCATCGGACCGCAGGCCTCGCCGGTCGTCGTGGAGGAGGCCGATCACGCCCCCCACCTCCAGCGGCCCCGTGAGGTGGCCGCCGCCGTCCGCGCCTTCCTGTCCGACTGAAGGTCCGGTCCGGCGGGTCGGGGGCCGACGCGACTCACCGGGGCATCCCCACCGCCAGGCCGGGCACGGTCACGAGTGGCGTCAGGGTGAGCCAGAGTGAGAGGGCGAGCGTCGCGCCGAAGGCCAGTTGCAGTCGACCGGTCGCCGCCAGGACCGGCAGGAGGGCGCGCCCCTCGGCACGGCTCAACGCCACCTCCACGGGAACCCGGGCGAGGGGGAGCGCGATCAGGGGGAGGAGCACCAGGACCGGCAGCTGCGCGTGGATCACCCCGGCCACGGCCAGGAGCCCCCACACCAGCACGCCGGCGAAGGGCAGTCCGACACAGGCCACGTAGCACCAGCCACCGATCCGGCGGCCCACCCGGACGGCCAGGGTGCGCTTGCCACTGACGGCGTCTGTGCCGATGTCCCGCAGGTTGTTGGCCAGCAGCAGGGCGGTGGCCAGCAGGCCGACGGCCACCGCCGACCACCAGACCGCGGGCCGACCGACGTGCTCGGTCTCCACGTAGAACGTCCCGACGGTGGCCACCAGGCCGAAGAACACGAAGACGAAGACCTCCCCCAGGCCGGCGTAGCCGTAGGGCCGGGGACCCCCGGTGTAGAACCAGCCGGCCAGGAGACACGCGGCCCCGACCAGCAGGATCCACCAGGAGGTGGCGGCGGCCAGGGCGAGCCCGGTCACACCGGCCACCCCGAAGGCCAGGAGGGCGGCCCGCCGGACGGCGGCCGGCGAGGCGAGACCGGTGGCGGTGAGCCGGACGGGACCGACCCGCGCGTCGTCCGTGCCCCGGATGCCGTCCGAGTAGTCGTTGGCGTAGTTGGTACCGACCTGGACGGCGAGCGCCACGACGAGGGCGCCGAGCGCCCGCCACCAGAAGCCGGCCGGGCCGTGCTGGGCCACGTGGACCGTGACGGTCGACCCCAGGGGCCCGGACGCGACGGTACCGGGCCCGTCGGCGATGACCGAGTGGGTGGCGCCCTGGGCGGAGGACACGGCCGAGTTCGGCACGGCGTGGACGTAGTGGAGGACGACCACGGCCACGTGGTGCAGCGGGTGGGCGGCCGCCGTCCCGACCACCACCGGCACCAGGGCGGCCGGCAGGGTGCGGGGCCGGGCGCCGAGCCACCACTTGCGTACGGGGCCCGGCGGGGGTGGTGCCCCCGACCGGGCCGCCGGACCGGCGTCGCTCACGGGCGGCGGGGGAAGCGGCCGAAGTCCGGCGGACGGTGCTCCTGGAAGGCGTTGCGACCCTCCTGGCCCTCCTCGCTCATGTAGAAGAGCATGGTGGCGTCACCGGCGAACTGCTGGAGGCCGGCCAGCCCGTCGTCGGCCGCGTGCAGGCCGCCCTTCAGCATGCGCAGCGCCAGCGGCGACAGCGACAGCATCTGGCGGCACCACGCCACCGTCTCGGCCTCGAGGTCGGCCAGGGGCACCACCTCGTTGACCAGGCCCCACGACTTGGCGGTGTCGGCGTCGTACTGCCGGCAGAGGAACCACACCTCCTTGGCCCGCTTCAGTCCGATCGACCGGGCGAGCAGGCTGGCCCCGTAGCCACCGTCGAAGCTGCCGACCTTGGGGCCCGTCTGGCCGAAGCGGGCGTTGTCGGCGGCGATCGTCAGGTCGCACACCAGGTGGAGGATGTGGCCCCCACCGATGGCGTAGCCGGCCACCATGGCCACCACCGGCTTGGGCAGGCGCCGGATCTGGATCTGGAGGTCGAGCACGTTGAGCCGCCCGATGCCCTGTCGGGCGACGGCGTCGTCACCGATGTAGCCGTCGTCACCCCGGATCTTCTGGTCACCGCCCGAGCAGAAGGCGTCGGGGCCCTGACCGGTCAGGACCACGACCCCGACGGACGGATCGTCCCGGGCCACGTTGAAGGCGTCGCTCAGCTCGAACAGGGTCTGGGGACGGAAGGCGTTGCGGACCTCGGGTCGGCAGATGGTCAGCTTGGCGATGCCCTCGGCCACGTCCATGCGGATGTCCCGGTAGTCCCCCCGGGTCTCCCAGGCGGGGGCGGGCAGGGTGCGGAAGCGGTCGACGGGGTCGATCGGCGGACCGGTCACGACCGTCTCCACCGGGGGCTCCCCCGCCCCTGCTCCACCACCGTCGTGCTCGGGCGCAACCATTCGACCATTCACTCCTAGAGTCGCTACTCGTACGATCGCTAGGCTACCCGCATGGGTGAGCTGGTAGCGCTCGATCTGCCGGCCGGCCCGGCCTTCGTGGAGGCTCTCCGGGCCGTGTGGGACGACGGTGACGCCGTCGTCCCCGTCGACCCACGCCTTCCCCGGGTGGCCGTCGACCGCCTGCTGGACGCCCTCCGCCCGTCCCGGGTGGTGACTTCCGAGGGATCCCGCCCCCGCCGCGGCGGGCGGGCGACCGAGCCGGGGGACGCGCTCGTGGTGGCCACCAGCGGAACCACCGGCGAGCCCAAGGGCGTCGTCCACACCCACGCCTCGGTCGAGGCCTCGGCCCGGGCCACCTCCGCCGGGCTGGCGGTCGACCCCGACGTGGACCGGTGGGTGGCCTGCCTGCCCCTCGCCCACATCGGCGGGCTGTCGGTGGTGACCCGCTCCCTCGTGACCGGCACCCCCTGCACCGTCCACGAGCGCTTCGACCCGGGAGCGGTGGAGGAAGAGGCGCGCCGGGGCGCCACCCTCGTCTCGCTGGTCGCCACCGCCCTCGCGCGCACCGACACGTCGGCGTACCGCGCCGTGCTCCTCGGCGGGTCGGCGCCACCGGTGGGCCTGCCCCCCGGCGTCGTCACCACCTACGGCATGACCGAGACCGGGTCCGGGTGCGTCTACGACGGTCGCCCGCTCGACGGGGTCGACCTCCGCATCGGCGACGGTCGGCTGGGCACCGAGGGCGAGGTCCTCGTGCGGGGCCCGATGCTGCTACGGGCCTACCGCGACGGTACCGACCCCCGGGTGGCGGACGGATGGTTCCCGACCGGTGACGCCGGGCGGCTGGACCGGGACGGCTCGCTCGTCGTGTTCGGCCGGATGGCCGAGGTGATCGTGACCGGCGCGGAAAAGGTGTGGCCGACCCAGGTGGAGGAGGTCCTGGCCCGTCATCCGGGGGTAGCCGAGGTGGCCGTGTGGAAGCGGCCCGATCCGGAGTGGGGTGACCGGGTCGTCGCCTGGGTGGTGGCCGAGCCCGGCGTCCCGCCCCCCCGCCTGGAGGAACTGCGCGAGCTCGTCGGCGACCGCATCGCGCGGTGGGCGGCACCGCGTGAGCTGGTCATGGTGGCGTCGCTGCCGCGCACATCAGGTGGCAAGGTGCGGCGCGGCGCCCTGTCCTGAGCGGGCGTCACGCTGTCCCGGGGGACGGGTCGGTCGTCTGCGCCCACCGCTCCCGTCGCCCACCGCTCCCGTCGGGGTCCGGCGACGGGTGGGATCAGGAGAGGGAGCCGCTGGCGATGCACAGCGAGCCGCCGTCCACCACCAACGTCTCGCCGGTGATCCACGAGGCCGCGTCGGAGCAGAGGAACAGGGCGGCGTTGGCGATGTCCTCGACCGTGCCGAGTCGGCGGGTGGGCAGCCGCTTCGAGATCTTCTCCTCGCCGGCCTCCCAGAGGGCCTTGGCCAGTTGGGTCTTCACCAGCCCGGGAGCGACGGCGTTGACCCGCACCTTGGGGCCGAGCTCGCCGGCCAGCTGCCGGGTGAGGTGGATGACCGCCGCCTTGGAGACGTTGTACCAACCGATCCCGCCTTCCACCGCCATCCCACCGATCGAGGCGATGTTCAGGACCACCCCACCCCGGTCGGACATGCCGGCCCGCCACGCCGACTGGGTCCACTCGAGGTAGCCCGACTGGTTGACCCGGAGCGTCTTGTCGGCCCGACCGCGGTCGATGTCGATGATGGGGCCGTAGTACGGGTTGGTGGCGGCGTTGTTCACCAGCACGTCGACCGCGCCGAAGAGGTCGACGGTGGCGGCCACGGCCGCGTCGGCCTGGTCGGGGTCGCCGGCATTGGCCACGCACCAGGCGACCTCGCCGGCCCCGCTCCCGGCACGGGACCGGATCTCGGCGACCGACGCCTCGAGGCCCTCGGCGTTGCGGGACGAGATCATCACCGAGGCGCCGGCCTCGGCGAAGGCCAGGGCGATGGCCTGCCCGATCCCCCGTGACCCCCCGGTCACCAGCGCCGTCTTGCCGTCCAGTCGCAGTTCCATGGGCCGCATGGTACCGGTGGGCCACCTGCCGCCCGTGACCCGGCCCCGGGGTCCGGGACCGCCGACCGGCGGGGCGTGCCGACGCGTGCGCCTCCCTCGCTACCCTGGCCCGGTGGACGCCTCCGGACACCGGATCGAGGCCATCGAGGCCTACAACCGCGCCTGGCAGCTGCTCGACGCCGACGTCCGCTCCCCGGACGAGGACGCCGAACTGCTGACCGTGGCGTTCGTCTCCCGGCACCACTGGCAGGTGGCCGGTGGCTCCCAACAGTGGATCATGAGTGACTGGATGGTGTCCCGGGCCGCCGCCGCGGCCGGCATCGGCCATCTGGCCCTGCTGTTCGCCGAGCGCGCCTACGGCCGGGCCCTCGACGACGGGACGCCGGACTGGCTGCTGGCCTCCGCCGCCGAAGGCGTGGCCCGCGCCTACGGCGCCTCCGGCGACCTCGACCAGCGCGACGCCTGGGCCGCCATCGCCGGCTCGTTGGTCAAATCGATCGGCAATGCCGACGACCGGGCCGTCGTCGCCGGCCAACTGGCCGAGACGAGCGGATTCCGTCCCCCGGACGTCGGGTGACCCCGTGGACCAGCCGCGACTGCCCGCCGTCGTCCCCACCCCCCGCCTCGACCTCGTCTCGCTCGACCCGGACGTCCTCGAGGCGGCCGGACGCGGCGGCGACCCGTTCACCGACCGGTTCGGCTGGCTGAATCCCGACGGACTCCTCGTCGGCGACGAGGCACCGCTCTGCGCCCACTTCGCCCGGCGCGTCCTCGACGATCCTCGACACGACTCCTGGCTGGCGCGGGCCATGGTGGATCGGCGGACCGCCACCATCGTCGGCCACATCGGCTGCCACTACGCCCCCGACGACAGCGGTGCGGTGGAGATCGGGTACACCGTGGCCCCGTCCCGTCGCCGTCTGGGGGTCGGCACCGAGGCGGTCAGCGGACTCGTCGGGGCCGCGGCGGCGACCGGCGCCGTCTCGACCGTCCGGGCATCGGTGGCCCCGGACAACGAGGCCTCGCTCGGACTCCTCGGCCGACTCGGATTCGTGCGGGTGGGCGAGCGACCCGACGGCCGGGGTGCCGATCTGTGGGTACTGGAGCGGACGGTCGCCGGCGGGTCGGTCAGCCCGCGCTGACGGCCGGCGGGGTGGGCCCGTCACCGGGCGTCACTTCATCCCGCGCCGCCTCGTCCCGGGTGCCGCGCTGCTGGACCGTCCCGGTGTCCAGAGGTACCACCGCCGGCGCTCCGGACGGGTTCGCGCCGTGGTGGCCCGCCCGCACCCGCGCTACGACCACGGCGACGGCGGCCGACGCCAGCAAGGCGACCAGCAGGACCGGCCGCGCCCGTCGACCGCTCGTCGGGTCGACCGCAACGACGGGGGCCGTCTCGGTCAGCAGGACGGTGCCCATCGGTCCCCCGTCGGGCGTCACACGGTTTCGGCTGCTCCCTCGGGCCATAGCCGTCCGGTGCCCCGGATCGGATCCGCTAAACGTCGTCGACTCCGGTCGGGTCCCGGTCCCGGTCGCGGACCGACCGGTGCGACGCGGACGACCGCGCCGTCCGACCCTCCCGACCGCGCCCCGACGCCCGGGCCCTAAATTCGACACCGACCACTGATGGCCACCCCGGCCGACCATCGAGGAAGGACACCGTGCCCCTCATCCGAGACACGCCCCCCGGCGAGCTCTCCCCCTATCTCCTCCAGCACCGGGACAACCCGGTCGACTGGTACCCGTGGGGCGACGAGGCCTTCACCAGGGCCGCCGAACTGGACCGGCCCGTCTTCCTGTCGGTGGGCTACTCCGCCTGCCACTGGTGCCACGTCATGGCCCACGAGTCGTTCGAGGACGCCACCGTCGCCCACCGGCTGAACGCCACCTTCGTGAGCGTCAAGGTGGACCGCGAGGAGCGACCCGACGTCGATGCCGTCTACATGGAGGCGGTCCAGGCCATCACCGGCTCGGGCGGCTGGCCCATGAGCGTGTTCCTGACACCGGACGGGCGCCCGTTCTACGGCGGCACGTACTTCCCACCCTCCGACCTCCAGGGTCGCCCCTCGTTCACCACCGTCCTCCACGCCCTCACCGACATCTGGGACACCCGCCGTGGCGAGGTCGAGGAGCAGGCCGACGAGTTGGCCCGGGCGATCGCCCAGCGCTCGGTCATCGAGACCCCACCGGGCACCACCTCGCTCCTCGACGGCCTCGACGGTGCCGGACCACCCGACCTGTTGACCCCCGCGGTCACCGAGCTCGACGCGCGCTTCGACCCCGAATGGGGTGGCTTCGGAGGGGCCCCCAAGTTCCCGCAGCCGACCCTGGTCGACCTGGCGCTGCGCCAGTCCCTCCGCCTCGGACCGGACGGCGGCGGGCGGGCCGCGACCCTCGCCGTCCGGACCCTCGACGCCATGGCCGCCGGGGGGATCCACGACCACCTCGGCGGAGGCTTCGCCCGGTACGCCACCGACACCGAATGGTTGGTCCCCCACTTCGAGAAGATGCTCTACGACCAGGCTGGTCTGCTGCGGGCCTACCTGCACGGGTGGCAGGTGACCGGCGACGAGAGGTACCTGGGTGTGGTCGAAGGCATCGTCGCCTATGTCACCCGCGACCTCACCGCTCCCGAGGGCGGCGTCTACTCGGCGGAGGACGCGGACTCCGAGGGGGTGGAGGGCCGCTTCTACGTCTGGACGCCCGGCCAGGTCGAGGGAGCCGTGGACGACCCGTCCGTGGCCCGGGCGGTGACCGACTGGTTCGACATCACCCCTGGCGGCAACTTCGAGGGTGCCACCATCCTTCGCCGTCCGGTCGGTGCCCCCCTGAACGGGCCGGGACCCGTGGAGGACGGACGCCGACGGCTGCTCGCCGCCCGCTCCGACCGAGTCCGACCCGGACTCGACGACAAGGTGCTGACCGAGTGGAACGCCATGTACGCCTCCTCGCTCGCCGAGGCGGCCGGCGCCGCCCGGCGGACCGACTGGGCCACGGCGGCGGTCGGGATCGGTGAGTTCCTGTGGACGAACCTACGCGACACGGACGGCCGCTGGCTCCGGAGCTGGCGACGCGACGGTGGCGCCCACCTCGCCGCCTACGCCGCCGACCACGCCTGGCTGGTCGACTGTTTCACCCGACTGGCCGAACTCACCGGGAAGGCCGTCTGGACCGAACGGGCCGTCGCCACCGCCGACGCGCTGATCGCCGGGTTCGTCGACGCCGAGGGCGGTGGGTTCTTCACCACGGCCGTCGATGCCGAACAGCTCATCGTCCGCACCAAGGACGTCTTCGACGGAGCGACCCCGTCCGCCAATGCCGTGGCCGCCCTGGCCCTCGCCCGCCTCGGTGCCCTGACCGGCGACACGACCTACCTGACCCTGGCCCGCGGCGTCGTCGACCTCATCGGGGACCTGTTGACCCGGCACCCGACGGCCTTCGCCCATACGGTGCTGACCGCCGACCTGCTGGCCCGAGGACCGAGCGAGGTCCTCGTCACCGGTGACCGGCCCGACCTCCTGGACGAGGTCCGCAGTCACTGGCTGCCCGACGCCGTCCTGGCCTGGGGCGAACCCACCGGTTCCCCCCTGTGGGAGGGCCGCGAGCCGGGATTCGCCTACGTCTGCCGCGACTACGCGTGCCGGGTCCCGGCCGCCGACGCGGTCGCCCTGGGCGCCCAGCTGGCGGACCGACCGGCCTAGGGACGGCGGCCCGACGCCTGCTAGACAGAGCCTCGTGATGGCCACCCACTCGTCGCGGACGCCGCGCAACGGGACCGCCCGTGACGTGGCGCGGGCCGTCAAGCACCGCGACCAGATCGCCGTCGAGGGTGGCACCTCGCTGACCCTCCTCGTGTTGGCCTGCCACGAGGAGGACACCACCGGCGTCGACCTGGCCTCCGGCGCGCTCGTACGCGTCCGGGTCGACTGGCCCGAACAGCACGGGCCCGACCTCGCCCCGTTCGACGTCGTGGAGACACTGCTGGCCGAGGAGCCCGAGCGCGATGACCTGGCCCAACCCGAGGCGGTGACGGCCACCGGGCTCCCCCGGCACCTCGGGACGCTGCACGGCCGCCACGTCCGGCGCCTGCTCCACCAGCTGGCCGCACCGGTGGAGGAGCACGTGCTCGGCTTCCCGGGGGCATCGGCCCCCTACTGGGAGTTCAAGGGCTTCCGGCCGTCGCTGGCCCTCATCGAGCCGACCAAGGGTCCGGTCCTGTTCCGCCGGATCGGCGACCGCACGGCCTGGGTCCGGTTCGGCTGGGGTCGTAGCGACAACTGGCTGCCGGTCGAGGACCCGCGTCTCGAACGGGCGCTCGACGTGGCCCGCCGGGACCGCCTCCAGGGCAAGGATCTGGCCTCGGCCCTCGGCTGCAAGCCGCACTACCTGGTGGCCGCCGTCTCCACCCCGCGGGAGGGCCACTGCTACAAGACGGTCCGGGCCCTCCTGCCCCGGAGCTGACGCCCGGTCACGGCACTGGACGCCGGGGTCCCGATCGGACCGGGACGGGCGTCACCTGGCCTACAGTCGGGGACTGATGTCCGCCCCGTCCCGAGCGCCCGGCACCACCGGGCCGACCGCCGCCGTGCCCGTGCTGCCCGACTACTCGGGTGGGTGCATCACCAACCTGGTTCCCCGGCTCGTCACCGGGACGGCGACCCGGGTCGAGGGATCGGACTGGATGCCCGAGGTGGCCGAGCACGCCCGGCAGATCGTCCTGCTCGTCGTCGACGGCCTGGGGTGGGAGCAGCTGCGCGCCCGGTCCGCGCTCGCCCCCACGCTCTCGGCCGGGGCCGGGATCGACCGGTCCATCACGTCGATCGCCCCGACGACCACGGCGGCCGCCCTCACCTCGATCACCACCGGTCGGCCACCCGCCGTCCACGGGATCCTGGGCTACCGCCTGGCCCAGGGCGACCGCATCCTCAACATGCTGCGCTGGACACTGGGCAACGACGACGCCGACGCCCGCCGTTCGGTGCCGGTCCGCGACTACCAGCCGATCAGTCCCTTCCCGGGCAGCGGCCATGTCGTCCCGGTCGTCTCCAAGGTGGACTTCGGCGGCACCGGATTCACCGCCGCCCACCTGGGCGACTCGCCCCTGCACGACTACCGGGTCCCGTCGTCGCTGGCCGTCGAGGTGGGGGGACGCCTGGCCGAGGGTGCGCCGTTCGTCTACGCGTACTACGACGGCATCGACAAGGTGGCCCACGCCTACGGGCTCGGCGAGCACTACGACGCCGAACTGGTCGCCGTCGACCGCATCATCGCCGACGTGGTGTCCGTGCTGCCCCCGGACGCCGTCCTCCTGGTGACCGCCGACCACGGCCAGATCGAGGTGGGCTCCCGCGTCGAGCTGCTGGGACGGGAGGCCATGGAGATGGTGACGTTCTTCTCGGGGGAGGGCCGGTTCCGGTGGCTCCACGCCCGCGCCGGGGCCCGGGACGACCTGATCGCACTGTGCGAGGAACGCTACGGGGCGTCGTCGTGGGTGCGCGGCCGCGACCAGCTCGTGGACGACGGCTGGTTCGGTGGTCCGCTCGACGACGGGTTCGCGAACCGCCTGGGTGACGTCGCCCTCATCCCCTTCGAGCCCATCGCGTTCGTCGACCCGGCCGACACCGGCGAGAACCGCCTGGCCTGTCGCCACGGCTCCCTGACCACCGACGAGATGCTGGTGCCCCTCGTGGCACTACGAGGAGGATGACCGTGTCCGACGAGACGACCCCGACCACCGGCCCGGCCCCCGAGGCGCTCCATCCCGAGGTCGTCGAGCCGACCGAGGTCGAGGCCGACACGGAGGCCGACGCGGAGGAGCACGTCGAGTCCATCGAACAGCCCGCCAAGCTGCTCCGCATCGGGTCGATGGTCAAGCAGCTGTTGGAGGAGGTTCGCCAGGCGCCGCTCGACGAGGCCAGTCGCGTTCGTCTCCGGGAGATCTACGAGCAGTCCGTGCGCGAGCTCGCCGAGGGCCTGTCGCCGGACCTGGCCGCCGAGCTCGACCGCATGTCGATCCCCTTCGACTCCGACACCCCGTCCGAGTCGGAGCTCCGGATCGCCCATGCGCAGTTGGTCGGGTGGCTCGAGGGCCTGTTCCACGGGATCCAGGCCACCCTGGTGGCCCAGCAGGTGGCGGCCCGGGCCCAGCTCGACGAGATGCGCCAGCGGTCACTGACGGGCGGGGACGGCAACGCCGGTCGCCCGGGCACCTACCTCTGAGCTGACCCGGCGGCACCTCCGCCGGCCCCCGGTCCGCCTTCTTCGCCTGACTACGGCGGCGGCTACGACCGACCGGGGGCCGGCTCCTCGTCGGTGCGGCGCATCCGCAGCGTCCGGTCCAGGATCCCCAGGGTCGCCCGTAGGGCACCCTCGGAGATGATCGGGAAGATGTCGGCCTCCAGGTACACCGGGTCGGCGTCCGACCAGTCGTAGTACGAGGTGACCAGGGTCCCGTCGTCGGTCGGCTCCAACGTGTAGCCGTAGACGTGGCGGAGCGGGGGGTCGATCGCCCCGGTGACGGTCCAGGCGATGTGGCGGTCGGCCTCGAATGCGGTGATGACCACCGTCACGTCGTAGAGGCCCATCGGGAAGTCGTTCAGCGCCTCACGGTCCATGTGGACCACGAAGCTGTCGCCCACGGCCCCGACGGCCGACCCCGTGGCCGACATCAACATGCCCGAGCTGTCGATGGCGACGTGTCCGGCGGGGTCGCACAGCAGGGCGAACACCTCGGCCGGCTCGGCGGGCACGGTGCGTTGTACGTCGATGCGTCGGCTGTCCATCCCCCGATCCTGCCACCCGGGCGGCCCGTCCGGGCCCACCGACGGACGTGATGGGACCCGCTCGGATGCCCTCGGGGGTCGGACGAGCACGCTCCCGGGCGCGCCTCGGCGACGGAGCCGGCGCAGACCCGGCGTCGGTGCGCGGAGCCGTCCCAGGTCAGCGGTTCAACCCTTCCCCCTCCAGCCCGTCGCGCTATCTTGGGAAATCACACCGCTGTAACTCGTCCACAGCCTGTGGGAAAGCCCCACCGGGCCCACCGGCCGGACGACCGACCACCGAAGGACACGCAGGATCTTGGCAGCACGGTCGTTCACCCACCTCCACACCCACACCGAGTTCTCGATGCTCGACGGGGCGGCGCGGGTGAACGACCTCGTCCA
>Ga0181528_10001735_pt1 | contig 13506 bp, 9 predicted proteins | sample PEATcosm2014_Bin_47_FD_119742 | JGI IMG/M metagenome (GOLD analysis project Ga0181528, IMG submission 119742) | Peatland microbial communities from MTU Mesocosm Facility, Houghton, MI, USA - PEATcosm2014_Bin10_10_metaG | ecosystem: Environmental > Terrestrial > Soil > Wetlands > Peat | place...
AAGCCGCGCGGGCACAGTTTGATGCGTCGCGCGCGATTGCGGAGAAGGCCAATTGGCGATCACCTCAGGATGTGAAGCAGTCGCATCCGAAGGCGAGCATTCTCAAGAGCGGTAGAGTCGTCTTTAACATTAAGGGCAACGACTATCGATTGGTGACGCTGGTTAGGTACCAGGGCGCCGTTTTGATGATTCGATTCTTTGGTTCTCACCAGGAATATGATCAGATTGACGCGGAGACGGTGTAATGAAAGCAACTTTAGTGATTGTTGAGAATGATCGGGATCACCAGCAAGCGCAAGCGCTGGTCGAAAAACTAATGGACTCTACCGACCCATCGGATCAAGCGCGCCTCATCGCCCAGGCGAGACTGATCGAAGCGTACGAGCAGAGCCGTTGGCCCCGTCGGACGCCCACGCTCCCGCAGCTTTTGACCTATTTGATGGACCAGCACGGCCTCACACGGGCTCAACTCGCTGAATTCTTGGGGACGCCCAGTCGGGTTAGCGAGATCATGACGGGGAAGCGCGAGCTGAGCATCTCGATGGTGCGAAAGATGCGGGATCGTTTTCATGAAAAGGATGGTAGGCACGCTGTTGGCGATTGATGTCTCGTATTTAGCGGTCTTTTAGGTGGGCGCCAGCGGCAATCTTCGGCGTAGGAATTGACCTACACGGGTACACATGAGGGAAACTGCTCTGCATGCTAGGGTACGCGACACACATGGGAAGGTGAGACCAGCATGGGGGAAAAAGAACTGCGGGAAAGCGAGGCGCGTTTCAAGCTCCTCGTCGCGAGCGTCCGGGACTATGCGATCTTCATGCTTGATCCCATGGGCCATGTCCTCACTTGGAACGCCGGCGCGGAGCGTTTCAAGGGGTACCGAGCCCAGGAAATAATAGGGCAGCACTTCTCGGTGTTCTATCCGGACGAGGCGAGACAAAAAAGATGGCCCGAGCACGAACTCGCGGTAGCCAAGGAGACCGGAGTATTCGAAGACGAGGGTTGGCGCGTCAGGAAAGACGGTTCACTCTTCTGGGCGAACGTCGTCATCACGGCGATGCGAAATGCGGACGACGAGCTTTTGGGGTTCGCCAAAGTCACGCGCGATCTCACGCAAAGGCGCGCGCAGGAAGAAGAATTGCGCCGGAGCGAAGAGCGTTTTCGCCTATTGATTGAAGGGGTCAGGGAGTACGCAATCTTCATGCTGGATGCCAATGGCCGGGTTGCCACTTGGAACGTTGGGGCTGAGCGGATCAAGGGCTATGCGGCGGCGGACATCATCGGACAGCATTTTTCGGTCTTTTATCCGCAAGAGGCGAGAGATAGCGGATGGCCCGAGCACGAGCTGCAGCTTGCGGCGGAAAAGGGTAGCTTCGTCGATACCGGATGGCGCGTGCGCAAGGACGGCACGACGTTTTTGGCCAATGTGACGATCTCCGCCCTGCGCGACGACACCGGCCGCCTTCTCGGGTACGCCAAGCTCACCCGCGACCTGACGGAGAGCAGGCGGATCGAGGCCATAGAGTTTGCCAATCAGCAGCGCGAAGAGATGCTGGAGGCCGAACGAAGCGCGCGCATGGCCGCGCAGCGCGCCACCCGCGTGAAGGACGAATTCTTGGCGACGCTATCGCACGAACTGCGCACACCGTTGAGCGCCATTCTGGGTTGGACTCAGGTGCTCCTTAAGGGTAGGTCGCTAAAGGGCCTAGACGAACAAAGGCGGGCCATCGAAGTCATCGATCGCAACGCGCGTGCGCAAGTCCAACTCATTAACGATCTTCTGGACATGAGCCGGATCATGACTGGCAAGCTTCGGCTCGACCTGCATCAGATCTCGTTGGCAAGTGTCGTAGAGGCCGCGGTTGATTCCGCCAAGCCCTTGGCAGAGGCCAAAGGCATCCGCCTGAAGGTTATCCTGGGCGCGAGCCAGGACGTCGTCAGCGCCGACGCTGGCCGCCTGCAGCAAGTCGCGTGGAATTTGCTCACCAACGCGATCAAGTTCACTCCGAAGGGAGGCCAAGTGCAGGTGCTGCTCCAGCGGGTGAATTCGCACCTCGAACTGAGCGTCAGCGACACGGGCATCGGCATTGCACCAAGTTATCTCCCGCATGTATTCGACCGATTCTCTCAGCAGGACAGCTCGACCGCGAGGACCTTCGGCGGCCTCGGCCTAGGGCTGGCGATCTGCAAGCAACTCGTGGAATTGCACGGCGGCTCTATAAAGGCTGCGAGTCAGGGTGAAGGCATGGGCGCCACTTTTTCCGTCGAGCTGCCGCTGTCGATCGTACAGCTTCAAGATGAGAGCGCACCGCGCATCCATCCGACCGCAGAGACCCAACCCGGAGAGATGCTCTCGCTTCCAAGACTGGAGGGCGTGCATGTTTTCAGCGTGGACGACGAACCCGATGCGCGCGAGCTGCTACGTGCAGTGCTGGAAGACCAAGGGGCCCAGGTGACTAGTTTTGCCTCGGCGGAGGAGACGCTTGCCGCACTGAAGACGACGAGGCCGACGGTTCTGATCTGCGATGTCGGCATGCCAAAGACGGACGGCTATCAGCTCATTCGAACATTGCGAGCGGAGGAGTCTCGAAGAGAGCGAATTCCCGCGTTGGCTCTCACCGCGTTTGCGCGAGCCGAAGACAGGAAGCGTTCCCTTGTCGCTGGTTACCAGGCGCACTTGGCGAAGCCATTCGACGTGGGCGAACTCGTCCTTGTCGTGGCGGGCTTGGCGGGAAGATGGGCCAAGCCAATCGAATAGGCGGTCATCGAGAAGTACCATCTTGCGCTGACGGCCGGACGGCTGAGGCCATGGATGGAGCGCGACGCGCGAAAGTAGCGAGCGATTCGCGGGCCGTACGGATCAGCTTTGTGCTAGGGAACCCGGCTGATATGAACCGGTGGCCGCCGGTCGCGCCAAGGCAGAGCTTGTTCCAATGCGGCGGACAGTCGCAGCAGAGTTGCTTCATCGCCGAATCGTGCCACGAATTGGACGCCGATCTGTGCGCCGGCCGTCGTTTGATAAAGTGGCAGCGAGATCGCCGGCTGGCCCGTGACGTTGAATACGGGAGAGAACACATCGTTTTGAAAGACGAGTCGTGACCATGCCTCCGCATTAAGCGGAAGATCTTGATTCTGGGCCGCGTGAGGCGCGGCGAGCTGTGTGCAGGTGGGCGTGATCAGGATATCCCAGTCCTGAAAGAACTCGCCTGTGCGGCGGCGCACGGTATTGAACTCGTCGAGCGCTGACAAGTAATCGCTCGCCGTCAGCGTCGCACCGAATTGGTACATGGCCCAACTCGTCCGCATCAGGTTATCCGCGGATGGCTTGCGACCCACGAGCAAGCCCAAGGAGTCACATCCGTAGGCTACCTCGGCGGACCACACCACGTGGGTGGCTTTGAGGAAGGGCTCCCAATCCAGGACGGGGGCTGCTTCTTCGACATCGTGCCCCATCGTCCGGACCAAGGCCGCGGCTGCTTGAGCCGCCTTCGAGATCTCGCCATTCAGGATGCCGCCATCAAACGGGTGCGTTGAAAAGGCCACGCGCAGCTTCCGCGGCAGGCGGCCGATCTCCTCCAGAAAAGGCCGTTCCGGCGCGGGCGCAATATGTGGGTCGCCTATCGCTGGGCCACCGAGCACATCGAGAATCGCCGCAGTATCGCGAACCGTACGGGTGACGGCGAGGTTCGCCGACATCCCACCCGTGGGATCTGCGCCGTCGGGGCCGTCGCTGACACGACCGCGCGTCGGCTTCAAACCGACAAGACCCGTATATGCTGCGGGGCTGCGTATCGAACCCCCGCCGTCACTGGCATGCGCGATCGGTACGATGCCCGCCGCGACGGCGGCCGCAGACCCGCTGCTGGAGCCGCCCGGATAGGTGTCGAGATCCCATGGATTGCTGGTGCGCCCGTGGATGTGTGTGTCGCAAGTGCTCGAGTAGGCCATTTCCGGAACCGCCGAGCGCCCAAGAATTATCAGGCCACCGCGGCGTAGGCGCAGGACGACTTCGCTGTCGTATTGAGCTCTAAGTCCTCGAGTTAGCTCCGATCCACCTTCCGACAAGCTCCCCTTCTCAAACTTGTAGAAATCCTTGAGAAGAGTCGGTACTCCGCCGAGGAGCCCGGAGGGTGGTTTGGCGGTGAGGGAGGCGACTCTTTCGGGATACGCCTGAACGACACAGTTGAGCACAGGGTTGAGCCGATCAACGGCGGCGAGCGCGCATCGGCATACCTCGCTGCTTGTGATTTCGCCTTTCGCGATGAGCTTCGCGAGTCCCACTGCGTCGTAATTCGCGTATTCCGATAAATTCATGAGCCTCTCGATAATGGGCCGCCGAAAGCGTGGCTTAGGAAGTAGTCTCGTGCCGGACCTTTCCGCGATGACCGATTGTCCACAACACCATAGTTCCACGCTCGCCTTCAATCCGCCCGCGAAAAATCTCATTCTAATATGCAAGAGGCTAATGACCACCAAGACCTAACTATGACACTGGATCATACTAAGATGAGTTTTTTGCGAGGTCGACCGCGGAGGGCGGAAGCTATGCTCGTCGTAGGGGGGAACTGAACAACAAGGCTCAGCACGGGAGACCGGGATGTCAAAGACGCGCTACGCACCAGGCAAACTCCCGTTAGGGAATGTGGTCGGACTCGCAGTTGCAGCAGCGCTGTATGGCGTTCCTTTCAACTTATCGGCACAACAGGCGCCCGCAAGCGTCCAGCCTTCGAGCGGCGAACTTGGAGAGATCATCGTCACGGCGACGCGCCGTACCGAGACACTGGAGTCCGTTCCCTATAGCATCTCGGTGGTAAGTGCCGACCAGCTGGACAAAGCGGGGGTGACCGATCTGGCGTCGCTCGCTTCTCAGGTACCTGGACTCAGCGTCTATGATCTTGGCGCACGCTTCGCTGCGACGACGCCCCCCATCATTCGCGGCATCAATGCTACGAGCGAGCCGCGCGGCTTTCGCTCCTTCGAACAAGATCCCGTGGGCACCTACATCGGTAACTCGCCGATCTCAGGCTACTATCAACTCGAGGACATCCAGCGAGTGGAGGTATTGCGGGGGCCTCAGGGCACCCTCTATGGTGCAGGCGCACTCGGCGGCGCCATCCGGCTGGTTTCCAATTCACCCGAACTCGGTAAGACCTCGGCGGAAATCCAGGCCTCCGGCTCGCGCGATGCTCACTCCGACGGTACTGGATTTTCCGTGCTGGGAATCGCAAATCTTCCGATCGGCGATACGGTGGCCTTCCGCGCGTCGAGCAAATACGAATATGATCCGGGCTTCATCGATGTATTCGGGTTGCTGTCACGAACCAACGAGGGGTTGTATGGGACGCCGATTCTCGCGGACCCCGCCGATCCGATAAGCAGTCCCGCGATTTATCACAGCCGGCCCGACTGGAACTGGCAGCGTACATTTACCGGACGAGCCGCGTTGCTCTGGAAGCCGAGCGGAGGCTTCAGTGCCGAGGTTGCCGACCTGTATGCCGATGTCCAAGGCGACGGATCACCCCAGGTGAACTATACCTTCGCGGGAGGCCCCTTTCCGCTTGATCCGCGGATCACCGCTCCCGCAGGGGGGCATTACCAGGAGTTTTCGCAGATCGATCAACCGTGGTCGCGCTACACGAATCTAACCAGCGTTGACCTGAGCTACGATGCCGGCTTTGCGACCGTCTCGTCGACGACCTCCTACCACACCACGTCGGGCTCGACTTTGCAGGATGAGACCTACAATGGGGTTGGCGTCGACGGCGGTCTTTTTGTGCCGTACTACGCCGGCACGCCGGCGAGCTCGCGCTTCATTTGGCCTTTTTTATGGGCTGACTCGTCACACGCGTTCACCGAGGAAGTGCGTCTGGTCTCCAACGCCGCTCTTCAGCGGCCAGTGGACTATGTGATCGGCGCATTCTATGAGCGCTCGCAATCCATCGGTTCCTGGTACGTAACCAATCCCGGTGGTCCCGAGCGCTCGGTCGCGCAGGGCTGTCCTGCGACGGTGCCGTGTCTGGTCGCAGGTCCGAATGACCTCGACTTCTACCAAATCGATCATCAAAGCTTTCGCGATGCCTCGGTTTTCGGTGAAGCAACCTGGCATGTGTTCCCGCAAATGCAGATCACTGTCGGCGCGCGCCACTTCTCGCAACAGTTCACCGATGCGCAGATCTATGCGGATTACACATTCGATACCTTTGTTCCGCCGACACCCCATTCGTCACCGGCCTCGAAGACCGTGGGAAAGGTGAACCCATCCTTCGAGTACGCGCCTCACCAATACGTATACGCCGAGTGGTCGCAGGGTTTTCGCCGCGGCGGAGCCAATTCGGTACCGTACGCCGGGATTTACAAGGAAAGCCCGCTGCTGCGCTATTATCAGCCGGACACGACCAACAATTATGAAGTCGGCTTCAAAGGGCGGCTTGACAACGGCATGTCGTATACGGCCGACGTGTTCGACATCAGATGGGACAAGCCGCAGATTTCCGCGACGCTCCCCTCCGGCAATCTCGCCGTCTACAATGGCAATACGGCTGAATCCAGAGGCTTCGAGCTGGAATCGACCGGCCCGCTGTTCCTTCAAAGCCTCACCTACGCCGCAAGCTTTGCATACGCGGACGCGCATCTTTCGAGCGAATTTTCTTTGCCGGCAAACAATGGGTCGGGTCAGATCGTCCCCGGTGAAGTCACAGGAACCGCGGGGACCCAACTTCCTGGAAGTCCGAAGACCAGTGCCGCCGCGACCGTGACATACACAATGGAACTGCAACCCGAGTACGATCTCGCGTTCTCGGTCAATGGGGCCTACCGCTCTGCCGTGCGTTTTGCGCTTCAAGGAGGCCCCGTTTCCGTCAACGGCTACACGACCGTGCCGACATCGTCGAGCTACCAGGTGCTCAATGCGTCGGCGACACTTGCACACCAGCCATGGCGCTTCACCGCCTACGTCACGAATCTCCTGGACAAGCAGAACATATTGGTGCCCCCGGCGCAGCTGAATCAGGTGAACAACCTCACCAACGACACGATCGTCAATCCACCCCGTCAGATAGGCGTACGCGTAGCGTATAAGTTTGGTGACCGTTGACCCCCACGGGCGGCGTCAGGGCGTCGGGCCCGAGGATGCAAGGCTGTGTGGTTGAGTGCCGTCCTTGAAATCATAGATGATGTCATCAAAGGCGCGTCTCGCGAACCCGTAGACGATGGAGAGCCCTTGGTCGCCCGCGACCACACCGTGGTCCGTATTGCCGGGTATGAACACGGCAATGCCTTGCGCGATCCTGAAAGCTTCACCATTGGCGAACACAGTGCCTTCTCCCGTCAGGCCGAAATAGAACTCCGCCGGCTCGTGCCGATGCATGTTAAGTGTCCCATGCGGCGGGAAGTCGGCAACCCCCAGAATGATCTCGTTCGATGGCGTTCTGTCGCCGGAAATCAAAGTTCTCCAGGTCAAGTTGCCTGACTGGTCATCGCCGACCCCTTCCAATGGCGCCTGGCTTATGCTGACGGAGAAGGGTCGCGCCGACCTATCTTCACCAGATTGTCGCGAGCTCTGTGGATCTGTGCTCATAAATTCCTAGTATTGGCGGGTAGTCGAAACGGTCGGCGGTCCATCATGCCGTTGTCTAGTCTGGCGAATCCGCGCCGAGTCCAAGGCGAAAAAACCTCATACTAAAATGCATGCAGGTTATTGCTTGATACATCGCGGCCGAGCATAAAGTGCCTGCATAGTAATATGATTCTTTTCGCGCATGGGCCCTTGTCGGTGCTGCGAGAATGCCAGGCGAGTGATCGTGGATCCTTGCAACCCGGAGCGCCGCACATGATCGAAAGCATCCGCCGACGCCCTTCGGCGCGAGCCGCCCGTCGAGCGGAACGTAGCGGATCAGTGCCGGACCATTTGAGAGCCGTGAGGCCGGGACTGGAGGGGGGGCGCTATCGACCTGTCGAGGAGGCCGATATCCGCAAGATCCACGAAACGGCATTGCGCCTGCTTGCTGAAGTGGGTCTTGCAGACGCGCCGGCCTCGGGGGTCGATTACCTCGTGCGCGCCGGGTGCACGTTGAGCGCGGGCGGGCGATTGCTGTTTCCGCGCGCGCTGGTCGAAGACACCATCGCGAAGGCGGCCCGACATTTCGTGCTGCACGGCCAGCATCCCCGTAACGATCTCGAGCCATGGGGCAAGAAGGTATATTTCGGCACCGCGGGTGCCGCGATCGCCATGGTGGATCGCGACGGCCGGTATCGGGATTCTTCCGTCCGCGATCTCTACGACATCGGCCGTATCGTCGATGTCCTCGAGCATGTTCATTTCTTCCAGCGAACCGTGGTTCCTCGCGACATACCGGATTCTTTCGAAATGGACTTCAACACCTGCTACGCGTCCGTGGCGAGCACCACCAAGCACGTCGGTACGAGCTGGGTGCATCCGGATCACTTCAGCGCATCCATGGAGATGCTTCATCTCATGGCGGGCGGAGAAGATCGATGGCGTGCCCGGCCGTTCGTGAGCCAGTCGAACTGCTTCGTGGTGCCGCCGATGAAGTTTGCCACCGATGCCTGCCTATGTCTGGAGGCCGCCGTGCTTGCCGGGATGCCGGTGTTCCTGGTGTCTGCCGGACAGGCCGGGGCGACCGCGCCGGCCGCGATCGCGGGAGCGCTTGCGCAGGAGGTGGCGGAAGTGCTCGCCGGCCTCGTATATGTCAATGCAATACGGCCGGGCCATCCCGCTATTTTCGGAACCTACTGTTTCGTATCAGATTTGCGGACGGGATCGATGTGCGGCGGGTCGCCCGAACAGGCACTCCTGTCGGCCGCCGCCGGTCAGATCGCGCAGTTTTACGATCTTACGTGCGGCACGGCCTCGGGTATGACCGACTCGAAGGTTCCCGATGCGCAGTGCGGCGCCGAGAAGGCGCTGAGCCACGCCTTGGTGGGGAACGCGGGAGCCAATCTCATCTACGAATGCGCGGGGATGCATGCCAGTCTGCTGGGCTTCTCGCTGGACAGTCTGGTCATCGACAACGACATCATCGGTGCGACCCAGCGAACGATCAAGAGCATCAGTTTCGACGATGAATACCTGTCATTCGAAACCATCCGAGACGTCTGCCTCAATGGTCCAGGGCACTTTCTAGGGGCGGCGCAGACCCTCAAGCTCATGCAAAGCGAGTACGTGTACCCGGTTGTTGGGGATCGCGCGAGTCCCAGCGAGTGGGCAGAGAAGGGCAGCCGCAACGTAGTCCAACGCGCGGCGGGTATTGTGGATCACATTCTCGCCACGCATTTTCCCGGGCATTTGCCCGGGGATGTCGACCGCCAGATCCGGGAGCGCTTTCCCGTGCGACTGTCCCGGGAGCACATGCTCGCCGCGAACGGGTGATTTCATGGAGCTAGCGGGCGGCGGCTGAGCGGTGTGCCGCGAGCTCCGCGAAGGTAAACAGGGCCTGGCTCGCGAGCACCCCCAGCCCGACCAACCACAGTACGCCGGTGAAGTCATGCGGCCGTAACACCAGGATGCCGATCACTGGTCCTACCATACCGCCGGCCGTGTGCACCGCAGGCGTCAACGCCACGGCACGCGCCGTGGGGTCGGCGGCATTGACGATCGCATACTGGTAGGCTACGGAAAAATTCCAGGAAAAATTGAACAGGCATCCCGAAATGATAAAGGACATCAGACTGGAGCGTCCTGCGATGAGCCAGACAGATAGAACGAGCATGGCTGCCGCCGTGCCCAGCAACCACAGCCGTGACCAATGGCGACCTACCGAGGAGGCCGCGCTCGCGCCTGCGAATCCGCCCGCCACACCAATGGCCAAGCTCGTTGCGATCTGCTGGTCACCGTATCCCGCCTCGTGTCCGATGGCCTCGATATAGGTCCAGTAACTCCAGGTACTGAGGTAGAACGCGAAGCAGCCGCAGAACGCGAGCAGAGTGGCCGGGCGCAGCACGTCGCCCAAGGTCATACCCTCAGGTACGGAGCGGCCATGATCCGGCAACGCCTTTACCAGGGGTAGTCCGGCAAGACTCAGCGCCGCGAGCGCCAACATCACAGTGGTCAACCCGCCATGCGACAGTAGCAGAGGACCGAAGTACAAACCTACGCCCTGGAACCCGACCTGTCCTGCGATCAACAGCCCGAAGTACTTTTCGGGCTCGGGCTGGTCCGACATGATCGTGAGTGTCAGCGAATAGAGCGATGCCGTGCACACGCCCAGTGCACATTGCAATGCGAAGAATTGGGCCGGCGATCGCACGGCTGCCGACAGTGCATTGAGAAGCACAATGCCGCACAGACTCAATAGGGCTGCGCTCGGCCAACGCGCGCGTCGCACCCAAAGAAGCGCCAGGAGCGACCCTGCCACGCTCCCGCCCATGAGAAGCGACGAGAAAATGCTTGTCTGCTCGGGGCCGAATCCGAGGCTGATCCGCGTCCCCACCTCGATCGTCGGCACGATGTCGATCGTGGCGATCGCGATGATGTTGAGGGCAATGACCGCGAAGTGGAGTCTGCGCCCGTTCACGCCCGGCGGCCCGCGGTGGATGCTCCGGCTTCCGATCCACCATGAGGCCTTGAAATCATCAAGCTGCGCTCTCCGATGACCGCTCTGCTAGGCGCGTATGCGGACATTGTCCGGGTCGTAGGCCGCCCGGTCCAGCACCGTCGCGCCGTATCGCGTGCCCAGGAGCTCCACTTCCAGCGCCGCGCCACGATCAAGCCAATTCGGTTCGAGGTATGCGAAGGCGAGCGATCGTTCGATGCGATAGCCGTAGGCCCCCGATGTCGTGACACCCAGGACTGTTTCGCCGGCCAATATCGGTTCTCCACCGCGTACGTCGCTGTCCTCGGCTGAGATTGCGAGGTATGCGAGCCGGCGACCCCCTGTTTGTCGAAGAGCCTCCAAAGTCGCGGCGCGTCCCCGGAACTCGCCCTTATCGAGCGCGCAGAAACGCTCCATGTCGGATTCGGCGAGCGTGACCTCGTTGGTAAGCTCACTCCCCCAACTGCGATAAGCCTTCTCCATGCGCAGGCTGTTGATTGCGTAAAGGCCGAAATCGGCGATTCCATGCGGCTGTCCTGCGGACCAGAGCCGATCGTAGAGGTGGGGAAGGTCCTGTACGGGCGCATGCAGCTCCCACCCCAGCTCGCCGACATAGTTCACGCGAAGAGCAAGCGCCGCAATATTCCCAATCTGGAGTGCGCGTGCACTGAGCCAAGGAAAGCTCGAATTGTCGAGCGCGGCTGAAGCGAGCGGGGCGAGCAGCTCTCGCGATCGCGGGCCGGCTAGGACGAGCACCCCGCGGCGTTCCGTCAGATTGTCGATCCGGACCTTCTCGTCCGCCGCCCGAAGCATCTGCAGGAAGTCAAAGTCGCGTTGCTCGGCGGCAATGGAGGAAAGCAGGTAGAAGCAATCGTCGTGGATACGCGTGACGGTAAATTCCGCTTCAATGCGACCGGATTCCGTCAGCAAATGAGCGAGCGCGATGCCGCCTGGCCTGCGCGGCAGCCGGTTGGCCAGTATACGATCGAGATAGCGGGCGGCATCGCGGCCGGATACTTCGAACTTCGCAAAGCTCGATAGGTCGCAAATGCCCACGCGCTCCGCCACTGCCCGGCACTCCGCGCGCACATAATCGAAGGCATTGCTGCGACGAAAGCCCGGCCGCTCGGCGGTGCCGTCCAAGGAGAACCACTGGGGTCGTTCGTAGCCACCGCCCTCGGTATATATGCAACCCTTGCCCTTGAGCCTCTCATAGAGCGGCGAACGTCGCACCGGACGACCCGCCTGGCGCTCCTCCCCGGGCAGATGAGTCACGAACATATGATGATAATCGTCGTGGCATTTCGCTTGCGTGTAGGCAGAATCGGCAAAAGGACCAAAGCGCCGCGAGTCGAATTCCTTCATGTTGATTTCGGCCGCGCCCGAGCTCATCCACTGCGCCAGATACTTGCCGCAGCCCGGCCCCTGGGCGATACCCACCGAGGAGCCGCAACACATCCAGAAATTCCGAAGCCCGGGTGCCGGCCCGAGCAGGGGAAAGCCGTCGGGTGTGTGAGCGATCGCGCCATGGATGATGCGCTTGATCCCCGCGCTCGCGAAAATCGGCATCCGCTCCATGGCGCGCTCGAGCCAAGGCGCGATGCGGTCGATGTCGCCCCCAAAGAGTTCATTGTCGGAAGACCAGTCGGGTACGCCTCCTCCTGCGGCCCATGCCTCGCGGGCGCCGCGTGGCTCGTAGATGCCGATCAAGCCAGCCTTCTGTTCCTGGCGGTAGTAGCCGAGCACGTACGGATCGCGCATGACCGGGAGTTCCTCGGTGCGCTCCTGGAATTCCCTGAGGTTTTCGGTCACCACGTACTGGTGTTCCATATTGACCAGCGGGATTCGCGCCCCGACCAATCTCGCGATCTCTCCGGCATAGCACCCGGCGGCGTTCACGACATGCTCTGCAACGACCTCATCTTTCTCGCTGCGCACGAGCCATTCCCCACCCGGGGTCCGCTCGATGCCGGTAACCCGGCTGTGCCGCAGAATCTCTGCGCCGAGCGTGCGGGCTGCATGCGCAAGCGCCTGGCAACACCCGGTGGGATCCACGTGTCCATCGTCAAGTGTCCAAGCGCCGGCGAGCACGCCCTCGACCGTCACAAACGGGTTGAGTTTCTGGATCTCCCGCGATCCGATGATCTCCATCCGGAAGCCCACGTCCCGGGAAAAGCCCTGGACATATCGAAACCAATCGACTTCCTCGGGCGTGGTCGCCAGGCGGATTCCGCCGCACCCGTGCCAGCCTGCGTAACGACCCGTCATAGCCTCGAGCTTGGGATAGAGCGAGACGGCGCACTGGTGGACCTTTGCCAGGCCGTAACTACCCAGGAAGCTTGCGCATTGACCCGCGGCATGCCAGGTCGAACCCGAAGTAAGCTCGCCCTTCTCGATCAGCAGCAGATCCTTCCAGCCGAGCTCGGCGAGATGATAAAGGAGGCCCACTCCCATCATCCCGCCTCCGACGATCACCACTCGTTTAGCTCGAGCCACGCGCGCCTCTCAATGCGAAATGCTTTCGCGGCAGCGTCAGGCAGCCGGAGCGCCGCGCGCCATCAGCCATGGTGGCACGAGCTCGCGCGCCAGGACGTCCGCGACCGTCTCGCGCCGGCGAACGAGCGCGCATCGGCCGTTCGCGACCATGACCGTCGCCGAGCGCGGGATGGCATTCGACTGACACGCAAAGGACTCGTTGTAGGCGCCCATGTCCATGAACGCGAGCACGTCGCCGGCCCGGATCGGCGGCATATTGCGCTGCTTCGCGAGAATGTCAGCGGCGTTGCAAGTCTGCCCGCAAATGTCGACGACCTCACTGCCTCCTCGATCGAAATCATTCGCGATGATCACATGGTGGACGCCGCAGCGCGGGTCGAAGGGGTCTCCCATTTCATTGGTATTGCCGTCTACGTAGATCCAAGTCTTTTTCGCCAGCCGCGGATCTTCCTTCCTGGCT
>Ga0181528_10001736_pt1 | contig 13505 bp, 11 predicted proteins | sample PEATcosm2014_Bin_47_FD_119742 | JGI IMG/M metagenome (GOLD analysis project Ga0181528, IMG submission 119742) | Peatland microbial communities from MTU Mesocosm Facility, Houghton, MI, USA - PEATcosm2014_Bin10_10_metaG | ecosystem: Environmental > Terrestrial > Soil > Wetlands > Peat | place...
AAATCACTCATACTTCGTTGTCGTCCTTGTGCTTGGAACAACCAAACCCTGCGGACTCCGCCTCGTCTGAGCGGTTTTTCGCTCGCAACGCCATCCGCCTGAGGTAGTGTTAACAGGCCCTAGCTCAGGCCATTTGGCAAAGTTTCATGGGCGCTGCAGAAAATAGGCTTCGATCGCCTGCGCTACTGACTGGTAATCGAGAAATGGCTTCTTGCCTTCGTAGCGCGCCGCCCATAGAACCTGGTTCACAATATCCCGCGGATGGCACTGGCGCAACTCCTGCTTCAGCGTGACGCGGATATACTCGATCAGGCTCTGGGGAACCCCCGGCTCATACTCAACCTGATGCTCCAGGGCAACCCGCCGGAAGATCTCGCAGAAGTGTTCGTCCGATACCGTTCCGACTTTGATCTTGGTCTGAATCCGGCGCAGGAAGCAGGCATCCACCAGCTCGGCAGGATCCATGTTGGAGGCAAAGACAACCAGCATCTCGAAGGGAACTTCGATCTTCTTGCCCCCGGCCAGCGCCAGAAAATCGATTCGCCGGTCAAGAGGTACAACCCATCGGTTCAAAAGCTCTTCCGGTCGCAGCCGCTGGCGGCCAAAATCGTCGATGATCAGAACCCCGTTGTTGGCCTTCATCTGCGCGGGCGCAACATAAAACTTGGAAATCTGGTTGAATTGCAGGTCCAGCATCTCCGCCGTCAGTTCGCCGCCCACCATCACTGCCGGACGCTGGCAGAGCACCCAGCGCTCATCCCGCTCCTTCGGCTCCGATTTCCCAGCCCGCCGGTGAATCGCCGGATCGTAAACCGTAATAATCTGGTTATCCACTTCCACCGCATACGGAATCCAGATCTCGTCCTCGGCAATCACCCGCGACAAGGTCTCCGCTACTGTGGTTTTGCCGGTTCCCGGAGGGCCATAGAGAAAGATCGAGCTGCCCGAATTCAGCGCCGTTCCGAACTGCCGCAGCATATGGCTATCGATCACCAGATGTGCAAAGGCGCGTGTCACGTCCTCCTCATGCACTTCAACCTTCTTGACGCTCTGCTTGCGCACCTGCTCAACATAGCTCTCCAGCGAGACCGGTGCGGGACCGGCATACTGGTTCTGGGCAAGCAGTTCCATCGCCCGCGTTCTGCCCTGCGTGGTGATGGCGATCTGGGGGATGTGGCCGTGCATACCGGTCACCTGGCAGAGCAGCTCCGTCCGCAGTTGGAAGGAAAGCTCCTTGGCCACTTCAAAGCTGAGGCAGCTCCTCTCGGAGAGTTCGAGAATGGAGAGACTGCCTGACAGATAGAGCATCTTGAGTGCAAGATCCTCAAGAACCGACTGGCGCACATCCACTTCTTCGATGGACTGCGGGCGGTGATCGGGTCCGATAACAGGCTCGGCTTTTATAAACTCAAATTCGGGCATCGTCAACAAGATTACCATCTTTCTTCTCTCTATATCTCGCTCGGCAGGAATCAAAGAAGTCACGTTTGTACTCATCCGAATCAATCTGTTTCAAATGAAACCATCCTTCCACCTTTGGCACTCAGCCAGAGCGAGTCGCGGTTTACGCTCCGCGCGCTTTGCTACACTCCTCGTAGGCTGGCCCTCTGGTTTGCCGGGAACCAGACCGAATCTTTATGCGTTTGAACGGCAGGAGAATCCATGCCAGTAGTTGAACTCGCACGCGTGACCAAGGCCTACGAGAGCAAGGTCGCCGTCAATAAGCTATGCCTGTCCATTGAACCCGGCCAGATCTTCGGTCTGCTGGGACCGAACGGAGCCGGAAAGACCAGCTCGATCCGCATGATGATGGGCATCACCCTGCCCGACGCCGGCACGATCAGCCTCTTTGGCAAACCCTTTGTGCGCAACAGCCTGGAGCGGGTCGGATACCTGCCGGAGGAGCGCGGACTCTACAAAAAGATGAAGGTCTCCGATCAGCTTGTCTTCTTCGGCTGCCTGCATGGACTGCAAGCCGCTGAAGCGCGGGAACGCGCCGTTGCCTGGGCCGCGCGCATGGAGATCGCCGATGCGCTGCCCAAGAAGACCGAGGAACTCTCCAAGGGAATGCAGCAGAAGATTCAGTTCATCGCCACGCTGCTGCACTCGCCGGAACTGATTGTCATGGACGAGCCTTTCAGTGGCCTCGATCCGGTCAACGCCGTGCTGGTCGAAAAAACACTGCTCGAACTCAAGGAGCAGGGCAAGGCGATTGTCTTTTCCACCCATCGCATGGATCAGGTGGAGAAGCTCTGCGACTCCATCTGCCTGATCAACAACGGGGAGGCGGTGCTCAGCGGCAATCTGCGCCAGATCAAAAAAGGCTATGAGCGCAACCGCGTCATCGTCGAATTCGAGGGAAGCTCCGATTTTTTGAAGAGCGGCGAGATCGCCGAGGCCAGAAACTTCTCAGGCCACGCCGAGATCAAGCTCAAGCCGCATGGCGATGCGCAAAAGCTGCTGCATGAAGCTGCGGCGGCTGCGACGATCTACCGCTTTGAACTGGTCGAGCCCTCGCTCGAAGAGATCTTCATCGAAACCGTGGGAGGCAAGGCCGATGCATAACATTCTTCTGATTGCCAAGCGCGAGTATCTGGAACAGATTCGTGGACGGGCCTTCAAGATTTCCACCGTGATGGTGCCGGTGTTAATCGTCGTGCTGATGGTTTGGAGTTCATGGAACGAGCATAACGCCGGCACGGGTATGCATATCGCCATTGCCTCCAACAGCGCGCCCCTGGCCAATGCAATCAGCCGCGAGATCACGGCGGACAAGGACGCCAAATTCACGATCGACGTGGTTGCTCCGGCAACCGAGGCGGAGCGCGACTCACTTCAGAGTCAGATCCAGAGCAAGGCTCTCGACGGGGTGCTGACCGTTGATGAGTCCGCGAATGGAGTGAAGTCTGCCACCTACGTCTCACTCTCTTCCGGCGACTTCTCCGGCAGTTGGCGCATGGCGAATGCCATGAACCGCGCCGTGGCCAGCCAGCGCCTGATCGCCAAAGGAGTGAAAGAAGCCGATGCCGATGCCGCCCTTCAGTATCTTTCGATTGATAACCTTCAGTTGAAAAAGAATGGCACCATAGGCAAGAGCAAAGGAGTATCGCCCTTCATCAAGATGATGATGATGCTTCTGCTGCTCTCCATGCCCATCATGCTTTACGGTCTGGATATGGCCCGCGCCATCATCGAGGAGAAGACTTCGCGCATCTTCGAGGTGATGTTGGCCATTGCCCGCCCCGACGAACTGCTCACCGGAAAACTGCTGGGCGTGGGAGGCGTGGGGCTGACGCAGATTGCCATCTGGGTGATTGCGGCTACCGTGTTCATGGGTTCTTCCCTGGCCGCGGCCGCGCTCACCGGAAATTTCGCCATCCACTTTTCCTTGATGGAGGGCCTGCTCTTTCCCGTCTACTTCGTTCTCGGCTTCGCTCTCTTCAGCACAATGTTCTCCGGCCTGGCTGCCACTTGCGAGACCTCGCAGGACTTGCAGAAATTCATGCTGCTGGCGATCATTCCCCTCTATCTCAGCATGGGCCTGCTTCCCGTGCTGGTCAAAGACCCCAACTCCACCTGGTCCATTGCTGCATCCATTTGCCCGCTCACTTCGGCCTACGTCATGATTCCGCGCATGGGTTTGGAGCCGGTGCCGCTCTGGCAGATCGCCACATCGATCATCTTGCTGGCTCTAAGTGTCTGGGCGATGCTCTGGTTCTCATCGCGCCTCTATCGCGTCGGCATTCTGATGTACGGAAAACGCGCCACGCTGCCGGAGATCATGCGCTGGCTGCGATACAGCTAAAATCGAAAGAGTGACCGCCGCAGACCAGCCCAGATTCACTCTCCTCCAGCGATTCGTGCTGGCCGTGGTTCCCTGCGTTGTCTGGACGCTCTTCAGCATCTGGGGCCGCACCTGGCGCTTTGAAGTGATCGCCGAAGAAGGCGTCGCGCCGGTTCCTTCCGGAGTGAAATCTCCGGCGGGAATCTTCTGCTTCTGGCATCAGTGCGTGCTGCCCTGCGCGGTCTACTTCCGCAGCTCCCGCGCCGTCATTCTCATCAGCCAGAGCTTTGACGGCGAGCTGATCACCCGCGTCCTCAAGCTCTTCGGCTACGATGCCGTGCGCGGCTCCAGCAGCCGCGGATCGCGCGAGGGACTGCTGGGCCTCAAGGACGTGATCGCGGCCGGCCGCACCGCCATCTTCACTGCCGACGGCCCGCGCGGCCCCATCTATCAATCCAAGATGGGACCCATCAAGCTGGCACAGATGACCGGCGCGCCCATCGGCGTCTTTCACCTTGAACCGGAGCACGCCTGGGTGATGCATTCCTGGGACCGCTTTCTCATCCCCAAACCCTTCACGCGCATCTGCGTCAGTTGGGCAATGGGCATGAGCATCCCCGCCGACCTCTCGCCAGAAGATTTCGAGCCGCGGCGCAAAGAGCTGGACGCAGCCATCGAGCGCGCTCGCCTGCGCGCACTCAACTACTTCGGGAAGCAGCAGAGATGACTGGACCGCTTGAAAAGGACGAAGCGGAGACTGCCCTGCGCGTCGCCGACTTCGATTTCGATTTGCCCGCGGAGTTGATCGCGCAAGAGCCACCCGCCGAGCGCGGCCAGAGCCGTATGCTGGCGATGAGCCGCGAGACCGGCGCTCTGCGCGACGCACAATTTGCCGATCTTCCCGCGCTGCTCCATCCCGGCGATTTGCTGGTATTGAATGAAAGCCGCGTCATTCCCGCGCGGCTTTTTGCGCACCGTAAAAAAAGGATGGGTGCCCCATCCATTCAGCGGTTTTTCGAAGATAAAACGGCGGAATGGGCGGGAGAGCATGAAGCCACGTCTCGACAGCCAGCCGGCAAAATTGAAGTTCTTCTCACTGAACCCGCCGGCGAAAATCTCTGGCGGACTCTCGTCAAGCCGGGCCGCAAAGTCGCAATCGGCGAGATTCTCGCCTTCCCCTCGACAACGGGCGAGATCGCTCTCGAAGCCGAAGTCATTGAACGCGGCGGCTTCGGGGAACGCCTCTTGCTCTTCAAACCGGTCGACGACTTCTTCGCCACTCTCGACCGCATCGGCCACATTCCTCTGCCGCCTTACATTCGCCGGGATGATGCCGCAGCCGACCGTGAGCGCTATCAAACCGTCTTCAGCCGCGAACGCGGCTCCGTCGCCGCGCCCACCGCCGGCCTGCACTTTACCCCGCAGATACTGGACGAACTCGCGGCTCGCGGCGTTGAACTCGCGCGCATCACGCTGCACGTCGGCCTGGGAACCTTCGCTCCGCTACGCGTCGAGCGCATCGATGAGGTCCGCCTCCACCACGAGCGCTACTCTCTTTCCGCCTCAGCCGCCGACGCCATCAATCGCGCCGCCTCCGAACACCGACGCATCGTCGCCGTCGGCACGACGGTCGTTCGCGCTTTAGAGCATTGTGCACAACTGGCATTGGGCTGCCCTCTGCAAGAGCACTCCGGCGAAACGGAAATCTTCATCTCTCCCGGCTTTCAATTCCGCTTGGTCGACGCGCTGCTCACCAACTTCCACCTGCCGCAATCGAGTTTGCTGATGCTGGTCTCAGCCTTCGCCGGACGCGAAAACGTGCTTGTCGCCTACGCCCACGCGGTTCGGGAGAAGTACCGATTCTTCAGTTATGGGGACTGTATGTTTTTGAGCTGATCGCTGACAATCCGAATAGAACCCGGTGATCGGGTGATTCATTGCAGAAAGGATATACACTCGTTTTTAAGATGACTCTCTACGCGGTTACGAGAAAGCTCTCGATCTCAGCCATATTGGTTGGATTACTCCTAGTTTCGCTGCTCATGAACGGCTGCAAGACAACGTATCACCCATATACCGTAGCAGGTGAATCAATGCTTCCATTACTTCATCCGGGAGACAAAATCTTTGTTGATGAATCGGATCAGGCCCGTTCTGACCTGCATGACGGAGACATCATCGTGCTGCGCCATAACGATGCCCTCGTTCTGAAACGCATTATGGCAATGCCGGGCGAAACGATCAGTAGCGCCAATCGCAAGATCTTCCGCAATGGCAAGCAGCTTGATGAACCGTATCTCGCCCCAGCTACAGGTGAGGACATACCGTGGCTGATAACCTTTTCGACTCGCACAGTTGGTTCAGGAGACTTGTTCGTCATGGGAGACAATCGCGACCTCAGTTTAGACAGCCGATTCCCAAAATATGGGCCAGTTCGAATCTCTGATGTCGTTGGCAAGTACTGTTGGGTATACTGGCGCACCTCGACCGTAGCTAAATCGAAGTGAGCCTTGTCTGACCTTTTAATTGGATGAATGGTTAATTGGATGAATGGTTTGCCGAAACTTTTTTACTCTCCATCTTTCTGTCCCCTGTTCCCTGCCTCCTGATAAACTCTGAAGCGTGCCTGACTCCTCCAAGCCGCCCGTCTTTCTGCTCGACACGATGAGCTTTATCTTCCGCGCCTATCACGCGATGCAGCGCTCGCGGCCTATGAGCACCCGCGCAGGATTGCCCACGGCGGCCATCTTCGTCTTCGTCAACATGATTAAAAAGCTGCGCCAGGACTTTCAGCCGCAGCTCTTTGCCGCCGTCTTCGACGTAAGCGGCGAGGTCTTCCGCGATGAGCGCGCTCGCGCCATGAAGCCGCTGCGCAAGTGGAACGCGAAGTCGCAGAGCTTTGACGAGGTGAGTTACGAGGGCTACAAGGCAAATCGCGCCGCCATGCCGGAAGACCTGCGCCGCCAGATTCCCTACATCCGCCGCGCTCTCGAAGCTCTGCGCATTCCCATTCTTGAAGCCGAGGGCTTCGAGGCCGACGACGTGATCGGAACCCTGGCCCGCGAGGCCGCCGAGCAGCAGCATGAGGTCTTCATCATCAGCGGCGACAAGGACATGATGCAGCTCGTCACGCCCACGGTGAAGATTCTCAATCCGCAAAAAGACAATCTCATCCTCGATCCCGCCAAAGTCGTTGAAGTCCTCGGCGTTCCGCCGGAGAAGGTTGTCGATGTGATGGCTCTGCGCGGCGACTCCGTCGATAACATTCCCGGCGCACCGGGGATCGGTGACAAAGGCAGCGTCGATCTGATTGTTGAATTCGGCTCTGTCGAGGCCGTTCTTGACCGCGCCAGCGAGGTCAAGCGCAAGAGCTATCGCGAGTCGCTGGAGCAGAACCGCGACGCCGTTCTTTTGTCCAAAGAATTAGTCACCATCGATTCGCACGTCCCGCTGGCGCTTGATCTCAATGCGATGCAGACGCAGCCGCCCGATCTGGAAGCCTGCCGCGAGCTTTTCACTGAGCTGGAATTCACCTCGATGCTGCGCGAACTTGCACCCTCCGACTCTGCGCCGGCTGTCGAATTGATCGACGATCCAAACGAAGCGCAAGCCGCAGCCTTCTATGCCGCCGCGCGCGCTCAAGGCTTTGCCTTTGCGCTCGATGCTGCGGCTCCAGCGCCGGAAGCGGAAGACGAGATTCCGCAAAACCTCTCGCTGCTCGATGTTGCCGAGGCCGCCGAGAAGCCAATCAAATTCACAGTGGGTGTCTGCGCGCAGCCGTCCGTAGCCCTGCGCCTCGCGCTTACATCGGAGCTTCGCACACTATTGGAAGATGCAACGGTTCCCAGGCAGACACACGATTGGAAGACTGCTCTGCATTCGCTTGCCGCGCAAAACATCGAATTACGTGGAGCCGTGGACGACTCGATGCTGCTTTCTTACGCGCTTAATCCCACGCACGCTACGCAATCGCTCGCCGATGTGGCCGCGCGCCATTCGCAGCCAGCGCCTACAACACTCGTTGCTGGCGCCGCCGCGATTCATGCGCTGATTCCCGCGCTCAAGCAGGAAGTCGATAAGGCCGGCGTCCAGCGCGCCTACGAGATGGATTTGCAGCTTGCTCCGGTACTCTTCCGTATGGAGCAGGCTGGCGTGCGCATCGATCTGGGCGTGCTCGACGGTCTCTCCAAGCGCTTCGCCATCGAGATGAATCGTGTGGGCGAACGCATCTTCGAGCTGGCCGGACGCCGCTTCAATATCAATTCGCCCAAGCAACTCGGCGAGGTGCTGTTTACTGATCTCGGCCTGCCTGCACCAACGAGCCGGGGCAAAGGCAAAGCTGTTTCCACCGCGCAGGATGTACTGGAAAATCTTGCCGAAAGCCATGAAGTTCCGCGATTGGTCCTCGAATTTCGCCATTTATCCAAGTTGAAATCGACTTATATCGACGCGCTGCCTCTCTTGGCTGATGCGGACTCCCGCGTACATACCACTTTCAACGCCGCCGCTGTCGCCACCGGGCGGCTCTCCTCCGTCAATCCAAATCTGCAAAACATTCCCACGCGCACCGAGTTGGGCCGCGAGATTCGCGCTGCCTTCACTGCCGCGCCGGGAACGCAACTGCTCTCTGCCGATTACTCGCAGATCGAACTGCGCTTGCTCGCTCACTTCAGCGGCGATCCGCTTCTCGTCCACGCTTACCAGAACAATGAAGACATTCACACGCTCACCGCCAGCGAAGTCTTCGGCGTCCCAGCCGCCGAGATGGACAAGCAGACGCGCAACCGCGCCAAGGCTGTCAACTTCGGTATCGTCTACGGCATCTCGCCCTTCGGCCTGGCCGCTCAGCTTGGCATTCCACAGTCCGAGGCGCGCGCTTACATCGAGCGTTACTTTGCGCGCTACGCCGGTGTGCAGAGCTTCATCGAAAGGACTCTTGAAGAGACGCGCAAGACCGGGAGCGTGCGTACACTCTTCGGCCGCATTCGTCCCATTCCTGACATCGAAAGCCGCAACCCCAACCAGCGCGGCTTCGCTGAGCGCACGGCCATCAACACGCCGCTGCAAGGCACCGCGGCGGACTTGATTAAACTGGCGATGATCTCAATCGATCGCAAGCTCGCCGAGCGCGGGCTGAAGACGCGCATGGTCCTGCAAGTTCACGACGAGTTGCTCTTTGAAGTTCCCACCAGCGAGAGTGCCGAAGTCGAAGCCCTGGTCCGTGCCGAGATGGAAGGCGTTGTGAAGCTGAAGGTGCCGCTGGTCGCAGACCTGAAGTCCGGGAATAACTGGCGGGATATGAAGTGACCGCTTCTCCAAACATCATGCAGTAGATAAGACTTCTTCGAGCTTATCTCACGATCCAATTCTGTTTTGAGTTGGCTACGAATATCCTCACAACAGTGCCGCATGTACGACAGAGTTCAGCGTGGAGCTTTTCACTTCCCGTGAAGATAGCGTTAATTTTGTAAGTTATCCCAAACTCACCCACACCAGTAATACCAAGCTCCAGCTTTGAGACAATATCTTTGCTGCCGCAATAAGAACATGGCCTGCCGCTCCAGGATGATTGTTGATTTCCTGACACAATCTGACTTCCTTTGTCACTCATTGAAAGCTCCCTTCCTTGTTAAGAAATGCAATTTGTCGAGTTCGCGTTAATCGTCTTGGTGTTACACGCCCAACTCCGCGCGAATCGCATCGGCAATGGCATCGGCGTGCAGGCGCATCGCCTCTTCGCTCTCGGCTTCAATCATCACGCGCGCCAGCGGCTCGGTGCCGCTATAGCGAATCACTACGCGGCCTGTCTCCTTCAACTCCGCCTCCGCCGCGCGAATGGCGGCAGCTACAGCAGGAATCGATTCCAGAGGCTTCTTTTCCCGCACCTTCACATTCACGATCACTTGCGGAAAGACCTTCAAATCCGCGGTCAGTTCGTCGATGCTCTTTCCTCTGCGCGCAATTAAATCCAGCACCACCAGCGCGGTCAGCAGCCCATCACCGGTCGTCGCCAGATGCGGCAATAGAATGTGCCCGGACTGTTCGCCACCGAGTGCGGCGTTATGCTTGAGCATTTGTTCGAGAACGTAGCGGTCACCCACCGGAGCGCGCAACATCTTGATTCCCGAACGCCGCAGCGCCGCTTCCAGACCCATATTGGACATCGTTGTCGCGACGACCAGATCGCCGGTCAGCAATCCCCGCTCTTTCAAATCGCGCGCAACGATAAGTAGAATCGCATCGCCGTTGATGACGTTATTCTTTGCGCCGGACAACATACAGCGGTCGGCGTCGCCGTCGAAACTCAGACCGATCTTGGCGCCTCTCGCCTGCACCTCGGCAGCAACTAAATCCGAATGCAACGCGCCGCAGTTCAGGTTGATGTTGCGGCCGTCGGGCGCGACGTTCAAAAGAGTCACATCCCCGCCCAACCGCTTGAACAACGTTGGCGCAATCGCTGCCGCCGCGCCATTCGCGCAATCGGCCACGATGCGCAGTCCGGCCAGCGAAAGCCCCGGCACGCAATCAATCAGGAACTGAATATAGTCTTGCTGCAAAGCAGAGTTGTCATCGATTGCGGGCAGCGTTACCGGATCGGGCGCGGCAGAGTTGGCCGCGTGATGCAGGATCTCCTCCTCCATCGCCAGTTCAACCGCATCGGCCAACTTGAAGCCGTCCGCGCCGAAGAGCTTGATGCCGTTATCCTGCCAGGGATTGTGCGAGGCCGAGATGACGACGCCGGCGTGGAATTTACGTTTCCGGGCTAGGAAAGCGACAGCGGGTGTCGGCACAACTCCTGCACTCCCAACGACGACTCCAGCCGCGCGCAATCCGGCGGCAAGCATGGCGGCGATCCAGGGGCCGGATTCGCGGGTGTCGCGGCCCAGTATAACGCGCGGTTCGGCTGTGATTTTGCGCAGGGAGTGGCCCAGCGCCAGACCAGTGGCATAGATAGTGGCGGCGTCCAGCGGGTATTCACCGGCAACGGCGCGAATGCCGTCTGTGCCAAAGAGTTTGCGTGCAGTAGCTGTGCTCATAGTCTCATTTCTTGGTTGGCTGATTGGCCGCAGACGATTCCACGCGGCTGATAAAAACACCGTCGGCAAGACGCGTTATAACCTTGTCGCCCGCCGCAATCTGTTCTGCGGACCGCACCAGCCCTCCGCCGGCATCGAGAACCAGCGCGTAACCGCGTTCCAAAACAGCGAGAGGTGAGAGCGAGTGCAGACGCGCATCCAGAGCATTGAGGCGCGACAGGAATTCATGCAGTCTGTACTCGGTTGAATGAATCAGGCCAGTGCGGCAGCGCATGAGACGCTCGCGAGCGCCCCCCAGTTGCTGGCGGGGATCGTGGCGCAGAACCGCGGCTGTCAGACCGGCAATACGCTGCTGATGGCTGCGAATCCGTCCATTCACTGCGGCCTCCACACGAAAACTGCATTCGTCCAAGCGTTGGGCGAGCTTGTGGAGCAGCGCATGGACCCGCGTCTCTGCGCGGCTCACTGGCAGCCGCGTCAGCCGCTGGCGCGCTTGCAGCAATTGAAAGCGCGCGGCCCGCTCCAGCCGATGCGCTTGCTCGGCCAGATGCTCGGCGATCTTGTGCTGTGCCTCGGTAATCACTTCGGCGGCAGCCGATGGCGTGGGAGCGCGAAGATCGGCGACAAAATCGGCGATGGTAAAGTCGGTTTCATGTCCTACCGCGGAAACTACAGGCAGATGGCTCAATGCGATTGCACGGGCGACGCGCTCGCTGTTGAAGGCGGCCAGGTCTTCCAGCGATCCACCACCGCGCGCCAGAACAACGACATCGACAAGGCCGTTCGCATTCAGTTCCGCCAATGCCGCTTCGATCTCGGCGGGCGCGGAATCTCCCTGTACACTGACCGGACAGACGAGAACACTCAAGCCGGAGTGGCGGCGCGCGACGATGTTGAGAAAATCGCGGATCACCGCGCCGGTAGGCGAAGTGACGATGCCCACGGTACGCGGAAAGGCGGGCAGCGGCCGCTTGCGCGTGGCATCGAAGAGGCCCTCGGATTTGAGCCGCGCCTTCAATTGCTCGAAGGCCAGTTGCAGCGAGCCTGCGCCGACCGGCTCCATTGTCTCGGCAACGAGCTGCATCTGGCCGCGCTGCTCGTAGACGCTGACCCGGCCACGCACCAGCACATGCAAGCCGTCTTCGGCACGAAAGCGCAGCAGCATCGCCTGGCGGCGAAAGAGCACCACCGGCAACTGCGCGTCGGCGTCTTTTAACGTGAAATAAACATGGCCGCTGGGCGCGGGACGGTAGTTGGAGATTTCGCCCTCCACCCACACGTCGCCATACTCCTGCTCGACCAGTTCGCGCACCTGACCGACCAGCTCGCGCACCGGCCAGATGCGGCGGCTGGGGCGCGGCTCCTCAAAATCAAGGTCGAACTGCGGCGTGAATGGATCGTCCCTGGTCACTTCTACAAAGTGTAATCGCCGAGACCGGTATCCGGCTTGCAGGATGGAGCGATGCGCAGCCGGATCACTCGCTCCACCGCGGCAGAATGCTGATTATGGATGAAGGCCGGCGGCGGCCAGCATCTCGAAGAACTGGTGCTGCGTACACTCATCGATGGATTGAGCCACCAGCTTGCCGTCACGGCCAAAGACAAAGTTCTTGGGAATGCCGTTGATGTGAAAGAGTTGATGCACCTTGCTTCCGGAGTCCAAGAGAACAGGAGGATGATAATTCATCGCATCGATAAAGGCGGCCACCTTGAACGGGTCTTCGTCGGTGATAGAGAGAATCACCAGGCCCTGCGACTGAAAGTGGGTGTAAATCACGTCGAGGTCGGGCATCTCCTGACGGCAGGGCGGGCACCAGGTTGCCCAGAAGTTGACCAGGACGATCTTGCCGCGCAGCTCAGAGAGCGTGACCTTCTTGTTTTTAAGATCCCGGAGAGTGAAGTCTGCCTTCTGAATGTCGGCATCGTTCGCCACAAGAATCTGATCGGCTTTCACAAGCAGCGGATCGTTCAGTGTGACGGTCACACTCTTGTATCGAATCAGTCTGGCCAGATCGAGATACGGCATCGGCGGCTGATCTTTCTTGGCCGGCTGTGGCGTTTCGGTCAGCGCCTGCGCAAGCGCATCCGCGACGGCCTGCAACGCCTCGGCGCCCTGATCGCCCTCGGTCACCAGATGGGAGAGAGCATCGGCAAGCCCTACCTTTTTCGAACTAGGCGGCAGAGAACGAATATCGTTGGCGACTTTGATGGTGGCGATTGGCCGCTGCTCCGCTGAGAGCGAGCGAAGTTTATCCATCTGCTTGTAGATGGAGGACTCGGTGGCCTGTGCGTGAAGCAGCGGCGCGGCGAGAAGGATGGCAGCGATGAGATAGAAAGCGCGACGAATCGAGTTCATGGAATCCCGTTGTTGATGTAAATTTGAAAACGGTGACTTGGGCAGAATTATATCGTAATAGCGGATGCGCGGGATTGCGCAGCCGGTTTCATTTCGCTCATGTTTTTGCTCCAGAGGTTTGCACGAAGGAGCTTTTCATCGTTTCTCCTTGTCCCTCCACGTGGCTGGATTTTTCCCACAACTTGCTCACTGCCGCAAACCCTTCTATCCTGCATAAAGACAGTCTGTAAAAACACTTATGAGCGAATCCCAGAGCAAACCCGCATTGCGCACCAAAGGCAGGCTGATGTCCGCCTCGGAGATCGAACGCACCCTGGTGCGGCTGGCC
>Ga0181528_10001739_pt1 | contig 13492 bp, 12 predicted proteins | sample PEATcosm2014_Bin_47_FD_119742 | JGI IMG/M metagenome (GOLD analysis project Ga0181528, IMG submission 119742) | Peatland microbial communities from MTU Mesocosm Facility, Houghton, MI, USA - PEATcosm2014_Bin10_10_metaG | ecosystem: Environmental > Terrestrial > Soil > Wetlands > Peat | place...
AAGAACCAAAGATGCTCTGGAAACAGCGATCACCGAAGCCATACAGATGATTACTCCAGAGAACGCAAGGGCATGGTTTCATCACTGTATTGACGGTCTACAGTAATTACTAAATTGCTCTAGCTGTGGAAGTGACCTCTGTCCAGCGTATCCAAGACAATTGATCGTTTTGCACTGTAGTCTTTGTCTTCGGCGGAACTTTCGCCAATGCCGCCTAGTAGGCTGTCGCCATTTGATCGTCAGCAACACTCAACTTTGCCAGGGCGCAGATCGCCTTCTCCAGCGGCGTTTTCGCCTTGGTGCAATCGAAACTGGCTGCGTGCGCCATGCTGCCAGACAACAACAAAACCAACCAGATATTTCTCATCGGAAATTCTCTTTCGATCAACAAGTAATCATGTATGCCAGCAGCAAGTGGCATTCCACTTATAGTTTGTCTCGTCAAGGCTTAGGAGAAGCAGGGCAGGAAAAACGCTGCTTGCCTGTCCCCTGTGTCAGCTTTACCAAACAACCCGCCGGGGCGCCATGGGTATCATCGGAATGCCAGTCCTTGCCTCTAGGTAATTGTCCGCGATCGAAGTTATACGGATCCTTATTATCGGCATTGGCTTTATAAATGCTACGTTGCAATGTGGGGATAAATGTTTCCGGATTAATTCTATATTCAGCATAATCGCCTCCGGAACCATCTCCCAGCATCTTGCCAAAGTGGTAAAGCGTAAAGGATCGAGGATCGTAATCTCGCAAGTCCAGGAGAGATACAAAGCCCTTGAAGGGCACAGAGTGTCGGTCATCATGCATCGTCGCAAACACGATCAGAGGAGGCGCCGGCTGCAAACCATAGGAATCCCCGATTTTCGAGGGATCTATACCGGCTTCATCGTAGGCAAATAGAAATGTGCCCTCATTGTAAGCTCCTTCCGTGCACGTAACTTTCATAAGAAAGCGCCCCTTTCCCAACGAAAGAAACGCAAGCCGATCCATCAATCCGTCCTCATATAACTTCGCAACCAGCACCGCTTCGTTATCTTTGTCCATCCCTTCCAGATCTGGAAAGAAATCATTGTTGCATTGTTTGTAGATCTCGGAGTTCTTGATCGATTTGTATAGGGCATAGACTGTCTCCGCGCAAATATCAGCCTGGGTTTCGTAGTCGCCATCGTGGGCAATAAAAACACAATCATCAGGCAGCTTAATAACTTCTCTCGGACGGTACTTGGGAGCAGTCTGAGCCTGAGAGATATTGCAAGATATACGCTCGACTGAGTCGGGATTCGAAGGGCCTGTTCGTGATTTGTAGGTCACGGTACACTCTGTCACGCCCTTCGGCAGTGGGCGGGATAGCACAACATTGGCGCCTGAGTATCCGCAGGATATCCAAGTTTCAGAGGAAGAATCCGAGATTGGCCGCAAATCCCAGGTCGCAAATTCCTTATTTCCAATCCGCCCTTCCTTTGTCGGAACCAGAGACGCCATCTTCTCAGGATCTCCATTATAAAAGGTAACAACACCGGAAAAGCGGATTGGAAAAACGCCAGTGCTCGCTTTCCATCCATCGACCGGTTGCATTAGCTGCTGTTCTACGCTGATCGAACCCGGACAGACAATGTCTTCGGCCTTGGCGGCACAAGTCGTCCAAACCATAACGGCCAGCAAGACGATGATACCTTCTATTCTCAGCATTTCCCTCACTTTCATGAAACTCGTCCTTCAGCGACAGAGTTATTATACTGTTGTCATCCTATTTTGTGAATGTTTAGCTATATTTGCTGTGGTGACAAGGAAAATGTCGATGCCAAGCAAACGAAAGAGAACGTCAATTCTTAGTATTTTGTTAGTGCTGAATTGTGCTTTGGCAATCACGAAATCTAACGCGCAGGAAAATGATCCTATTCATGCGCTTGGTAGGGGCGATTTAGCCCGCGTGATAGCGTTATTTGCAGCGATGGCCAATGTTAACATCAATGAACGGGCATATGGAGATTGTGCAAGCGCTGCTCGACCACAACTTCGATGTGAACACTACGCTGCCCGTTAGCTGTACGACGCTGATGGAAGCGCTCGATGCCAAAGCTGACGTGAATATCAGGAAAAATAGTGACAGTTGGTTCAATGACTGCAAAGCGGGTAGCTGTACGGCGTTGATGATGGCGCGAAGATGGGACACAAGGAGGTAGTGCGAGCATTCATCGATGCCAAGTCTGAGATACTCGGCAAATTGGACACTGACGCCCTGGAGGACTGGAAGCCGAGGCTGAATCACCACGCAGAGGTGGTGCAGCTTCTCAAGCGAGCGGGCGCCTTTGTCAGACGGGATGATTTGAAGGGATACCAGACTTTGAAGCGCTGTGTCCAAAACAATTCGCGGTGAATCATGGGAGGTGTATCGGGCAACCTTAGGCGCTTTACCAACTCATATCACATGATATAAATACAAAGAGGGAAAAGCACGATGAATATCGTACAGCAAGTGAATCTAGGACGGCACGAGTATCGAATCAAGCGTTGGAAGCGAGTTTTAAGTCTGGTTGCGGGAGGATTATTTACCGCCTTTGGAGTGTTCTTCGGGAAGATAGCATTTTCTGGGGATGCTCCGGCCACAGGAATCTTATTGGCTCTCTTCTTCCTGGTCATCAGCCTCTACTTCATTGTTCTTGCACTGCGCTCCAGGCTGGTTATCGAAGGTACGCGCCTTACCATTCGCGATGTTTTCCGGGAACGATCCGTTAATCTGAAAGAGATTGAGGGATTCCGCACCTACCACTCACGCTATGGCTCATACGTTCAGTTGCGTCTGAAAGGGAAGCAAAGGGCTATGAACCTCCGCGATATGTTTGACCAGGATGATGCCTTCCGCGCTTGGTTCAAACAGATTCCCGACCTGGACGCAGTTGATCGCGATAAGGTGCTGGCGGAGATAGCCCGTCAGGAGGATCTCGGCGCCACGGCCGAGGAGCGGCTCAACGCCATCAAACCTGCGAGGTTATGGAACAATCTCGTCTGCGCGGTCTCCGCGATAGCTGCAATCGCTTTGTATTTCGGCCCCGTGACATTCGAGAAGCCCTCCGCGCTGATTCTTGCGCTCACCCCATTGGCTATGCTTTTTCTGGTGATGCGTTCTCCTCAGGTCTTTGTATATGGCGGAGGCAGGAGAAAGGCTGAGCCCCGCGCCGATATCCTTTTGCCGTTGCTTCCGGTCAGCCTTGGTTTGGCACTTTGGACCATCGGGGTCAATATCGTATCGCTGCAACCCCTGTTTCCTGCAATGACCATAGCTGCGCTCGCCTATATTGCGGCATTCTTTACCACCACCCGTAAAGATATCGACATAGCTCGCAGGCTCATCGTCTTGCTCATCTTTGCTGTTCCTTTTGGCTATGGCCTGACAGTCGCAGCGAATGTACTGGCGGATAACTCAAAACCCTCCATTTACATCGTGCCGGTCCTTGGAAAACACATTACCAACGGCGATCGGTCTACCTCGTACTATCTTGATCTGGCTCCCTGGGGACCAGTGAAGGATTCGAACAAGATCGAAGTTCCCTCCAATTTCTACGGAGAAATCCAGGAAAACGAACAAGTTTGTCTCAGTTTGCATTCCGGCAGACTCCACGCGGCATGGTATCGGATCGCCAACTGCCCCAACTAACCCGATGAGGCCGAGATCGTCGTCGGAAATCTGAAGACTCCCGGCTCATTTTGGCGGAGAATCACGGTGCAGCCCACGCATTACATCGTAGCGTTCGAGTCCAGAAGCTAACGGATGGCGAATGGGATGACGCGAACGCTGATGTCAAATTGGTAGAGCGATTTGAAGACCGGCGTTCTACGGAGACTTGCAGTGATATGGCAGACAGCACAACATTCAATGCAGGCGTACTCTGAAATTCCACGCTGGAATGGCAATAAGTGAGGTGGGCAATGTACTTTAAGCTGGGGATGCGACAAGAAAGTTCCCATCGGACCGGGAACTTTTCGATTTGTGGTCAGAAGTTGCAATGGGAGGGAAGAATTTTCAGCGTGCCATTTAAATTGCCTTTGACTTCATCCAACTCCGTACATTGATTGGGCCGTTTCATCGGCTGCGACGTATTGCCGATCTGAGCGAGATTGAAGGCGTCCTACCTTCCAATCCTAATTACGGTCCAAACACGCGGATTTTTCTAAAAGGCGGGCGCGGTATCATCAAACTGCCCGCAATCGCATTTGATAAGGATTATTTCAACTACAGATGGCTTCAGAAGCTTCACGACCTGAATGCGCTTGATCACATCGCATTTTTCGATGAGACTGCTAACCGGCAGGATCTCGGTATCACCCCGATGAGCGCCTGGGGCGCGCAATCAGGCCAAACCCGAAAGGCTTTAGCTTTGGGGGTGCCGTAGCAGCAGCGGCCGGGTTGAACTTCGGAGCTGCGCCCTTCCTATACAGCTACGGTATTGACAGCGAGATTTGCGGAAAAATAGAACGAGTAAGAGCAATCTTTCCTGGTCTTACTGCGAAGAAGAAACATAGGGCCATTGGATGTTGGAATTCTTAGCGGCAATGTGTTTCAATACGGCGGAGACCGCGGGGTCTCGCTCTTCTTCTTTGGACAGTCGCGCACCCACTCGGAAGGGCGTGTAATAAAAAAAATCGGAATCCACTTCGTCATACCCATTCATTCTGGATCTGAGCATCGCAGCGTTGAGAGGAGTTCCATATAACTGCGTTCTTTTGCTTAGGAACGGTTTATCGCTGTCGTTTAGGGAGAAATCGCCACCTTTGCCCCAGTCCGTAGTAATGATTCTCCATACCAGCGGATTTTCACTCGCCGTGTTATTGGGCTTATCATTCAGCGCCATCTTCAGCTTCCATTGTATTACCAGGTCATTATCGTTCCCATTGCTTGACAAATGCGCGCCGTGGGCAACCATGGCGCGTACCACTCTGATCCTGTCCTGCAAGCGGCGACCGTCGCCGATAGGCGATCCATCCAGCTTGATCGGCAACATATCCACCGTCATATCCAGGGGCGTTCCTTGACTCCACCATTCCGGGATATCTTTGGAATCCGGGAGCGTAGTGTTGACCAGCGATGGATTAGTCTCAATTGTTTGAAGCACTTGTTCAACCGGCATGGGAGGCCTGCAATTATCTTCACACCATACGGCCCACAACACCGGGCTTTCGGACTGTACCTCACTTAACTTTTTCGCTTGTTCTATTGTGTTGGCTATATCGTTGTTATGTTCAACGAATACTATCTTTCCGACAACTCCAATCACGATCATCGTCACTAGCGCGGGAATGGCAGAGATTGAAATGGCCAGCACTTTGTATCCGCGAGAGATGGCAAGCCAAGAGAATAAAAAGAGTCCAACCCCGGCAAATGGATAGGCCCCAATGAGGTAGAGCGGATATTCTGGGGCGTGCGGATCATCCCAAAAGCACAGCGCAAAGATAAGGACCGACGGTGAGACTAGGATCGACAGCCCCCCTACGCTTTGTAGCACGATCAATGCCATCTTGATGGACATGGAAAGATGTTAGCAAATACAGACGAGAAAACAAAAACTCGTGGTCACGCAACGCGTCCCTATCCAATACCACTTGACAATGGAATCATCCTATCGAAGCTAGCAGCTTAGGTAGTTGCGATTCCGGCACGTCCTGCAACACACTCGAAAGGTTGAGAAACGTTCTCTGCTTGGAGATCCCCAGTAGCTGCTTGAATCGTTCTTCCCACATCGCATCGCTTGGCGTGGTTAAAACCAGAAAACGGTTGATTCGGGTAAGGTCGCCGAGTTCGGAGAAGGTCAGCAGTGGTGGATCCTTGACTGCGTCTGGTCGCTCGTCCTCCAGATACAGGGCGTAGGCATCGAAAAGGCTTTGGATCACATCCTGGCTATCCCCCCATCTTTCTTCAAGGCGACGGATATTCAGAGCTGGCAAGGGTACAGGAAGAGCCCGAGGATTCTTATCGCGGTAGGCGACCCAACGACGGCATTGTTCGGCAAACGCATCTGCCGCATAAAGCGAAAGGTTTTCGGGAACGGATTTTTTTCGCATACCTTCGAGATACAGGAGCCAGTTGCTGCTATAGGCATAGACTGCGCGGTCGTAGAGCAAGGCGTAGCTTGGAAGCTGCCGACTGCTTTCCATCAATTTGCCGATCGCCTCCAGTTTTGCCTCGCCCACCTTCTTCTTGACGAACATCCGGTGGAGCAGCAGGTAATGGAGTGATTCCAGCACGGGCACTTTTTCATCCAGCGGCTCCGCCAGGAGCTCCCACAGACTTTCTTCAGGATCGAGTGCGAAGAATAAATCGGCCAGCGGCCACTCCCGATATAGTAGTCGCCAGCGGCTGGAATCGTCCCACATGGGCGGCACTGAGTTCTCATCGTGCGGATCAGTGCAGTTCAGGCAATAGCTGCGGAAGTTCTCCCGAGTAATCGATTGCCGGACACGAGTCATGTAGGAGGAATCGAATGCGCCAACCTGCTCCAGATAACTCCGGACAGAATAGCTGGCATTGCTTTGCGGAAAGCAAGAAAGAAAATGGAAAGAATCGTTGAGAATCTCTGATGAACTCACCTTGGTTTCCGTCATGATGCGAATGACGTCGTCCAGCAACGGATACTGGTCGTGGGCGTTCAACTGGCGGCGAAAAAGCGCGATGAGGTCACTGCGACGTAGCTTCCGCTGTTGAAACGCATCCTCCAAAAGACTCTTGGCGGCCTGCGAATTGTCTCTGCGCAACTCCTCAAGAATGGCACCCAGAAGGTTGGCCTTTTGATCTGCAACATCACCTGCTTCCAGAATCCAGCTCGCGCCGGTTAACCTGGAAAAATAAGGAATCTGCCGCCGAATTTCCTCGTTCGATGAAGCTATTGCCTTGAGATCGCGAAGCCAGGAGGTCATCGGGTCTTGTGCCCAACTGCCGATAAAGCGCAGCAGCAAGACGCGGATCAAATCCACGAGTTTCCCCGCATCCGGCTCCAGGGTGCGAAGCGAGTCGTACAACTGTTCGACCTCAAGCAAATCCGTCGCCCGCAAAAGCAATTCCTGCAGGCAAGTTTTAAGTTCAGGACAATTTTGAAAAGCGAAGGACTTCAGCCGCTCGCTCACCGCATCCTTTACGGCGCTGCTGTAGAAAGGTTCCCGCAATACTCGTAAATAGGCGTTCAAAATATCTTGGCGATTGTCGTCCGTAATGGTCACAGAGGGCAGCGTGACCGCCAACTTCTCGGCAAGCACTGGATTCGGTTCGCACGAGATCCACCTTAGGAGAAACTGTTCTACGGCCAAGGGCTTGTATCCTGGCGCCTGTAGCAAATCGATCAGCCCCCCTCGCAATTCCACCAATGGCTCCTCAGCAATACGCGCTGCCACAGACGTCGCAATCACCTCCGGGTATGTAGGCAAATAACGTTTGCACCAGGCAATTGCTGCCGAGCGAACCCAGGGGCTGGAATCAGAGAGCGCTCCGGTGAATACCGCGACGGATTCAGTCTGATCGAGCTGGCGCAATAACTCAAGCTTGAGCTGAGTCGAGGTAGATTCGGAATACAGGCGTTGCAAGCCTTGAATGAAAGCCGGAAAGGAGAATAGGCGATCGCGGAAGGCGTTCAGCAGTCCTACCTGATCCTGAGAATTTCGCACCCGATCAAGAATGCCTTGCAGTACGGCGGGATCAACCTTGATGGCATTCGCTAGGATGCGAACTACGAGTTGCTGAAGTTCCGCTTTTGACTCCTGCTCGAAATAGCTGGATAAATAATTGGCAACCTGCGTGGAGAGAGAAGGCAGTTCGGATATTCGTAGCAGAATCTCGCCGCGGAGTTTCTCCTCCTCCAGCGGATTGAGCAGCGCCAGCAGACCTCGCTCGGCATCGGCTTTCTCGAATTGCGCGTAGATCTTCAGCAGCGCGGGACGCAACGACTGGGGCGCGTACCGCGCAAAATCGATCAGCGATTCAACCGTAGCGGCGCTCTTACTCGGGCATCTCTCGATAGCCTGCAGGCAATCCGACTGAATATCTTCATTCAGTTCGTAAACCAGAGTCTCCACCAGCAGATCCTGAATGCGCTCATCCGCAGATACCAGCCCTGCCAGACGCTGCACGGCAAGGCGGCGCAGCTCACTCTCCGGTTCAGTCTCAGCAAAGTGGAAGACATGATCGAGGTACACTTCTTTGTCTACAAAGCGGGTGATGTCGACCGCCAGCAGCGCCTGCACCATCGCACGACGTACTCTGCCATCGCGTTCCTCGCGCGCAGCCGCGCCCAGAGCCAGCGCGACTGGTTCATCCTTGAGGAAATCCTGCAACGACTCCAGAGACTTCAGTCGTTCTTCGGATGTGCGCTCGTTCGACAATAGCGCTGCGAGAATGGCCTGGATTTGAACCTGATCAGTCATCCGCTAACCCCGGTAAGGGAGATTTTTCCACCTTGGCATCGCCAAATGGGCGCAAGGCAGTTTGTATCTGCTTGCGAACCTCATCGTCCAGAATCGCCGGTTTCTCCAGCGCCTGTTTCAGCAAGCTACGCGACGGCGGCCATAAAAGATTGTTGAGCAGGAAATGAAGATAGGGCGCGGCTCCAATGACCGAGTTCTGCTGGCTGAGGTGCTCCGCAAACGCTGCTCCGGCTACCTCCTCGTTGCCATGAACCTCCACGAGAATCTGGCGCAGCAAAACCTGGTTGCACTGGGCTACATTGCGCTTGGTCTGAAACAAGAGCCAAAGTGACGGCTGCAGTTCCGGGAAAAACGATGGACTCATTCGCAGGGCTGCCAGAAAAAGATTCGGGTTGCCATAGCTTTCTCCCTTGTGGAGCAGAAAATCGACGCAATAACGGTCTATATCCTGGTCCAACGCATTACGGCTCATCAGAAACTGAACAATATGTGCATCGCAAACGCCGCAGCTATACATACTGTCAGAACAGGCTGGATTGAGTAGCGCGACTTTCATGATTCGGCGGCTCATCTCCGGCGACTGGTCATAGAGGCTGTAGATCGCGGGGAAGATTCCATCCACGGCGTGGTCAACTTCCACTTGGTGAAACCAATGTTCAAAGTCGACTGACTCGGCGCTCAGCTCCGTCCGCTGCTGGGCGCGCTCAATAGCCTCCTGGCAAATAGCCTTCAGAGCGCCTTGCTGACTCTGCTCCACTACCTGTTTCAGTCGCGAGAGCGTCTCCGGCGTCATTTCGACGATACGCCCAACCTTGCGTGCAATCGAGTGGAGCAGCCGCACGTCGAGCGACGGATCCAGAAGAAGATCGGCCCCGGCTGCAATCGCCGTTGCATTTTCCGGAGTCAGAGGAAGCATGAGCAGGCCGCGCGCACCCCAGGTTTTCAGTGCTGTGGAAGGAGCATGCAATGCCTCGACGTAGAAGCGAAGCAGCTTTTCTTCGGGCTGCTGACCGAGCGACAGCGTCCGTAAAATGACGCCGCAGATACGATCATTTTTAGATTCCTCGTAGGCTTGCGCCAACTTTTCGAATAGTTGCTGATCCCAGGCTGCTAGTCGACCCAGCCGCTCGTAGATAACCTCTGCAATCTCCACATGCGGGTTTTCCTGTAGCCATGCCAGTAGTTTGTCGCGAATAACAGCCGACTGGCCAAGATAAGGCGTCAACAGATCGAGAATCATCAGAACCGTAGGCCGTGACGTCTCCGTGTTGAGTTCTTCCAGAAGTGCTACTTGCGCCTCGGGAGTCAGATCAAGAGAGTGGCGAAAACATAGCAGACAGGCGGCACGCACCTCCGTGCTCGCATCTTTCTGTGCTGATTTCAGCAGCCCGCGAACCACATCGATCGACTTTACCGTCTGCGCAGCCAGCGCGCGTATCGCTGCGAGGCGGCACTCGGCATGGTCTTGCTGCGCCAAAACGTGCAGCGCGCCGCTTTCCACGGGTAGCGAACGATCCACCGCATACGACAGAAGAAGCAGCTTCAGATCTGAAGGCTCCGCGCCTTGCAGCCAGGAGTCTATGGTCTCCGTCGATAGGGCGTCTATGTGCAGCAGCTTCCGCACAATCTGTATCTTGAGATCGGCGTCCACCCGAGCAAGGACTGACTGAAAAAACTCTGCCAACGCTGGAGTAGGAGTATCGAACTGCAGCAGTGCAATTAGAATCTGTCGCTGCGCGCTGGCCGTGCGCTGCTGTGAATAAGTGCGCAGCAGCAGTTCCATCACCTCCGGGTGGGTCGCCGCTAGACCTCCAAGCGTCTTCATCGCGGCCAGCCGCAGATCGTCCTGCGTAAGTCCCCATATCAGCAAGTCAAGGTAGGACGCAGCTTCCGGAATCTGGCGATAATCCAGCCGTCCCAGTTGCAGCAGCATACTACCCCGCAAACGCGTATCCGATTCGGCGAGGGCAACTTCGATCCATTTGCCTGCGATTGCAGGCTCATTGAGAGATCGGGCAGCGGACGAAAGCAAGCCCTGCTTGCTCGCTGTATCAGCAAGCGCAACGAGCGCAAGCATTGCCGATGCCTGCTCCACACTCAATTGACGACGGGCGCGTATCTGACTGAACAACTCGCTCATTGAGGCATCCGTAAAGAACTAGATTTCAGCGAGGAAAGCGCCTCAGCCAGCGCTTGGCTCTGCTCCGCACTTAGTCCATCTATAGTGCATTGCTCCAGGCACTTCTTGCGGGAAGCGATGTCCAGAATTTCGTTGCCAATCACGCTGAGTAGAACGTCGAATTTTCTGGCCACTTTCGGTTGCAAATACCCATCGAGACAGATCCGCACCAACTCGCGTTCCTGGTCGTAGAGCAGAACATCTTCCAAGGCTGGCACTATCTCTGGATAAAGCTCGGCTGACGGTGCCAATGCCTGCGCACAGTGCAGGCGAAACGCCGAAGATGGCTCCATCAACTCTGCGCAAAACACCTGCACCAGCTCCGGATTTCTCGCCACCGACAGGCCCTTGATGCGATCGAAGAGAACCTCGCGCACCTTTTCGCTTCTTTCCTGCGTAAACAGTTTGGCAATCCAGGATGTGTTTACGTCTGGCCGGAGTTTGGGAAGAATGCTTTCTAGCAGCTTCTGCCGCTGCTCGACGCGACGCAAAGTCGGCCAGGATAGCAGCAGTGCTTCCTGCGTGGCCAGGTCACGGCCCGCATACGGCGCCAGCAAATCGACAAGCAGATTAAACTCCTCGTCTTTGTACGCCGAAGGATTGGCGCTATAAGCCTGCAGAAGCGAGGCACGTACTTGAGGCTGAGAAAGTCGCGGCCTCAATAGCCGCAGGATTTCTCCGCGCACGCTCTCCGAATCTTCGAGTGGAAGTTGCGCGGCCAGTTCCTGCATCTGCTGGTCGGTCAGTTCTGGAGACTCCTTTTGCAGACGCACGGCCTGGGCACGAACCTCGGCGTCTGAATCGTGCAACGCAGTCCAGAACAGTTGCGCCAGCAAGGGCGCGCTCCAATCCTTGAGCGTGACCATCAGTGTCAGCGCTCGCTTGCGCATCTCCGCAGCCTGATCGTTGCGCAAAATATCAGTCAGTAGAGGCGCATAGTCGGCAGACAGAACCCTGGCGCTGCGAAGGTGATCGAGGACGCGCAGGCGAAGCCCCCGATCGACTTGCGTATTCAGATAAGGCCGGACCGCTTGCAATACCGCCTCGCCCCAGTTTTGGCACCCCTCGGCCAGCGCGAGCGCTCGTTCCTGCACTGGCATGGCAGCATGTTCCGCCTGCTTCAGCACCAGCACTGCCGTCTCTTCAGAGATCGACGGCAAAGTGGCCAGCGCCTTCGCCGCTACCGTCAGTTCCTCGTCATTTAGATCTGGCTGCGCGATCAGTTCTATGAAAAATGGCGCCAGACGGGAATCCTGTTGGAGCGCCCTGCCAACACGTTCCAGCAATGCCGCGCGAACCCGTCTCTCCTTCTCATCGCGAAAGAATTCTATCAGGGCGCTATAGAATCCCGCGAGATCGCGAAAGCGAGAGGTGTCCAACTGCATCAGAACGTCCAGCAGTAGGTGCTGCGTTTCGGTGTCGCGAATCTTGGCAAGCGACGTTACCAGAACGCTCAACATCTCCGGCTCATGCAGATTTTGCCGGGCGAGTTGGATCATCTGTTTCTGGATTGCCGATTCACTGTTGGGTTGGGCAAGAACGCTGCGAACCAGTTCGGCTATCCCCTGCAAGTTCTCTGGCATCGCTACTCCTTGCTTACCGCATCGATACTGGCCAGGCGGATCACGCTGCGGCATTCCCCTTGCCGCAGTTCGACCGAGTATTCATCCAGGCGGCTTACCACCCCTTGCAATTGTGCGCCGCAAAAGTAAATGATGACATCCTGCTGTTCTTCCAGGCAGGCCGTCAGGACATTCTCAAAAGCATTGTTCACCGGTATCCCTTCACAGACTTCGTCAACGGCATGAGTTAAACATTGTATTCGGCAAAGCCATGTTACAGCCGATGGTAATCATCAACTGTAATATCTAACGAGAGAATCAGCAGAAAAAATAATACCATGAGAGGTCTTGGCTCGGGTAGATTATGTCGATAAGGCGCTCCGTTCGCCATATTACCAAGCAAGTCTTTGATGATGTTAGCATGACGCATTGCTATTTAAAATAGCTGGTAGCTCGTTACGCCTGAGTGGTTCCTGAGTGATTTATAGGCGAGCTGATCCTGCTACTCAAAGTGCTTGTTAGCAATCATCAGAATACGTAGTTTTTTGAACATCCGCCAAGGTTCGGTCGTTGTCCTCGTCTTTGCTGTGTAGTTTTCCGCGACGGATCGGCCAGAAGTTCCTCCCATTAGTTGAAGATCGTCCAACTAGGTTACAGCGGAGACAACTTCACGTAGGATAGGCCGCCAAGGGCGACCCTCATTCCGAAGAGACTCAGCGTGTTCGCAATATCCTGGAGACCTGTCGCCCGATGCTCACGTTGCGCGACACGATCTTTGGCACAACGGTTTCGTCAGCCCAATACCCTGACTCAGGATATTGGGCCTCCCACCATCCTCCGAACTAATGCAGCAGAGCCCGCTTTTGCTTTACAAAACGGCGTCGTCGCCGCGCTCGTCGGTTCGCACTCGCACTGCGATTTCAAGTGGACAGATGAAGATCTTCCCGTCACCGATCTGGGCAGTTTGATTCACTTCAATGATCGTCTTAACAACCGCGTCCACATCGGAATTCTGAACCACAATGGACAAGAGCCGCTTCGGAATGTACTTCATCCCGCCCGGTTTGTTAGCCGCGAGAAGCTCTGGAGGACAGTCCATGTTGACCTCGCCTGCGATTCCACGCTGTAGTCCACGGCCAGTTACCGCGGTAGCAGTCATGCTTGGGAACCCCAATTGTTCGAGTGCATTTCGCGTTGGTCCGACTTTTTTGGGTCGAATAATGGCGATAATTTCCTTCATGGTTCCCTCCTAAAGCCCCTTCGCGCCGGTGCGGACGGTGTATGCGGCATCGACGGGGCTGACGAAGACCTTGCCGTCACCAAAATTTCCCGTGTATGCTCTGTCCTTGAT
>Ga0181528_10001740_pt1 | contig 13491 bp, 11 predicted proteins | sample PEATcosm2014_Bin_47_FD_119742 | JGI IMG/M metagenome (GOLD analysis project Ga0181528, IMG submission 119742) | Peatland microbial communities from MTU Mesocosm Facility, Houghton, MI, USA - PEATcosm2014_Bin10_10_metaG | ecosystem: Environmental > Terrestrial > Soil > Wetlands > Peat | place...
ATCCATGGCACTGGCGGAGTGGCGACTGTTCCGCTCCTGGCGCATGCAGGCGTCTCGGTGACTGAGGTTCCCGAGCAGGTGGCGTTCGACCCGCGTTTTCCCACGGTGAAATCGCCGAATCCGGAGAACGCGGAGGCTTTGGCCCGGGCGGTCGCGCTCGCGGAAAAGAACGGCGCGGATCTCGTCATGGCGACCGATCCTGATGCCGACCGAATGGGCGCTGCGGTCCGCACGCGCGAAGGGAAGCTGGTACTGGTGACGGGCAACCAGATCGGTGCTCTCCTGGCAGACTACCGGTTGACGCGGAACAAGGAACTCGGGCGGATTCCGGCGAACGGGTCGTCGCATGCCGCCCTGATCAAGACTTTCGTGACGACGCCGCTGCAGGATGCGATCGGGCAGGCTCACAGGGTCAAAGTCATCAATACCCTGACCGGCTTCAAATGGATCGCAGCCAAGCTGCACGGCTATGAGGAACAGCTGAAGGGCGCCCTGCTCGCCCACGATGGGTTGGCGCTCGATTACGATGCCCTGTCGCTTGCCACGCGCGCGCGGCTGCATGGCGAACACGGCACGTTTTATGTGTTCGGGTGCGAAGAAAGCTACGGCTACCTGCCGAACGACTTTGTGCGCGACAAGGACGGCAACGCGGCCTGCCTGATGTTCGCCGAGCTCTGTGCGTGGGTGAAGAATCGCGGGCTGACGGTGCCGGAATACCTGGACGAACTTTATGTCCGCCACGGTTATTTCCTGGAGGGGGTCATCAATATCTATTACGAGGGCGCGACGGGTGCGGCGAAGATCCGCCGCATTCTCGAGACCTACCGGTCGGATCCGCCGAGGGCATTCGGCGATGTTCCTGTTACGAAATTCCAGGACTTTGGACGTCAGACGATTCACGATGCCGACGGTGAGGAGATCCCCAAGCAGGACCTCTATTTCGTGACGCTCGGAAATGGCTACAGCTACGCCGGGCGGGGCAGTGGAACGGAGCCCAAGATGAAGTTCTACCTATTTGCCCGCTCTGCAGTCACCGGGGCGGGGGACCTGCCGGTCGTAAAGGCAGCCGTGAAAGTGGAGCTTGAGAGGATGAAGGCGTTGATCGAGGCCGATGCCAGGGCACGGGCGGAAGGCTGAATGAAGTTGCACTTTGGGGTTGCACCGCGGCGGCCGGACCGTTTGCTGTGACCCTTCCAACCTTTTCATACCATGCAAGAAACTGTCACCCTCGAGTGCACGGAGGCCCGCAAAGAAGGCAAACCGCCGTCACGTTATCTTACGAAGCGCAACAAGAAGACTGTGACTGAGCGCATCGAGAAGAAGAAATACAATCCGTTTCTCCGCAGGCACACGCTGCACAAGGAGATCAAGTAAGTCTTCCCGCGGTGCGGGACCGCCCGTACGCGACGTTCGTTCGTTTTTCAAGACTGGCTCCCTGTTCCGGGCGCCAGTCTTTTGTTTTCCACCGCTGAAGTCAGCTGGGAGAGCGTGGGGCTGGCGGCGTGGAGTTGGGCGTTTGCTGCAGCATGGCCCGGCGATGCGCCCGCCAGCTATCGCGATGTTTGCGGATCCAATCGAGCAGCGCACGCTCAAAGCCGATGTCATAGCCGAGTCGCTCGGATTCCAGCCATTTGTGCCGCAGAATCTCCTCCCGTTCGGCCAAAAACTCCTGGTAAAGCGACGATTGCTTTACGAATTCGTGGGATGTCCCAGGCTCTTTGGGAGGAGTTGAAGACATGGAGACCACGGTTGTCACGATGGGTTGAGGTGACGGCGACCTTCGGCAGTGATCATGGAAGGATGCCAGACTGGTTCCCAGACAAGGTCCACCGTCGCATGCTGGACGTGTTCCAAACCCAGCAGCTTCTTCTGAACATCGGACGAGATTGATCGCGACATTGGACAGTTCGGTGAGGTTAACGTCATCCGTACGCTGACATCGTAGCCAGGCTGCTCGGAGGAACCATCCAGGACATCAATGTTATAAACAAGACCGAGATCGACAATATTCACCGGGATTTCTGGGTCCTGGCAGCTGCGCAACGCGGAAATTACATCTTCTTTGGTCAGCGCCATGTGGGAATATTGGGTTCGAACTCCAATGCTGTCAATTCAACGACCGGCCGGTGCAAGGCGGTCAAGCAAACTCTGCGCGATGCGGCGAAAGAGTTGCGCTGCGGCGCCGTCGGGTGAGCTCACCACCACGGGCCTTCCGGTGTCCCCCCCGAGGCGGATTTCGGGAAGGAGGGGGACCTGGCCCAAAAAGACAGTTTCGAGGCTCTCCGCCAGGTGCGGGCCGCCGCCTGAGCCAAAAATCTCCTGCCGCTGCCCGGTCGAATCGACGAAATAACTCATGTTCTCCGCCACGCCGAGCAGCGGGACGTTGACCTTCTTGAACATCAACCCTCCCCGGTGTGCGACGTTCGTGGCTGCGAGCTGGGGAGTCGTCACGAGAACGGCTCCGTCCAGGGGAAGCGTTTGCACGAGCGAAAGCTGTGCGTCGCCTGTGCCCGGCGGCAGATCGACGAGCAGCACATCGAGGTCCCCCCACTGCACATTTTGCACGAATTGCTGCACCGTCTTCATGATCATGGGACCGCGCCAGATGACGGCGGTGCCGGGGTCGATAAGGAAGCCCATCGACATCACTTTCACCCCATGCTTTTCCTTTGGGATGAGCATGGCTCCGGCGCCGTCGCCGATGATTTCCGGCCGCCCATCGAGCCCCATCATCAATGGCACCGAGGGCCCGTAGATGTCGCAATCCATCAGTCCGACGCGGCCGCCGGGCCGGCCCTGTTCGGCGAGCACCTGTGCAAGGCTGCAGGCCAGATTGACGGCAAAGGTGGATTTCCCGACGCCACCCTTGCCGCTGGCGATGGCAATGGCGGACTTGATCCGCTTCCCGTCCGATTTCCCGGCAGCACCGGCGCCGTTGGCATCGGTTGGCACCCGGACGGCTGCGACGGCGATGTCAACGGCGACTGCATGCACGCCCTCAAGCGAACGCAACACCCGTTCCACATCGGCCTTGATCGCTGACGGGACGTGCGGATCGGAAGTGGTCAGGGCGAGTGAGACCTTGGCCGTTCCCTCAGCGAACGCTGCCGAGCGAACCAGGCCGAATGACACGATGTCACGGCTGAAGCCGGGGTATTTCACCTGCTTGAGTGCCTCTTTGATCGCTTCGGTGGTCACGGTACGGTGGAGAAAGGTGCGCTGACGACGCGCAAACACAAACGTCCGGCTCAGGTCGTCAAAGGCGGAATTACGTTGTGCAGGCGACCCGGTCTGTAAATAAGAAACTCGCCGCGTTCGTTGCGGCTCGTCTACACAATCTTCCCATGAGAATCCGCCTTCTTGCCTTCCTCTTGCTCCCGTTTGCGGGCGCCCTGCCGGCGCTTGCTGACAGCGCCGCGCACACCGGCGAGGTCACCATCTCCGCCGACCGAAATGTGATGTCGGTGAGGGTCACCGCGTCCACGCCCGAATTGGACAACCTGGCCCGGCGTGCCTTCGGAGCGCACGGGGCCTACCGGTTGGTGTCCGGCGATGCCGGGTACGATTTCAATTTCACGTTGGTGGGATCGACGCAGGTGCGCGTGGACATCACACGAGGTTCGGCGCGATTGCCTGTGTTTAGCGAGACTGTGGAGGGCACGAGCGCGCGCAACGCCCTGTTAAAGGCGGCCGACGTTGCGGTCGTCCACACCAGCAAGGAGGGGCGCGGGTTTTTCGCGGGCAAGCTCGCCTTCATCAGCGACCGCGGAGCTGGCATGGAGATCATGACGTCCGATTTGTTTGGCGGCGAAGTCACGGGTTGGCCGGGCGTGAGCAAACAGATTATTTCGCCACGCTGGTCGCCGGATGGCCGGCAGCTGATCTTTACCAGCTATCGGAACGGGTTCCCTGACATCTATGTGCTGGATATGGCGACGCGTTCGCCGAGACTTTTGGTGAGCGTGCAGGGCACCAACACCGGAGGGCGCTTCAGCCCGGATGGCGGCAGGATCGCCATGGTGCTGAGCGGCGAGGGCAACTCCGAGATTTACGTGAGCAACGCCCAGGGCAGGGCCATTTCGCGACTCACGCGCAATTCGATGGTCAAGGCCGGACCGTGCTGGTCGCCTGACGGCTCACGGTTGGTCTTTGCTTCCGAACCGGGGCCGCAGTTGTACGTCATGCCTGCGTCCGCTGGCGCGACACCGCAGAGGATCGCTTCCGGCCTCAGCAAATATTGCGCAGAACCCGACTGGTGCCGGTGGAATCCAAACAAAATTGCCTTCACTGTGGCAGAAGGCCGCGGCTACCAGATTGCCGTGTATGATTTTTCGATCGGGCACGCAGAGACGGTTTCCCAGGCGCCGCTGGATGCGATCGAACCGTGCTGGCTGGCGGACGGGCGCCATCTGATTTACACGGAGCGCGAGTCCAACCGAAGGCGTCTGGTGCTTCTCGACACCGAGACAAAGCGTGCAACGATCATCAGCCGTCCTGACCTGGCCAAAAGCTCGTCGGCGAGCTATTGGATCCGATAGCAATCGTTTCCTGTCCGCTCACTCGGTTCGGAAACAAGGGGAGTGGCTCCGGTTTGAGCCGGAGCCAAGTTTCCAGGCAGCCTTATTTCAACGCTGCCTCGAAGTTCGCCTCGGCGGCGTCCCAATTGACGACATTCCAGAATGCGGCGACGTAATCAGGACGCCGGTTCTGGAAATTGAGGTAGTAGGCGTGCTCCCAGACATCGAGCCCCACGATGGGCTTGCCCTCAATTCCGGCGACCGCCTTGCCCATCAACGGGCTGTCCTGGTTGGCTGTGGAACCGATGCTCAGCTTCCTGTCGGGAGCGACCACGAGCCACGCCCAGCCGCTCCCGAAGCGACCGACTGCGGCTTTTCCAAAATCCTCCTTGAATTTGTCGAAGCTGCCAAAAGTGCTGCTGATCGCGCCGGCCAGCGCACCCTTCGGCGCCCCGCCTTTCCCCGGTCCGAGGATCTTCCAGAAGAAGGTGTGGTTGCTGTGGCCGCCGCCGTTGTTGCGCAGGACGCCGCGAATTGCCTCGGGGACCTTGGCGAGGTCGGCAATCAACTCGTCGACCTCGAGGGCCGCCAGAGCAGCCTGATCCTTGAGCGCGTTGTTCGCATTGTTGATGTATGCCTGGTGATGCTTGGTCAGATGAATCTCCATGGTGCGCGCGTCAATGTGCGGCTCGAGCGCGTTGAAGGCGTAACCCAGTTTCGGAAGTTCGTAAGCCATATGTGGTAATGATTGAGTTTTGTACCGATTATTCTGGTTAATACTGCACCGGTTTTCGCCTCAGTCAACCGCGCCTCGTCAAAAGCACGGATAGGACCCATCCTTGGAAAGGGTCCGCCCATCCTCCTTTGCGATGCCGTCGATGAACAGGCCAGTTCGCGACCCTGCAGGAGCGAAATCATAGCAGGGCCGGCCCTGCGCCCCGCGCCGAAAATCACTCCCCTGGATCAACGCGCTTCAGGCGGAAGTAGGCCTGCAGGACGTCGCGACATTCATCTTCCATCGTGCCACGGGAGATCTCCAGGTGGTGATTCACCCTGGGGAGCGCGTTGAGGTCGGTCGCGCCGCCCAAGCAGCCCATCTTTGGGTCGCCCACGGCGTAGACCACGCGTTTCAGGCGCGCCATGAGGGTCGCACCTGCGCACATGGGGCAGGGTTCTTTGGTGACGTAAAGGGTTGCTCCGGTAAGGCGCCAGTTGCCGATTGCCTGCGCAGCCTGTGTGATCGCCAGAATCTCGGCGTGCGCCGTTGGATCGCGGGTCCCGTCCACTTGATTGTGCGAGGCGCCGATGACCTCGCCCTCAAGCGCGATGATCGCTCCGACCGGAACCTCGTCATCGCGCCAGGCGTCGATTGTCTGATTGTACGCGAGAGACATGAAGAAGAGATCATCCCTGACAAGCTGCGACGGGAACACCTTCGGGAACGGGCAATCGAGTTTGGGCGCCGACATAAAGCCTTGACTTACGTCCGGCGTAACTCACTTACAACTGTCTTTTATTGTTGTACGCACCTATGTTTAATTTTTCTTCCGGCCTTTGCCGCGCTTTGTATGTCTGACGGAAAATCGATCGAAGTCGAAGGCAAGGTCATGACCGTCCTTCCCGGCACGATGTTCCGGGTGGAGCTGTCAAATGGCCACACCGTGCTGGCGCATATTTCGGGCAAGCTCCGGAAGCACTTCATCAAGATCGCCGCCGGCGACCGGGTGAAAATGGAAATGAGTCCCTACGATCTCGAGAAGGCACGGATCACCTATCGGGTGCGTGAGTCCGCGCCGCCTCCTCCGGGACCGCGCCGTCGGCGATTCTGATTTTTGCGGCAGGCCATGAAGCGCAGTCCGGCCCGAAGAGTGAAGGGCGTTGCGCCGACACCGCATGAATTGCCGGTCCGGGACATCAGTCGGAGCGTTCCCGGGCAAAATGACTTGAAGGCGCCGAAGGGCGCCGGACCGGATTCTCAGGTTGCTTCGTGTGGATTGCCCGCCGGGCTTGCCGACGATCTCGACGGTTTCATTGGGACTCTTGAACTTGAACGCGGACTCTCGCGGCACACCACTTCGGCCTACGAAAGCGATCTGCGGCAATGCGCGCAATTCATCGCCCGCGCAGGCGTGCTCCGCTGGTCGGAGGTCGTTCCGGCGCAACTCACCGGCTGGATCTACTCCCTGAGTGAGGCAAAACTGGCGTCCAGCAGCCTTGCGCGGAAGCTCACTGCCCTGCGCACATTCGCGCGTTACCTGGTCCGGGAGGGCGTGTGCTCCGGCGACTTCACCGAATTGCTGACCGGGCCCAAGCTTGTGCGAAAGATCCCGGGCACCCTGTCCGGAGGGGAAATCGAGCGCCTCCTTGCCGCGCCCGTCGGCGGCGATGCCCATGCGGTGCGGGATCGCGCGATCCTAGAGTTCTTTTATTCAAGCGGGCTGCGTGTGTCCGAACTGGCGGGATTGAGTCTGCAGCAGCTCGATCTTGAACACGGCTTCGTTCGCGTTTTCGGCAAGGGCGGCAAGGAACGGGTTGTCCCCGTGGGAACGAAGGCGTGCGCGGCGCTTGTCGATTACGTCACCTCGGCGCGCCGCCACTTCGTGAAGCCCCGCACGGGGAGCCAGCTTTTCCTGAGCGAGCGCGGCAAGGCAATCTCGCGAAAAATGCTTTGGGTGTTGATCAAGAACTATGCAAGGCGAGCGGGCATCACACGGCCGGTGAAACCCCATTTGCTGCGGCATTCCTTTGCCACGCACCTCCTCGGCGGCGGGGCCGATTTGCGCGCGATTCAGGAGATGCTCGGGCATGCCAGCATCGCGACGACGCAGATCTACACGGCGGTCACGCCCGACCGGCGCCTCGCCGAGCACGCGCGATTTCATCCCCGAAACAAGGTTTGATTCGCGCGGCGAAAGACAATTTCGGCTGGCGCCCGCATGGGGCACCAGAAATCCTTGCCGCCATGAGCTACGATCTCGTTGTTTTGGCGGCCGGCATGGGAAGCCGGTTCGGCGGTTTGAAGCAGGTTGAGCCTGTCGGGCCCGGCGGAGAACTCATCATCGAATACTCAGCCTGCGACGCACGGAAGGCGGGTTTCGAACGGGTCGTGTTTGTCATCCGGCGCGACATCGAGCAGGCGTTCCGCGCTGCCATTGGCCGGAGGATTGAAGCCCGGATGGAGGTGGCGTACGCATTTCAGGAGATCACGGATCTGCCGGCGCCGCATGCGCCCGTGCCGGGACGGACAAAACCGTGGGGGACTGGGCACGCGGTGCTTGCCGCGGAGTCTGTGGTGCGAGGGCCGTTCGCCGTGATCAACGCGGATGATTTTTATGGCGCAGCTGCCTACCGGGTGCTGGCGGAGCATTTCAACCTCCAGGCAACGGAATCAAGACCCGCCCGGCCGGTTTACTCATTGGTGGGCTATCCATTGCGGCAGACATTGTCGGAGCATGGAACCGTGAACCGCGGAGTGTGCCTGGTCGACCCGTCCGGCCGGCTGGAAGGAATTGACGAAGTGCTGAAAATCGAGCGCACCTCCCGAGGCCGGGCGCGGGCTCCGTTTCCACAGGGACAATGGCGCGAGCTCAGCGGCGATGAACTGGTGTCGATGACATGTTTCGGTTTTTCGCCGGAGTTCATGGGGCAGCTTCGGGGACGGTTCTCGGGGTTTCTCGAGGAGCATGGCACGAGTGAGACTGCCGAGTTCTATCTGCCGGTGGCGGTCGGTGAGTTATTGAAAGCTGGATACGCGGACATGCGCGTGCTCAAGAGCGGGGACGAGTGGTTTGGCATGACCTATCGCGAGGACGTTCCGGCGGCGCGCACGGCACTGCGCCGGCTGATCGACCAGGGCGCCTATCCGGAGCGGCTGTAGGCCGCAGGTCGCTTCCCGGATTCAGCCGTGCGTCAGCGGCCGGGTGCGAACGGCCTTTGAAAGGCGGGCAGGCACTAGATTTCGTCTATGAAGACCAGTACTCCCGTCGCGTTGTCGTAGCCGCCGCGCGCGCTGGCCAACGAGATCATCGACTTGATCGCTTCCGACGGGCCCGCCGCCATCCCCAGGATGTCTGCGAGGTCCGGCTCTTCAATGAAACGGGTGATGCCGTCGCTGCAGAGAAGGATGCGATCACCGGCCTGCAGGGGCCGGGCAAGAACATCCACCTGGGGCGGTTTGGGCTGTCCGATGCATCGGGTTAACGCATTTCGGGTGCGCAGGCTGAGGTGGTCTGCGGCATCGGGCCCGTGGCGGGCACGCATCTCGTTTTCCACCGTGTGGTCGAGCGTCAGTTTTTCGAGCAGTCCATTGCGGTGAAGAAAACAGCTCGAATCGCCCACATGAGCCACCTGCAACTGCTGTCCAAGAATCCGGACGGCGATCAGGGTTGTGCCGATTCCATACACCGCGTCGATGGCCCGCCCGCGCGTGACGACGTGCGCATTGATTGTTTTGACCAGGGCGGAGAAGTCCCAGTCGCCCTCAGCGGGAAGCTCATGGCACAGCGCCGACAACTGCTTTACCGTCTCCTCAGCCGCCTCGGCGCCGCCGGCCAGGCCGCCAATTCCGTCGGCCACCGCATAAAGCCGCAACTCATCGTCGCGGAGAAAGCGGTCTTCGTTTTCCTCGCGAACCTTGCCGATGTCACTCATTGCGGCGGTGCGGATTCGCATATTCAATTGAAGCGCGAACTTAGCCGGATCGGAACTAAACGAAAGGCTTAAATCTCGATTCCCTCGTGTCCCTGGTAAGCCGCTGGTAGTCGCGTTTGGGCAGGCACTCAAGGAAGAGGCGCCCGTAATTCTTGGCGAGCACGCGCGAGTCGAGAATGGTCACAAGGCCGCGGTCGGTCTGCGTCCGGATCAGCCGGCCGATGCCCTGGCGGAATTTCACGAGCGCGTCCGGCAGCGTGAGGTCGTTGAAGGGGTTGCCGTCGTGCTCGCGGATCCACTCCGCCCGGGCCTGCGTGACCGGATGCGTGGGAACATCAAATGGCAGCCGGGTGATCACGACCTGGGAAAGGGCGTCGCCCGGAACATCGACACCGGTCCAGAAACTGTCGGTTCCGAATAGGATTGCATTGCCGGCCGCGCGCATCCGGCGGGCAAGTTCGGTGCGGGAGGCGTCGCCGCCCTGAAGGTAGAAGGGTCTGCGCTCCCTCGTGTAAACCGGCTCGAGCGCCTCGGCGCACCGGCGCAGATCGTTGTAGCTGGTGAAGAGCACAAGCGAACCTCCCCGGACGCGCAGCGTGCAGAAGTCGATGTAGTCGATCAGGGCGTCGAGCGCCAGGCGCGCATCGGCCGGCGAGGGGAGCGGCACATCGGCGGCCACGTAGACGCGGAGGTGGTGCTCGTAGTCGAAGGGCGACGCGACGACCATGGTGCGCGCGTCGGTGGCGCCGACCCGTTGCTGAAACGGTTCGATCTGACCTCCCATGGCGAGGGTCGCGCTGGTGAACAGCACCGAGGTCTTGCGCTGCAGCAAGTGTTCGCGCAGGTACGGGGCGACGTCGAGCGGCGCGGTCTGGAGCGTGACGATCTGGCCCTTGCGGCCGGAGCGTTCAATCCAGTGGACATGATCTTCGGAGGCGAGGCGGAGAAATTGCTGCAGGCCCGAGCGGTACGTGTTCAGGCGGCCGCGTTGTTCCAGAAGCTCATCGCGGTCGCGGCCTTCTGCCAGGCGGTCAGCCAGCGTGCCCACCGCCTTGGTCAGGCCGGCCAAAGGGGCTTCAAGCCAGGGCTCGGCGCAACCCTCCTCCTGAATCCGGACAATCGGCTGTTTGGTGAGCAGTTGGTCGCGGAAGAAACCGAAAAACTGCTCCGAGGCATCGAGGGCGTCCTCGACAAGCTGTTTTTCCTTCGCGCCGCCCAGCCGGTTGAGCAGGCCGCGCTTCTTTGCAGGGTTCCAGAGGTACTTCAGCAGGCGGTCGGTCCCGTAGCTTGTCAGGTGAAGTCCAAAATGCGCTGTGGCAACCTCCGGCACCGTGTGCCCTTCATCGAGGACGACAAAATCGTCGGGAAACATGACTCCTCTCGCGCTGCCCTTCTCGGAGGCGCCCCCGGCGCTCAGGTGGGCGAAGAGCAGGCTGTGATTCACAATGATGACGTTGGCTCCACGGAGGCGGGCGCGCGCCCGCTGGTAGAAGCAGTGCTCGCCGCTGCAGTTCTTGTGGCTGCATCCGGAGGAATCCGCACAGACTGAGTCCCACACCTCCGGCGACGGAGCCGGGCTCAATTCATGCCTGAGTCCCTCGCGCGATTCCTTGGCCCATGCGGCGATGCGCTGGAGTTCGTCCTGCTCGGCCGAGGCAAACAACTCGTGGCGACTCTGGAGGGCGTGCGCAAGACGGGTTGTGCACAGGTAATTGGCCTTGCCGACAAGAATGGCCGACTTGAATTTGGCGTAGGGGTTGAGTTCGTCCACGGACTCAAACAGGCGGCGGCACAACGGAAGGTCCTTCGTCTCGATTTGTTCCTGGAGAGAAATCGTGTGGGTGGAGACGATCATCTGACGCGACTGGTCGATCGCGTGAAGGATGCCGGGCACGAGGTAGGCGAGGCTCTTGCCCACGCCGGTGCCTGCCTCGAAAAGCAGCACGTCGTCGTCGCTCATTGCGCCCGCGACGGCCCGGGCCATCTGTTCCTGCTGCGGACGATGTTCAAGCTTCAGCGCGTGCTGGAGCCATCCTTTCGCGGCAAATGCCTGCGCGACCAGGTCCGGCATCCGGCTGGCCGGAGGCGGGCGTGGTCCTGCTTCGTCGCGAAGTCCGATCATAATTGAGATTGAGACTGACCAGCAATGAATTGTGTCCGGGGCAGAGCAATTGGATTTGCGCTTTGAAGGCGACGGCAAAATCTAAACCACCGCATGCCAGATCAACCACAGCCAGTCGCCTGGATTGAAGAATTGGTCGGTTTTCTGGTGGAGCAGCCGGGCGTTCGTGCGGTGCGTGTGGACCCGACGGGCAGGACGCTGTCCGTTGCAACGCTGGGGGACATCGATCCGGCGGCGGTGCGCGCCAAAGTGTCCGAAACCATTGCCGCCATAGAAGCCCGGTTGAAACAAGGCGCCCAGCGCGACGCGGCCGCGTTGCCTCCCGGCTACGTGTTTCGGCAGATGGGCGCGGCAGCCGAGGTCGCCCGGGCCTCCTGCGCCACCGCGGAAACCCTTTGGTTGTGGCGCGAGTATTCCTGGCCGGAGATGGAACGGGCCGAGGAGCCGGCACTGCCGGAGTGGAGGATGCTCGCTGCGTTGGCGGCGAGTTGCGGAGGGTTCGGACTCGTCGCATTTCTCGGTGGACGTTTTTGGGGGCTGTCCGGGGCGCTGACGCGGGCGCTTTATGTCGTGGCGATTCTGACGGGTGGATGGGATGCAGCCAAGGACACCTGGGAAAAAGTGCGCGGCGCGAAGCTGGATATTCATTTTCTCATGCTCGCCGTGGCTGCAGGCGCCATGGCCATCGGGGCCTGGGGCGAGGCAACCTTGTTGCTTTTCCTGTTTTCGGCCTCGGGTGCGATGGAGGAGTTTGCACTCGACCGGACCCATCGCGAGGTGAGCGCGTTGCTCAAGGCATCGCCAAAAAAGGCCACGCTCGTGAAGCCCGACGGCGGTCAGCAGGAGGTTTCCATCGAGCAGATTCGCGTTGGTGACCGCGTGCTGGTGAAGCCGGGGGAAATGTTTCCGGCCGACGGCGATGTGGTGAAAGGCAAGACCGCGAGCGACGAATCCACGCTCACCGGAGAAGCCCAGCCTGTTGAAAAGGCTCCGGGCGAAGCGGTGTTCAGCGGCACCGTCAACCTGTGGGGCGTGGTCGAGGTGACGGTCCGGCGGCTCCCCGGCGAGAGCACGCTGCAAAAAATCATCCGGCTTATCCAGACCGCGCAGAAGCTGAAGGCGCCCAGCGAACGTTTTACCGACAAATTCGGCGCCGGATACACGCTGCTTGTTCTGGGAATGACCACTGCCATGTTTTTCGTCTGGTGGCTGGTTTTCCATCTGCCGCCGTTCGACAATACAGCGGAGCATACCTCGGCTTTTTATCGCGCAATGACGTTGCTTGTCGTCGCCAGCCCCTGTGCGCTGGTGTTGTCGATACCGTCCGCAATCCTCGCGGCCATTGCGTGGGGCGCGCGCAACGGCATTCTATTCCGTGGCGGCGCGGCCATCGAAAAGCTGGCGGAGGTGAACCTGGTGGCGCTCGACAAGACGGGCACTCTGACGACGGGTGAGCTGACGGTGCTCGGGGTTGAGAGCTTTCCGCCGGGGCGCGAGCAGGAGGTCATGGAGCTGGCCTACGCGCTGGAGATGAACTCGCAGCATCCCATCGCCCGCGCGGTGACGCAGCATGGGCGCAAGCGCGGCGTGCGTGAACTGCCGGTGGAGGAGTTTGCCTCCATCACGGGGCAGGGCTTGCGGGGGCGGCATGACGGCGCCTCGGTGCTGCTGGGACGGCGTGAATTGCTGGAGGAAGGCCCTCTCGCTGGGTGGGCGAAGAAGCTCCCTCCGGCGTCGGCTGAATTGACCGAGGTCTGGGTTCTTGCCACGGGACTTATTGGCAGGGTGCTGCTGCAGGATGAGATCCGCACCGAGTCGCGCGACGTTCTGGCCCGGCTGCGCGCCAGCGGAATCCGCACGGTCATGCTCACAGGCGACCGCAGCCGCGCGGCGGAGGCCGTGGCCCGAGAACTCGGGCTCGACGAGGTCAGGGCGGGGCTGTCGCCCGAGGGCAAAGTGGCCGCGATTCAGGGTTTCCGCGACCAGGGGTACAAGGTGGCGATGGTCGGCGATGGGGTCAACGACGCGCCGAGTCTTGCCGCCGCCCACGTTTCTGTGGCGATGGGCGCGCGGGGCAGTGACGCCGCACTCGAGCAAAGCGAGGTCATCCTGATGAACGACAGGATCGAGAATTTCCTCGCGGCCCAGCATTTGAGTTCCCGTGCGCACAAGATCATCCGACAGAACCTGACGGTGGCGCTC
>Ga0181528_10001741_pt1 | contig 13481 bp, 13 predicted proteins | sample PEATcosm2014_Bin_47_FD_119742 | JGI IMG/M metagenome (GOLD analysis project Ga0181528, IMG submission 119742) | Peatland microbial communities from MTU Mesocosm Facility, Houghton, MI, USA - PEATcosm2014_Bin10_10_metaG | ecosystem: Environmental > Terrestrial > Soil > Wetlands > Peat | place...
AGCGTGCTCCACAGGAGGATCGCGGCGATCCAGCGGAGCGAGCGGTGCTTCATTTCAAGATTCTAGAGAAAGCCACAGGCGCCCGCAAGCCAGCGCACCTGGCGCCAGATAGTCGAATAGATCATTCCCGGTCGAACACCAGGATGTTTCTGGGTTTGCTTTCGCCCGTCTGGCGTACGCTCATCGTCAAGGTTTTTAGATCTGTAGAAACCTCGAACTGGATGGTTTGGGATTTGTTTGTGAGTTCCACACCGTGCTGGCTCACGCGGCGGCCCGAAAAGGGAGAGGCAGGCGGCGCATCCGGACCGGCGGTTGGAGAATCGGTTCCCTCGAACTTGACCTTCAGAGCCAACCCCAGGCCGGGACTGCTAAACGAAAGGCCGCCGCTCCCGTACGGCTGGATCTCGATCTCGATCTCGGAGCCCACCTTTCCGCCCGTGCTCACCCAATCGCCTGCAAACCCCGACCCGGTACCCGTGCGCTCGTACACGTACACGAGGTGAGTCGTCTTCCCATCGTCCGGGAAATAGGTGAAATCGTCGTGCAGCGTGTTGCCGTCCTTCGAGAGCGTCCAGATTGCGCTGATCTGCACTTTGCCGTCTTTCTTGCGCACGCCTCTCCACTCGTTCGGACTTACGATCGTCGTGGACATCGTCGTCCCGGAATTCCCCGGCTGGTCGGTTCCATCCGCGACAATCGTTTCGGGTGAGCCGCCGCCGAAGTCGAACGAATACTTGTTCCCTCCCAGGCTCATGACCTTCATCTCATCCATCAGCACACTTTTGGCGGGGTTCACCTTCCATTTGCCTAAGAAGGGATCGTCAACTGCCCATAAGGTGCCCGCCGCCAGACAAACAATCGCGAGCGACGGAGAATTGCGCGGTAGTATTCGCATGCCTGAATCCTAACCGCAGCCGGCGGCGCTGTCCCGCGAAATGTTGTGGAACGGACAGGCGTGTTGCCAAGCGGACTAGTCTGGCCCGTACGCGGCAGTCTTAAATGATTTCCAACCGGAGTTGGCGGCCGATTGCCACCGCAGCGCGTTGGAGGGTGTGCAGTGTAACGCTGATATTGGCGGGGTCGAGCAAACGGTCGAGCGCTCTACGGCTGGTGTGCATGCGGATGGCCATCGCCGCCTTGGTAAGGCGATCCCTCTCCATGGCGGCTTTGATCTGATCGGCGAGGATCTGTTTGACAGCCTCAACCATCTCCGCTACCCAGCAGCGTGCCGCGTCCCAGAATATTCCCGGGATCGAGCCGCCGCTTCACCGCGCGCATCTTCTCGATATCCGGGGCGCTGTATTGCAGTTCGAGCAGGTGGCGTTTGCGTTTGCCGAGGCCGTGTTCCGCCGACACCGTGCCGCCAAACGCGACCGCCTGGCGGGCGAAGTCGCGGAGGAGATCGCTGGCGCGTGCAGGATTGGCGGGGTCTGAGAATATGTTGACGTGAACGTGAGCGTCACCGATGTGGCCGAAGATCACGTAGCGGCCGGGGAACTCGCGCTCTAAACTTGCGCGGTAATAGGCCAGCATCTCGCGATTGCGCTCGAGCGGCACGGCATAGTCGGTGTTCATCTTGAGCGCGCCCGAGCGACGGACGGTATCGTTCACCAACTCCGGCAGCGCGTGGCGGAACTGGCGGAAGCGCTCGCGGTCGGCGGCGGAAAGAGCAAACCACGACTCCTCTTCGAATGCGCCCGCCGATTGAATGCGATCGAGCCAATGGTCGATTTCGGGGTCTTCTTCGGAAGAGAGCGCCTGGTCGAAGAGGATGGCGGCTTGCGCGCCGGCCGGAATTTCGGGGAAGCGCCCGCGCAACAGATCGAGTGACGGGCGGTCGAGATATTCCAGCATACGCGCTTCGGTGGAGCGCCACCGATCGACGGCATCGAGCGCGGCGTTGTCATCGGGGAAGAAGACCACTCCGGCGAGCACGGCGGGCGGCGCGGCAAGCAGTCCCACGCGGGCTTCTGTGATGACTCCCAGAGTGCCTTCCGACCCCACGAACAGGTCGACCCAATCCATTCCGGGCCGCAACAGATATCCGGCTGTGTTTTTGGTGACGGCCGGGAGTGGGACCGCGCCGGAGTCGAAATCGATCGCTTCGTCGCGGGTGACATCAATCCGGCGGCCATCGGCGAGCACCACATGCAGCGCCTGCACCCAGCGGCGCGTCGCGCCGAATTTGAAACTACGCGACCCGCTGGCGTTGGTGGAGATGGTGCCGCCCAGGAAAGCGGAGTTCTCCGTCGGGTCGGGAGGATAAAATTGGCCGGATCTCTGCGCCGCCGCTTGCAGATCGCGCAGGGGGACGCCAGCTCCGGCGATGGCGTACCCTTGGTGAATCTCCAGGCGATTGAGCTTCTCGAGAGAGAGCACCCAGCCGCCCTGCGGCACGCCTCCGCCGGTGACTCCGGTACCGCCGCCGGCGACGGTGATCGGCACGCCGGCCGCGGAAGCTTCGCGCAATGCCGCGGCCACGCCGGCTTCATCCGTGGGAACAATCAGGCGGTCGGCTCTGCCGTGGAATCCGGAGGCGTCTTCCAGATAGCGTGCGGCTATACTTCCAGAATCACCGGCATGATCAGAGGCCGCTGCGAGGTCTCCTTCACGATATAGCGCTTGAGATCCGCGCGGATCTTTTCCTTCATCACGCCCCAATCGGTTTTCTCCTCCTGATTCGAACCCTCCAGAGTTTTGGTCACTAACTGGCGGGCTTTTTCCATGAATTCCGCCCCGTCGCCGGCGCTGAAGCCGCGGCTGACGATCTCCGGTGGGCTCTCCATGCGGCCGGAATTGCGATTGATGGCGATGATGGGCAGCACGATGCCGTCTTCGGAAAGATGGCGGCGGTCGCGAATAATGATGTCCTGCACCACGTCGTCCACCGACCCGGAATCGATACAGACGTGGCCCACCGTTACAGTGCCGGCCTTGCGCGCGCCGTGATGATCGATCTCCAGGATCTCGCCCGATTCCATGATGAAGCTCTCTTCCAGGCCGGCGAAGCGCAGGTGGTCGGCCAGGCGGGCGTGCTTGGATAGCTGGCGGAATTCGCCGTGGATGGGCATGAAATAGCGCGGGCGCACCAGGTTCAGCACCAGCTTCATCTCTTCCACGCTGGCATGGCCGGAGACGTGGAGCGGCGGATTCATGCTGCCGTACAAGACGTCGGCGCCGCGGCGGGCCATGTGGTCGATCATGCGGAAGATGGCCTTCTCGTTGCCCGGAATGATGCGCGAGCTCAGCACCACGGTATCGCCCTTTTCCACCGAGACGTGCTTGTGATTGTCGACCGCCACGCGCGAGAGCGCGGACATGGGTTCGCCTTGCGTGCCGGAGATGAGGAACGCCACCTTATCGCGCGCGACATTCATGGCATCCTGCGGACGCAAGAGGATACCGTCGGGAATTTCCAGCAGGCCGAGCGAGTGGGCGATCTCGGTAACCGAGACCATGCTGCGCCCGATGACGGCTACGCGCCGGCCGCATTCCTGGGCCAGATCGAGAACCAATTGAATGCGATGAATGGAGGAACTGAAACAGGAGACCACCACCCGGCCTTCGGCGCGGTTGAAAATCTCCTCCATGCGCGGATGGACGGCGCGCTCGGATTCGGTATAGCCGGGGCGGTCGGAATTGGTGGAGTCGGAAAGCAGCAGAAGGACGCCGCGCTTGCCGTACTCGGCGAGGGTATGGAGGTCGAAAAGCTCGTTGTCGGTGGGAGTGGGGTCGACCTTGAAATCGCCAGTATGGATGATGACGCCGAGGGGGGTGGTGATGGCCAGGGCAACGGCGCTGACGATCGAGTGGGTGACGTGGATGAACTCGACCTTGAACGGGCCGATTTCCAGGATTTGCTTCGGTTTTACGATGTGGAGACGGGGCTCTTCCTCGAGGACATATTCCTCCATGCGGCGTTCGACCAGGGCCAGGGTGAAGGCCGTGCCGTAGACCGGGATGTCGATATCGCTCAGGAAGTAGGGGACGGCACCGATGTGATCCTCATGCCCGTGGGTAAGGATTAGGGCGCGGACGTACGCCTGGTTTTCCTTGAGGTAGGTGATATCGGGCATCACCAGATCGACGCCCAGAAGCTCAGCGTCCGGAAACATCATTCCGGAATCGACCACAATAATGTCGTCGGCATAGCGGATGGCGGTCATGTTCATGCCGAATTCGCCCAAACCGCCTAGGGGGATTACCTGTAGCTTGTGGTCTGTCATCAAAACTGTCTCAAATATTGATGGTAGCCGGTTCGGGGGGTGGAAGCATACCTGCAGGCCTAAAAAAGAAATGCTCACCCCGGAGGATGAGCATTTCGTGTCCCCCTGTTCTACCAGGGGTGATGTTCGATGGGAGAATCAGTTTCGACGGAATCGCAACCGTCAAAAACTTTGGTAGTTGGATCTTATTTCCTAACGGCTCTCCAGTCAAGTGAAAATCCGGGCCAATATTTTCGGTCGTAACCCCCTCTTGCAGGGTCACTTGCGGGGGGGTCTTTTTTTGTACCTTTCCGCGGGCCCGTCCAAAAGGCCGGTTTTCCACCCGATCATTTCAGTCTAAGGCAAACAAAACCGGAAGCTTATGTAGCGAGATCAGGGCTCCAGCAGATGCAGGGTGATCATGGCGTCGGCCTCTTCACCGTGGCGGGAATGGCGGCGCAGGGCGCGATATCCGCCCAGGGCGAAGCCCGAAATCACCGCGAACGCCAGCAGTATCCCAATGAGAACGAAGGCGTTTATCACCAGGTTGCCGATGTTGTCTTTGCGCGTGGGAACGTATTCGTCGAGTGTTACTTCTGCCTGGTAGCGGACTTGCGACAGCAGGTTTTCGGCGAAATCAGGGTCCGGTGGGGCCAGTACTACGGCAACCATCGGACCGCTTCGTTTGGCCACAGCAGCGTTTAACTTTTGAAACTCGCCTACCCGCTGCATGGCGATTTGGGGGGTGGGGTAGTTGAAAATCAGCATCTGGGTATCGCCCTTGGCGTTGTGGAAAACTCCCATCTGAGCTTCCGCGCCGAAATGGAAGGCGGCTAAGGACGGCGCAATCCCCGGCGCGAACTTTTGCAGGCTGACGGGCCCCAAAATGTAGCGCTGGCTATTGGGAACCAACCCGTTGGAGGGCAGATAACTGGACAAAACGGGCAGAACGGTCATGTCGACGTTGCGGAAGGTGGCGGTGAGATCGTCCAGCTCCTCTTTCGAGGGCTTATAACCCCCGAAATTGAGGAGGTAGTTGCCATAGACCAAAAGGAGGCTGGCGGGCGTCTCCGCGGCCAGCATTGCCGCCGTGGAGGGGGTTGCAGAAGGCGGGCGCTGCCACTCGAAAGCCGCCATCGCGCCGGTGGTGTCCTGAAGTTGCCAGAGGGTAGCCGTGAATTTGGTGGGGCCTTTCTGGTAGCTTGCGGTTTCAGAGCTTTTCAGGCCATATTCCTTCCAGATCGGCTGGTCGTTAAGGGCCGGTTTGGAAATGCCGCCGCGCTGGTATGGGCCCATGGCGTCGGGCAGAATGGCCGCGGTGGCAAGAGAGGGCAGAAGGATAGCGGTAAGGAGGGACTTCATCTCTACATTAGACACTGTCGAGGGGTGTTTGGGTTCCCGAGCTGGGGACAAAGGCGGCGTCTTATGTGCATGCCGCCGGCGAAGAGTGTGCGATCGGTAGTATTGCTGGCCCCGCCCGGGCCGGCTGCGGACCGCGCTGGTGGCTACCCCGAATCGCCCGACCCATTGCGGACCTATCATAAAACGCGGGGTACGATGGGCCGCGGACCGCGAGGCCACGCTCGACTTGCTCTTCTGAAAGATGGAAGCTGGACGCGGCCGCCGACGATGCCAATTGGTATATTGACGATGCGAATTGGTATATTGAGGACCGGCCCACAATCTCGGTCCTGCAATATAGCGGGCTCACGGAGAGCTTTGGAATTTACCCTGTGCTCCGTTGACGTCGACGGAAAGCATTCTGCCAACTGGTTTTGCCAAGTTGGGCTCAGTCTTATTCGTCGCGGGTTCCAAAACTGTGGGTAGACCTCAGTGGTTCCGAGTCTATTCTGGGCAAATGCGAATATTCCGAAGCGCAGCCGACCAGCACAATAGCATCGGCAGGCCACCGCTGCAGGGCTTCACGCGCCAGTGCCTGTTTCCCGATGGCTCGCTTCCCATACAGGGGGCCAACTTGGCCGCATGGCCAGCCCCGTATGCCATCGCGAAAAGCCGCCAGCAGCCGCGCCACGCCAGCCATCAGTACGCCGGTTCGTTGCCCTTCTTCCACTTGATATTGCACCCTAAGCTGGGGCGTTGGACGGGGTCCACGGGACGGCCGGCCAGCACGGCGTCGATCGCCGCGCGGAGATCACTGCCGGTAACCGGAGTGTCGTTCTTGGGCCGGGCGCCGTCCATCTGTCCGCGGTACGCCAGCTTGCGCCCTTCGTCGAAGAGAAAGAAATCGGGAGTGCAGGCGGCGCGATAAGCCTTGGCGACGGCCTGCGATTCGTCGTAGCAGTAGGGGAAAAAGAAGCCCAACTCAGCAGCTTGCGCGCGCAGCCCGCCGGGGCCGTCTTCGGGGAACTGGACGGCGTCGTTCGAGCCGATGGCGACGATGCCGAGCGGAGCGCCGGCATATTCCTTCAACACCGCGGCGAGCTTCGCCTGAACGTGTTTCACGTACGGACAGTGAGGGCAGAGGAACATCGCCAGCAATCCCTTGGTGCCGGCGAAGGACTTGAGTGAAATGGTGTTGCCAGAGACGACATCGGGCAAAGAGAAATCGGGAGCGGCGGTTCCCAGCTCCAGCATGGTGGATTCGGTAGCGGCCATGACTTCACGATACCTCACGGCTCCCCATCTTCGACGGCGGCCTTGAGGCGCGCCAGAGCGCTGTCCCACTGTTGCCCGATGCGGTCGAGGCACAGGCGCGCCTGCGCCAGTTGCTGGCGATCGAGAGACCAGCGCTGCTCGCGGCCCAGGCGCGAGGGCGTCGCTACACCGGCGGCGGCCAGCACGTGCAGATGCTTGGTCACCGCCTGGCGCGTAATCTTCGTGCCCGAGGCGAGCTCGGTGATGGAAAGCGGCTCGCCCCGGGCCAGGCGGACGACGATGCGCAGGCGCGTGGGATCGCCCAGCGCGGCGAACAGCACGGCATCAGACACTTTCACTGATATACCGCTCGATAGAGGCCATCTGGTGCTTCCAGCCACCTTCGTTCTGCCCGAACACTCGCTCGCGGCGGGACGCGAATAACTGATCGAAGCCCGTCTCGGTGACGGTGATGCGGGTTCCCCCTGCGGCGTCCTCTAAAGTGAAAGTCACGAGAGTCGGCGGCTCCGCGGAAAGATCCTCGCCGGGATCTCGTGTGCCGGGATGCCAGCGCCAGGAGAAGGTCTGTTCGGGAATCATCTCCTCGACGTCCAAGGCGAATTCCATTTTGTAATAGGGGCCGGGGTGGGTGGAACGGAGCTTGATGTGGGCGCCGGGCCGGAAAGCAGGCTCCTCCGTTTCGGCGGAAAACCATCGGCAAAACTCGCCGATGTCGGTAAGGGCGCGCCACACGCGGGCGCGCGGCGCGCGGATCAAGGTACTGCGCTGGATCTGGTTCAACGAGGACACAGGTATAAGCAACCTCCTGGTTGCATATTACGCCGGCGCCCGGGAGAAGTGCAACTCTTTAGTTGCACTTCGGGGCGGCGTGAGACTCCCAACTCCTGAAGCCGCGGAATTGGCCATGACAACAGACCGGGAACGCGTTGGGCCGACACTGAGCCACAACCGTGAGGGAGCGGTCCCGGCCGACATCACAGACAAATTTCACCGCAAGACGCGGATGGTCCGAACGAGCTGAGTGCTCTAGAGTGGAGAGATGACTCCTTCGGTTTCCGGTTTTCGCCCCACTCTCCAGATAGCTCTCGCAGAAACGCTCCGGCATTTGGAAAGTCTGCATGACACTCCAGTGGCGGCGGAGGCGGATCTGGCGACGCTTCGGCAGCGGCTCGCCAAGCCCCTCGCTGACGAGGGCGTGCCCTCCGAACAGGTGGTGGCGGACCTGGTGCGCGATTCGGGTGGCGGCCACCTCGGATGCGCCGGCGGACGCTTCTTCGGATGGGTCGTCGGAGGGTCGCTACCGGCAGCCTTGGCGGCCGATTGGCTCACGTCGGCGTGGGATGAAAACTGTACGCTCTTCGCCAGCGGACCCGCGACGGCCGTAATGGAAGAAGTCGCCGGAGAGTGGCTGAAAGAGATCCTGGGATTGCCGCCATCGGCGAGTTTCGCGTTCGTGACGGGATGCCAGATGGCCCACACCACCTGTCTGGCGGCCGCGCGCCACGCCGTCCTGGCAGACCACGCATGGGACGTGGAAGACCGCGGACTGTGCGGCTCGCCGGCCATCCGGGTGCTTTCGAGCGACCAGCGGCACGGCACCATCGAGCGCAGCCTGCGGCTGCTGGGCCTGGGACGCAAGTGCGTGGTGGACTTGCCAGTGGACGAAGAGGGACGGCTGCCCGCAAGCTCATTGCGCCAAGCTTTGGAGGCCGCGCGGGGCGCGCCTACCATCGTCTTGTTGCAAGCCGGCGACCTCAACATCGGAGCCTACGACTCGTTCGAGAGCCTCATTCCGCTGGCGCATGAGCACCGCGCCTGGGTGCACGTCGACGGCGCATTCGGGCTGTGGGCGGCGGCGAGTCCGCGGTATCGCCATCTGCTGCGCGGCGTCGAACTGGCCGACTCCTGGGCCACCGACGGGCACAAATGGCTCAACGTTCCGTACGATTGCGGATACGCATTCGTAGCCAACCCGGAGGCGCACCGCGCCGCGATGTCGCATCGCGCGCCGTACCTGACGCATGCCGCGGACGGGCGCGATGCCATCGATTGGACGCCCGAATGGTCGCGCCGGGGCCGCGGGGTGGCGACTTATGCCGCTCTGCGGCAGTTGGGCCGGGCGGGAGTGGCGCAGTTGATCGAGCGCTGCTGCGGGCACGCGCGGCGCATGGCGACGGCAATGGGCGCGCTTCCGGGAGCGGAGCTGCTGTGGGAGCCGGCCATCAATCAGGGGTTGGTGCGTTTTCGCGATCCACACGGTGTGGACGACGACGCTTGGACGGAACGCGTGATTGCCGGCGTGGTGGCATCGGGCGAAGCGTATTTCGGCGCTACGACTTGGCGCGGTAAGAGGGCCATGCGGGTAAGCGTGTGCAACTGGCGGACCACGGATGAGGATGTGGAGCGGGCCATCGTGGCCGTATCAGGCGTTCTCCGGGCGGGCGAATGATTTTTTAAAATGGGCGCGCACGCCTTCGCGCTCAGCGGCGGCGTGTTCCACCTGGCGGCGGATGTCGGCGGAATCGCGATGCAGGGCGAGCGCTTCGATGGCACTCAGGGCTTCGGCTTCACGGCCGTTGCGGACCATGTTGAGCAGAAACTCGAGAGCTTCGGGTTGGCGCGTCGTGCTGATGGCGCGCAGTAGTACCTGCCGGTAGTCGGGATCGCGCTGGCGGGCGAAGGATTGCTCCAACAGCGAGGCGGCGCCGGGAAGGCGCGAAGAGCCGAGCGCCAGGGCGGCCTCTTCGGCGATGGGTCCGAGTTTAGGCTGGAGGAAATCGGCCACGAACGGCAGAGCCTGCTCGCTTTCCAGCTGGAAGAGGTAATCGAAGGCCTGGCCGACCACTTCGGATTCCGCGTCGCCCTGGCGGGCTTTCAAGCGAAGCAGCAGAATCGCCTCCTCGCCTTGCATGTGCGCGATGGCGCGGACCGCGTCGCAGCGGACCGGCAATGCGCGGTCGGCCAGGGCATCCACCAGATGGCGCATGATCTGGCCGCGGGCGATATCGTCGCAGGAGGGAAGCGCCAATGCGCAAGTGCCCCGCAGGGTGGCGGCGGTGTCGGCCTCCCCGCCCCACACCGGCTCCATCTGAATGTGATGAATGCCACGAACGAACGGCGCGGCCTCGTGATGGTCGAGCGTGACCAGGGCTTTCGAGATGGCGTTCTTGCCCCAGCATTGCGGATCGCGTTCCACGGGCTTTTCGAAGAGACGGTCGAAGGCGCGAAGAAGATCGGGGAGCAGGTCGTGAAGGCGCAGTTCGGCCGACATTTTGGCCGCTTTGGCGACAATCAGGTTGATGCGGTCCGAAAGGGCCTTTTGTAGAGCGGGAATGGCTTCGGTGGGTGCGGCGTCCCGCAATTGGTTGAGGCGTTCGACCTCGGCTTCGATCTGGCGATGCGCCATAAGAGTAAGCTAGCAGCTTTCGTCTGCCACCTTTCTCGGGCGAAGCGCATCCAATAGCAGGCCTCAGGAGGCATCCGATTCATGAAACGTACAGCGAACGCAGAATGGCATGGCGATTTGAAGTCCGGCACAGGGACGATAACGACCGCGAGCGGCGTGCTTTCCCACACGAATTACTCGTTCCACACGCGATTCGAAGATGGCAAAGGCACGAATCCGGAAGAGCTGCTGGCGGCGGCGCACGCGGGATGCTTTACCATGGCCCTGTCGGCGCAGCTCGCGGGCGCGGGTTTGACGGCGGAGAAGCTGACAACCACGTGCACCATCAGCCTGGAAAAAGGCGCCGAGGGATTCGGGATTACCGAGAGCCATCTCGATCTGGCGGCCAAAGTCCCGGGTGCAAGCCAGGAGGCGTTCGATAAGGCGGTGCAGGCTGCGAAGGCGGGCTGCCCGGTATCGAAGCTGTACAACACGAATATTACTTTGACGGCAAAGTTGGAAGCGTGACGGTAGAATCTTAGGCATGACCGAAAACCCGTAGCAGGAAATCGTAGGGGAGCCGATATCGTCTTAGGATGCATGGCGGTTACTTGACGATTGGAAGGCCAAGCGGAAGGAAATCGGGGTCCTATTCTGCGGGCGTTCGGCGACGGCGGTGATTGCGGCCATGTGCACCGTTCGGGATGCGCGCAACGGATTGCTGCGGATGAAAAGGGATGGGGCCGGCGCTTCGCTGAATTTGAAATCGGCGAAGTTCACTTACGGTCTGCAGGTCTGGGCGTACTGGCCAGCCGGACGCAGGCTGAACTGCTTGCCTCGCCGGCTTAGCTGGTAAACGGCGATTGGCTAGTGCTGCCCGCGGGAACTGGTACCGCTGGCCTTGCCGATTTAAATCAGGCGGCGCGCTGCCACTTCCGAGTGCGCGGCTTGTCCAGCAGACCTGTACCGAACGATAGCCACAAAGGTACTTCCTTCAAATCGAGCCCGCAGATTGTGCCAACCGGCCGGCGACTCGCCCAGCCGTTGACTCGCGCGGGGAACGTGAACCACCCCGTGGAGTCGTCATAGACGAACCAGTGTTGAAGATCTTTCGGACTGCGGTACAGTCGCGGCATCTTGGTTACGCCGCCGTCTTGGATGGAGGCTTTACCGGCTTCGGAAACTGATACAGCACCCATAGTCTCTTCTGGCCGGCAATATAAAATACTTTCTTTTTCATTACAAAGAAATTTAAACGAATTTTAATTGACTTGCAAGAAAAAGTTTGGGCGATTTTGCGGGTATTCGCACTGTAGAATTTCACAACACCATCCCTGGCGGGCGGATCACCAACCGATCCCACCATCGCTCGGCCCATCGATTAATTGGATCTCCTTAGATATTAATCGGTTGTGGATAAATACATCTTTTTATCTTGCATCGCCCCACAAAACCGTGTGATACTTCCCACAAATCCAGTTTCTCCGAACGCCGCGCATAAAAGCGCGGCGAATCTGGGGGTAGAGATGAAGACTCTGTTGTCGACGATCCTCTCCGGCCGGTGGCAGCCGCACGTCCTCCCCGTCGAATCCCCCGGTATCCACTCCCCGGTTCCCTCCCCGTACTTCTAACGCCGAAACAGGAGATCCCCATGGCAACCGCTCAAGCAAAGATGGAGCCGCAAACTACCCCACAGCCTGGAATCAGCCGCTGGTGGCGGGTAGTCGGCGGGCTTTCGATGAACCTGGCCCTCGGTACGCTCTATGCCTGGAGCGTATTCGTCGCCCCCCTGGAAAAACAATTCGGGTGGAAGCGGGCTGAGACTTCCATGGTATTCACCATCGCCGTAGTGGTATTCGCGCTCACCTTTGTGGTCGCGGGACGCATTCAGGATAAATTCGGTCCGCTCTATTGTTCCCTGGCGGGCGGCGTCCTGGTGAGCCTGGGATTCTTCCTTTGCTCGTACACCACCAGCCTGAACTACCTGTTCATCTGCTTCGGAGTGATCGGCGGGTTAGGCAACGGCTTCGGCTACTCCACACCGATTCCCGTGATGGCGAAATGGTTTCCCGATAAGCGCGGCCTGGCAATCGGCCTGGCGGTAGGCGGATACGGCGCCGGATCAGCCATCTTCGGGCCGCTGGCGAGCCTGAAGCTGATTCCAGCCTACGGGCTCCCGGCGACCTTTCAGATTTTGGGCGGCATCTTCCTGGTAATGACGTTGATCGGCGCGTTGCTTCTGAAGAATCCACCGGCCGGGTACAAGCCGGAAGGATGGAAGCCGGCGCCGGCATCGAAATCGGCCGCGACCACCTATGAATTCAGCCCGGGAGAAGTGCTCCGCACACCGGCGTTTTACTTGATGTGGGTGGGCTACGCGCTGGGCTGCTCCGCCGGTCTGATGGTGGTCAGCCAACTGGTGCCGTTCGCCAAGAGTGTCGGCATCGCCGCCGCGGCGCTTTCCACGATGACGCTGGTGGTGGGCGCGTTCGGCAACGCCTCGGGCCGCATCCTGTCGGGCTGGATGTCGGACAAGCTGGGGCGTATCAATGTGCTGCGCGCCATGATCGCCATCTCCATCTTTGCCATGCCCGCGCTATACGCGGCTGGAGGCACGGTTGCGCTGCTGTATCTGGCGGTGTTCGTGGTCTACTGGTGCTACGGCACGCAGCTCTCGGTCAATGGTGCGGCCACCGCGGATTTCTGGGGCACCAGGAATGCCGGCATCAATTACGGCATGCTTTTCACCGCCTGGGGTGTGGCCGGCATCATCGGCCCGCGCATCGGCGGAGTTCTTTTCGACAAGTATCACAATTACCAGGCAGCGTTTTATTCGGCGGCCGGCCTGGCCGCGGTAGCGCTGGTCTGCGAATTGCTGGCCAAGCGGCCCGCCGCACGCCAAGTCGCATAATTCAGATTCGGAAAGGCTTTCAGAATGTCCGTCGCCACTCAAGTGAATATCGACTCCGTACTCACCGAAAATCGCGTGTTCGAATGCTCCGACGAATTTCGCGCCCAGGCCCACGTTCGCGGGATGGAAGAATACGAGCGCCTCTATCAAGAGGCGGAGACCAACCCCGAACAGTTCTGGGGTGAGATCGCTTCGCAATTGCACTGGTTCAAGCCTTGGGACCGCGTCCTCGATTGGGATTGCCCGTGGGCCAAGTGGTTTTCGGGCGGCCAGATCAATCTCTCCTACTACTGCCTGGACCGTCACGTCGCCAGCCATCGCCGCAATAAGACCGCCATCGTTTGGGAAGGCGAACCAGGCGAGG
>Ga0181528_10001742_pt1 | contig 13478 bp, 13 predicted proteins | sample PEATcosm2014_Bin_47_FD_119742 | JGI IMG/M metagenome (GOLD analysis project Ga0181528, IMG submission 119742) | Peatland microbial communities from MTU Mesocosm Facility, Houghton, MI, USA - PEATcosm2014_Bin10_10_metaG | ecosystem: Environmental > Terrestrial > Soil > Wetlands > Peat | place...
CTGGGTCAGCTTTGGGGCGCCACGACCCGGGAAGAATGCGTCGCCACGGTGAAAGCGGCGGTGGACGCCGGGATCACGCTGCTCGACCTCGCGCCGCGCTATGGCGACGGGAAGGCGGAACAGGTGGTCGGTGAAGCGTTCGGGGGCCGGTTGCCCGCGGGCGTGCGCGTCACCAGCAAGTGCAATCTGGGCAACCCGGCGCCGGAACGGATCGAGCGCATTCTGCGGCAATCGATCGAGGCCAGTCTGCGCCTGACCCAACTGGACCGGCTGGACGTGTTCTTCCTGCACTCCAACATCGTGCCGCGGGGCAATCCGATGTGGCGGCGGGTGGATACCACGCGATTCGTGCCGCTGGAGGTGTTTCAGGACACCATCCGGCCGTTGTTTGAAAAGTTCGTGAAGGAGGGTTTGATCGGCGCCTGGGGCGTGACCGGGATCGGCCATCCGGACGCGATCCTGGCGGTGCTGGCGGAGGCACCGAAGCCCTCGGCGGTGCAGGTGATCGCCAATCTGCTGGATTCTCCGGGTGGCCTGAAGTTCTTCGACGGGCCGGCGAAACCGCGGGAGATCATGGCGGCGGCGCGCGCCAACGGGGTCGCGGTGATGGGCATTCGCGCGGTGCAGGCGGGGGCTCTGACGGACATGCTCGACCGGCCGCTACCGGCGGACCATCCGGAGATGCTGGATTACGCGCGCGCCGCCGGGTTCCGCGCGTTGTGCGGCGAACTGGGGGAAAGCCCGGCGATTTTGGCGCACCGGTATGCTCTGTCGCTGCCGATCGATACGCTGGTGTTGGGCGTGAAGAACCGTCAGGAACTCGCGGAATGCGTGACCGCGGCCGAAGCGGGTCCGCCGTCGGCCGAGGTGATCGCGCGGATCGACGCGTCTGTGGCCTGAGCCGTTCCCGGTAACGACGCGAGAACTTCGCGGCGTAGGCGGGTGAACCAGTCGCCGCGCCACGCGGTGTCGGTGCGGTACAGGTAATCTCGCGCGACCGGCGGCAGCGGCGTACGAGTCATGCCACGCGTCATTCGCACGGCGGCCCAAAGCGCGCGCGGCGTGCCTCGGAGGCAGCCATTGCGGAAGGCTTTCAGGCAGTATCCCAGGATGCGGGGTGTCAGTTCGAGCCAGGACTGGCCGCTTTTCCGCCCGATGTAGATCCGGTTGCGCACGTAATGAAACCAGCGGTCGCCGGTCCAACTGACGCGGCGCTCCGGGGAGACCTTGTGGCGGATCACCAGATCGCCGCGGTAGCGGACGCGCCAGAAGCGGGCGATGGCGCGCAGGCAGAAGTCGTATTCCTCCCAGCAAAAGAACAGGTCGGGGTCGTAGCCGCCGGTATCGTCCCAGGCCTCACGCCGGATGGCATGACCGGCGCCGACGAAGGTCGCGGTCTCGAAGGTTTCCGCGGCATGGGGGAGCAACGCGGCCGGATAACCCCACGACGACCCGTCGTCGCCGCCGGTGGCGTCGATCACGATGCGGCAGCCCAGAGCGCCCAGATCCGGATCGGCGTCGAAGGCGGCCTTCATGCGGGTCAGCGTGTCTGGGCTGTCGAACGCGGCATCGTTGTCCAGACCGACAATAATGTGGCCGTGGCCGATGCCGGTTCCAACGTTGCGCCCACCGGGCACGCCGTAATTGTAATCCAGCGCGACCAGCGTGGCATCGTCCCGCTCGCGGATCGTTTCGGCCAGCAGCGCCAGCGCCTCGGGCCGCGATCCCTGATCGACGACGATGACGTGTCGGGACACGCCTGTTTGCGTCAGGGCGGAGCGGATGGCGGCAGCGGTGTCCTCGGCCCGATCGAGGGCGAGGATCACGACGTCCACGTCGTATTCCGCGGCCGGCGGGTGTTCCGCGCCGGCGATATGGCGCATGCCGGGGGGACGCATTCTTCAGGGACCCGGCGGCGCGGGGATCGACAGATAATGCAGCCGTTTCAGTTCCTTGCGGCCGCGGGCGACGGAATCCAGGATCAGGCCGCACCCCATCGACAAGGACGCCAGCAACACCATGCTGGCCGAGAGGACGGCGGTGGGCAGCCGCTCCACCAGGCCGGTGTGGAGAAACGTGACAATGACCGGCAAGCCCAACACCAGCGCGGCGGTCAGCCAGAACACCATCACGAGGGAGAAGAACGGCAGCGGTCGCTCATGTTCGATCAGGGTCACGATCTCTCGCAGGATGCGGAAGCCGTCGGCGATCGTGTTGAGCTTGGAGTGCGAGCCGGCCGGCCTGCTTCGGTAAGGCGCGCGCATCTCGGCCACCGGCATGTGCAGCGCCAAAGCGTGGACGGTGAACTCCGTTTCGGTCTCGAAGCCGCTGGACAACGCGGGAAACGACTTGACGAAGCGGCGGCTGAACACGCGGTAGCCGGAGAGCATGTCGCCGATGCCGCTGCCGAACGCGTGGCGCACCATGCCGCTGAGGATCGCGTTGCCGACCTGATGGCCCAGACGATAGGCGTCGGCGGCGGGCGTGTCGCGGGCGGCGCTGACCATATCCAGCCGGCGATCCAGCAGCACGCCGGCCATCAGCGGTGCGGCGGAGGCGTCATAGGTGTCGTCGCCATCGACCAGCACGTAAACGTCGGCGTCGATATCGGCGAACATGCGGCGGATCACGTGGCCTTTGCCTTGCAGGGTCTCCGACCGCACCACCGCCCCGGCGGCTCGGGCGCACGCGACCGTCCGGTCGGTGGAGTTGTTGTCGTAGACATAGACCACGGCGTCCGGCAGCGCCGCGCGGAAATCGCCGATGACGTGGCCGATCGAAGCTTCCTCGTTGAAGCACGGGATCAGCACCGCGATGGAGGGTCTGGGCCGCGCGAAAGCAGGACGGCGGGGCGGAATGCTTCGCGCGATCAGCGGGCTCAACGCGACGAGCGGGCGTTCGATTGTTTCGGACATGGCGGATTTGAACCTTTAATACGCGTTACCCATGCGCAGCACCGAACGGGCGGTGCGCCAGATGATCGCGAGGTCGAGACCGATCGACCAATGGGCGATGTATTCGAAATCGCAGTCGATCCGGTGCAGCAACTTTTCCTCGGTGTCGGTTTCGCCGCGCCAGCCGCGCACCTGCGCGAGGCCTGTCAGTCCCGGTTTGACGAAGTGACGGTTGGAGTAGACCTGCGTGACTTCCTCGAACAAATGGCCGCCGGCGCGGGTGCCGGGCGCGTGCGGCCGCGGTCCGACGATCGACATCTCCCCGCGCAGAACGTTGATGAATTGTGGGAACTCGTCCAGGGAGCAGCGCCGCAACCAATAGCCCATCCGGGTAACTCTCGGGTCGTCGCGAGTCGCCTGGGTCACGATGCCGCCCTCATCGGCGTGCGCGTACATGGTGCGGAATTTCAGCGCGGTGAACTGGCGTCCCAGCAGGCCGATGCGTTGTTGCCGGAACAGCACGGGTCCGCGGCTTTCCAGCCGGATCGCCAGCATCAGCAGCAGCGCGGGCAGCGCGAAGGCGATCAGCACGCCCAGGGCGACAACGATATCCAGCAGGCGTTTGAACGCGCGGGCCTTGAAGTCCAACTGCCAGACCGGCAGCAGCATCAGGCGCGGGTGCCAGGCGAATTCGTAGAGCGGTTCTTCGCCTTTGGGCAGGCCGAGGCCGTCGAAGGTGCGTTCTTTGTTGGCGAAAGGCACATCAAGCATGGGACCACCGGAGATTCTGTTGTCCGTGCGGCCGTTTAATCCTGAAGTGATGAACAAAGCGTAAATGGTAAACGCGGGGGTACGCGGGTCGTTATTTTTTCATGAACACGACCCGGCCGCGGCGAGTGCCGACGGCGAACCGGCGTCAGCGAAAGACCATTTTGCGGGACAGGTTGAAGTTCAGCGTCATGCCGGCCAGGGCCCCCGCGAACACCGCGATCACCGGCTGGCGGGCGGCGAGATCGACGAAGGTGACGAGCAGCGCGTAGACGCCTCGGTTGATCACGAATCCGGTCAGGTTGGCGGCGAGAAACCGGCGCCATTGCACATGCCAGGGATCGCTGCTGACGATATGGCGAAAGGTCCACAGCCGGTTGAAAAACCAGGTGCCGGTGGCGGCCGTGAAGTACGCGGCGATGCCGGCGATGTACAAACCCACCGCCGCGCGCAGGCCATAGACGGTCGCGGTGTCGATCGCGAAGCCGATCAGTCCGACCAGACCGAACATGCCGAATTGCACGAGCAGGCGGATCCGCGCCTCCGACGCATGGGTGCGCAGCGGGACGGGCAGCCAGTCCGAGAGTCGCAGCAGGAAGGCGGTCACCGGCATCGCTTAGTCCTCATGATCCTGGTTCGCAATCGAACTATCGGCGCGACCGCGGCCCGGACCCGCCCTTGCGGATGGGCGGCCGAAGCGTCTACACGCCGCGCCATAAACCACTTTCCTCGCGGCCGGCGATCCGGCGGCGTTTCCCAAGGAGCGACCATGACGATCGAACGTACCCTGTCCATCATCAAGCCGGATGCGACGCGGCGGAATTTGACCGGCAAGGTCAACGCGGTGCTGGAGGCGGCGGGCTTGCGTATCGTCGCGCAGAAGCGGCTGCATCTGACCCAGGCGCAGGCCGAGGCTTTTTACGCCGTGCATAAGGAGCGGCCGTTCTATCGCGATCTGGTGACGTTCATGACGTCCGGTCCGGTGGTGGCTCAGGTGCTGGAGGGCGAGAACGCGGTGATGAAGAACCGCGACACGATGGGCGCCACCAACCCCGCCAACGCGGCGGACGGCACCATCCGCAAGCTGTTCGCCGAAAGCATCGAGGCGAATTCCGTGCACGGGTCAGACAGCGCGGAAAACGCCGCGACCGAAATCGCGTTCTTCTTCGCCGGCATCGAAATAACGGGCTGACGCGGCCATGGCGTGGGTTATCCTGCTGAGCCGCGTGCTGATGGCCTACATCATGATACACGGCGGTATCAATAAGGCGCTTAATCCGTCGGCCGCGATGGGAATGATGAACCATTACGGCCTGCCGCTGCCGGGGATCGCTTACGCGGTGAGCGTGTTCGTGGAGCTCGGCGTGGGGATCGCGTTCCTGATCGGCTGGCAGGGCAAGGCATCGGCTTTGATCCTGGCGATCTGGTGCGTGGCGACGGCTTTGGTAGCGCATTACCATCCGGGCGATACCAACCAGATGATCCACTTCGCCAAGAACATGTGCATGGCGGGTGGCTTCTTGCAGGTGTTCGTTTACGGAACCGGGGCGTTCAGCATCGGTCGGAAGGCGTAACGGATCGGGCTTTCCTCGTCATCGCCCCGCTCGATCCGGATCGAGGCGACCGTGCGCGGCCGCTTGGAGACGGCGTTCCGTGAACACGGCCGGCCGGCGGCGATGTTCGTGGACAATGGCTCGCCGTGGGGGGATCGGTCAGGCTGAGGGTCGGGTGCGCTTCGGGTGCCTGATGGAATTCGGCGTGCGGATGCCGCGCAGCCCGCCGTATCAAGCTCAGAGCCTGGGCAAGGACGAACGGTTTCATCGCGCGTTGGCCAAGGAAATGCCGTCGCTGACATGGTTTCGCGGGCCGCGCGAAGCACGGCGCGCGTTCGACTCGTGTTTGCCCGTCTTCCGTCGATCCGGATCATGACTGTTTTCGTGACCGGGCTCGCCCACCGGGGATGATGGGGAGTGTCCAGGGGGCATGCCGGAGGGGATGGAAATGGCTTAAAGACGGGTCAGGACCAACCCATCGAATGGAGGAAAACGTGGATTTCACAGGCAAGGTCGTCCTGATCACCGGCGCGGGCAATGGCATCGGCCGGGCCGCCGCGCTCGGGTTCGCCACCCGCGGCGCGAAGGTGGTCATTGTCGATCACGACGCGGCGGCGGGTGAGGCGAGCGCGGGCATCGTGCGCCAGCAAGGCGGCGAATCGAAATTCGTCGCGGCCGACGTCACGCGATCCGCCGAAGTCCATAACTACGTCAAAGCCACGCTCGACGCGTATGGAGCGATCGATTGCTTTTACAACAACGCGGGCATCGAGGGCTCGGTCGCGCCGACCTCGGAATACGATGAGGACATGTTCGATCGCGTCATCGCCGTGAACGTCAAAGGCGTTTTCCTCGGCTTGCGGCACGTGCTGCCGGTGATGATCAGGCAAGGCCACGGCGCGGTGGTGAACACGGCCTCGGTCGCGGGCCTGGTGGCGTCGCCGGGGATGCCCGCTTACGTGGCGTCGAAACACGCGGTGATCGGTCTGACGAAGACCGCGGCCGGAGAGGTCGCGCGGGCCGGCGTGCGGGTCAACGCGGTGTGTCCCGGACCGATCGATACGCGGATGATCCATTCGCTGGAGGCGATGCTCAATCCCGGCGATCCGGGCAGCGTCGGCAGCCGGTATCAGCAGAATATTCCTCTGGGCCGTTACGGGACGGCGGAAGAAATCGCCAATCTGGTGATCTTCCTGTGTTCCGATCTGGCGTCCAACATCACCGGCGCGCAATACGTCGCGGATGGCGGGCGCACCGCGACGGGCGGCGCGGTGACCAACAATCTGGTGCGCTGATTGAAGGGCATTCTTGGTACCGCCGGTGATCTCTGGGCTTCGCTCGACAACCTGATCAACGACCGGCCGATCAAGGTCGCGGTGACCGGGTTGTCGCGCTCGGGCAAGACGGTGTTCATCACCTCGCTGATCGCGAATTTGCTGGCGATGGGCACCGGGCGGCCGACGATGCCGGCGTTGCGGGCGCTGATCGACAAAAGCGGTCCGGAACGGCTGCGGAACATCAAATTGGTGCCCGCGCGCGCCAGCACGACGCCGCGGTTCGACTATCCGGGGAAGCTCGCCGATCTGGCCGGCGCGCAACCGAAATGGCCGGCTCGGACCGAGGATCTGGCCGAGATCGAACTGGAAATCGAAATTCGCGCCGGCGGCGGGTTGCTTGGGCAGATGCGGGCGATGTCGGGAACACCCAGGCTGCGTCTGGAACTGTTGGATTATCCGGGGGAGTGGTTGCTCGATTTGCCGCTTTTGGGTTTGTCGCACGCGCGATGGTCGGCGGAGACGCTGGCGCGGCTGCGGGAGAAGCCTCGAGCGGACGCGTCGGCGGAGTTCCTGTCATTTATCTCCCATATCGATCCTTCCCGGATCGCCGACGACGCGCTGATCCAGCGCGGGCATGCGTTGTATAAGGCGGCGTTGGAGCGATGCCGAACCGATCACGGGTTGCGGTATTTGCAGCCGGGCCGGTTCCTGACGATGGGGGCGCGCAACGACGCGCCGTTCATGTGGTTTTTCCCGGCCGACAACCTGCCCGCGAACCCGGCGCGCAGCTCCATCGCGGCGCTGTTGAACGAGCGGTTCGAGGCGTACAAGACCGAGATCCGCTCGACGTTTTTCGACACGCACTTCAGGGATTTCGACCGGCAGATCGTGCTGGTTGATACGCTCGGCGCGCTGCACGCCGGCCGCGCGGCGTTCGAGGATACCGAGCGCGCCATCGCCGACATCGCCGCCGGTCTGTCGCTTGGCGATTCCATCCTGCCGCGCTGGCTCGGCGGTACCGCGATGGAGCGGGTGGCCTTCGTGGCGACCAAGGCCGATCACGTGCCGGAATTGCATCGCGACAACCTGCGGGCCCTGATGCGCGACATGGTGCGCGGCGCGTCGAAGCCCGATACGGTTTCGTATCACGCGGCCGCCTCGGTCGTTTCGACAACGGATGGGTGGGCCGATCAGCCCGACGGCCATCGCGACCCGGTCGTGTGGGGGAAGAAACTCGGCGAAACCCAGGCGCGGCCGTACCGGGTCGGCAACGTGCCGATCGCGCGCCCGCCGGACAGTTTCTGGTCGGGCCGGTATTTCGAGCTACCCTCTTTCACCCCGCCGCCGATCGACCCACATGCGGCGAATGGCATCCCGCATCTGGGTCTGGACCGGATTTTGGTCGATCTGATCGGAGACAGGTTATGACCGCGTTCCAGCCAGGTTTCATCGACGATCCGCGCGCGCCGGACCCGCCGCCGGAGCGCGTGGAGACGCTGGAACGGCCGCTCGATCCGGGTTTTATCGACAGCATCAGCGCGCCGCCCGAGGCGTTGCCGGCGCGTGTTCCGTTGCCCCCGCCGACGCCGGGCCTGGGGCCGGTCGGATGGATCGCCGCCGGTCTGGGCATCCTGGTCGCGGGCGGCTCCTTGCTGTCGCTCGCCGGGTTCGTGATCGACCAGATGGCGCGGTCGCCGGCGTTGGGTTGGCTCAGTCTGGCGACCGTCGGCGCGGGTGTGCTGGCGGTGCTGTGGGGGATCGGGCGGGAAATCCGCTCCTACCGGCGGCTGACGCGGGTCGATGGGCTGCGGGCCCGGTTGCGTCCGCCGGGGGTCGCGGTGGAGGTCGCGCGGGCGGAGTGCCAGGCGTGGCTGGAAACCGTGGCGGACAACCTTTCCGAGCCCGACAGCATCCGGCTGGCGCTGAACGGTTGCCGGACGACGGAGGAAGCGCGCGCCATGCTGGCGCATCGCGCGATCGAACCGTTACGCGAGCAGGCCAATGCGTTGGGCATGCGCGCGGCGTCGCAGGGTGCCGCGATGGTCGCGATTATTCCGTCCCCGGCGCTGGAGGGGTTGGCCGCCGGATTGCGCTCGTTGAAGCTGATCAGGGAGATCGCGTCGCTGTATGGGTTACGCCCAGGATTGAGCGTGACGGTGGGATTGGTGAGACGGGCGGCGGTGACGGCGGCGAGCGTGTATGGCGTCAATGAGATCGCCGGGGCGGCGGCGGCGCACTTCCTGGCGGACGCTCCGGTGTTGCGGTCGATCGCGTCGGCGGCGCCGGGGGCCGGAATCACCGCTCGGCGCATCTATCTCCTGGCACGGACGGTGGCGGAGGCGTGTTCACCGCTGTAACGAAAGGACGAACGCATGACGGTTAAGGCCGTTCGAACCCCGGTGCTGGAGATCGCGTATTCGGAGATGGGTCCGCCAGACGGCTCGCCGGTCATTCTGCTGCACGGGTTTCCCGACGACATCCACGCCTACGACGGGGCCGCGCCGTTGCTGGCCGAGCGTGGCTGGCGGGTGCTGGTGCCATATCTGCGCGGCTATGGGCCGACGCGATTCTTGTCGGCGGGGACGCCACGGTCGGGCGAGCAGGCTGCTCTGGGCAAGGATCTGCTGGATTTCATGGATGCTTTGGCGATCGATCGGGCGGTATTGGGTGGCTACGATTGGGGTGGACGGGCGGCCTGCGTGGTCGCGGCGCTGTGGCCGGAACGGGCGCGGGCGCTGATGTCGATCAACGGCTATAACATCCAGAATATCGCCGCCTGTTTGCAACCGGCGGCGGCCGAGCAGGAATACGCGCACTGGTATCAGTGGTATTTCAACACAGAGCGCGGACGGGCCGGCCTGAGCGCGAACCGGCACGCGATCTGCAAGTTGCTCTGGCGCCTCTGGTCACCAAACTGGGGGTTTTCCGACGCGGTTTACGACACCACGGCGGCGAGCTTCGACAACCCGGATTTCGTCGATGTGGTGATCCAGTCGTATCGGCATCGGCACCAGAACGCGCCTGGCGATCCGGCATTGGCGTCGATCGAGGCACGGCTGGCGGCGCAACCGGCCATCACGGTGCCGGCGATCGTGCTGCACGGGGAGGCCGACGGCGTTGGGCCGGTGGCGGGATCGGCTGGGCATGCGCGGCACTTCACGCACAGTTACGAGCGGCGGGTGATCCCGGTGGCGGGGCATTTCCTGCCGAATGAGGCGCCCGAGGCGGTGGTTCAGGCGGTGTGCGACCTGGGGCAGCGAAGCTGAGGCTTGCGCGATACCGCGCCCTGCCCTCATTCTGCGTCGCACAAGAGTCGCGGCGAACGCCGCGGGACAGGAGAGGCATTGATGAACACACCATTCGGCCGCCGCAACTTGGCGGGCGCCGCCGCGTTGCCGTTGCTCGGGTTGACCGGGCTTGGCGTCAGCATGATGGGCACGGCCCATGCGCAACCGGCGAACGAGAGCACGTTCGACCGCGTGCGCCGCACCAAGACGCTGCGGATCGCGGTGCTGCCGGGGGAAATCCCGTATTTCGCCAAGGACATCGTCAGCGGCGCCTGGAGCGGGGCCTGCATCGACATGGCCAACGACATCGCCAAGGTGTTCGACGCGAAGCTGGAATATGTCGAGTCCACCTATGGGAACTCGGTGCTCGATTTGCAGTCGAACAAGGTCGATCTGGCGTTCGCGCTGAACCCGACACCCGCGCGCGCCTTGTCGATCGGATTTACTCACCCGATGATCGTTCACCCGTTCGGTTGCGTCGCTAAGAAGGGGCTGGAGCCGAAGACGTGGTCCGACATCAACAAGCCGGACATCAAGATCGTTTACGATATCGGATCGTTGCATGAAACGGCCGCGAAACGGTATTGCGCGAAAGCCCAGTTGACCGGGTTCAAAAGCCGCGACGAGTGCTTGCTGAACATGCAGTCGGGACGGGCCGACGTGCATATCCTGGCCGCCATTCTGGGGCTGTCGGAGGTCGCCAAGAACCCGAACATCGGCTCCTACTACCTGCTGACGGAGCCGCTGGTGGCGTTGCCGAGTTGTTTGGGCATTCAACGGGAGCCCGACATCCGGTTTCAGGACGTGCTCAACGCGTGGCTGGACATGGCGCGAGGCAGCGGGCAAATCCGCGAGTGGATGCTGGCCGGTCTGGCGAAGGCCGGCGTCACTCCCGAGCAGGTGCCGGCGGCGTTGACGTTCTGATCGGGTAACGGGTCCCTTGCATTACCAATGGGACTTCCCGTTCCTGCTGCGTTACGCGCCGCTGTTCTGGAAAGGCGTCGGCGTCACGCTGGCCTACACGGCGGGATCGATCTTTCTCGGGCTGATCCTGGGGCTTCTGGTTGGTCTGGGCCGGCTGGCCCGGACCAGTTGGACGATCCTGTCGGGCATTCCCGTGATCCGCTGGCCGATCTCGGGCGCGTTCTGGGCGTTCCCGCTGCAATGGTGCCTGGTGGCGTTCGTCGAGGCGTTTCGCTGCACGCCGTTGCTGGTTCAGATCGTCTGGGTTTACTACGCGCTGCCGGTTTTACTGGGAGTGCAGATCCCCGCCGTCGTGGCCGCGGTGATGACGCTGTCGTGCTATACCGCCGCGTTCTACGCCGAAATATTCCGGGGTGGCATCATGTCGATCGAGCGCGGGCAATGGGATGCCGCGCGCGCCCTGGGGCTGCGTCCCTGGACCATGATGCGGCAGGTGATCCTTCCTCAGGCGGTGCGGCGGATGATCCCGCCGTTCGTCAACCAGTCGATCACGCAGTTGAAGAATACCTCGCTGGTGTCGACCATCGCGGTGCCGGATCTGCTGTATAACGGCACGCTGATCACGGCGGATACGTATCGGCCGCTGGAGGTTTATACGGTGGTCGCGGTGATTTACTTCGTGCTGCTGTTTCCGAGCACGATGCTGGCGCAGTGGTATGAGAAGCGGATGCAGAAGGACCGGTGAGCGAGCGTTCCGACAAGCATCGCCATGCCAGGGTGTTGATGGAATTCCTGCCCAGCCGTTGAGATTTGCTGTTTGAGCGAATGGTCCGACACCTGTCTCGGGGGGCAAGCCACATCGGCGGCTAATATAAGACGGAGCGACATCTCGGAACGGGCGGCGACTCTGGCCGGGGCCGTAAACCCGTAGCATGACCACGTAACCGGCTGTGTCGTCGTGGCCGGTGTCCGGGTGAACCTCGTAGAGCGCCCGATAGCCGCCATCGCGGGGCACCTCACGCACGCCGTTATGTTGCCCAACCGGCCAGAGGCAGGGTTGCTCACGCACCCGGTTGATCGCCGCCCGGATGGCCGCCAGCCGGCTCCGAGCGCGCGATCCTGAGCCGGGTTGCGTCAAGCCAGCGGCTGATCGCATCGAGATCATCGCGTGCCGCGGGAGCGTAACTCAGCCTGCGCGGCATCGGGCCGTCCGGTCAGCGACGACGGGTCGAAGGCGGGGGCAGCTCGTGATCCGTGCCGATGCTGTCGATCCAGGCGTCTACCTCGGCCGCATCGACATAGAAGCCAGCGGCCAACTGAGCACGAGCCTCGGCGATGCCTTCGGCCTCTCAGGCGATGCGGCGATCATGCTCGGCTTCTGTTTCCGGACGGGAACTAACGGCATTCTCGCCCGGAGCAGGATTGACGGTGTCCGTGAGGTACCACCTGACGTTGGCGGCCGCCGATTGCCCGGGTGAAGGCAATCATGCGATCCGGGAATGGGGAGCCACGCGGCGTGCCCGTTCCATGCGCGCCACGGATTGTCGCACTGTTCAAACGGACCTGTCAGGTTGAATGGGTCATCGCGCCATAGGCGTAGAACCTTCTCGGCGACTCGCCTTCGCCATACCAGGAGGCGTCAGACAGCCTGAGCCCGATCGACCCTCAGAACGAATCGTCGGACCCGCCACCCCCGCCGCTGTCGCCGCCACTGGTATCCCAGCTGCTGTCGCTGCTGTTATCGGTCCACGACGAATCCTGCGCGGGCTGTTGATCCCACGACCCGTTATCGACGTAATCCTGGTTGGACGGAGCGGCGGCGCCACCGGAATTGTCCCACGCCCCCTGATCGACCACCCCCGGTGCCGGACCGCCCCACGGGCTCCCGCCGCCACCGCCGAACCCGCCGGAGTTCTCCCACCCGCCGCCGTGATGACCGCCGGTGAACATATTCTCCAACATGTTTCCCACCACCATGCCGCCGGCGACTCCCGCCGCGGTGGTCAGCGCCGAGCCCAGAAAACCCGAGCCGCCGCGTTGGAACATCCCGGGCTGATAGCCGGGCGCGTATTGCGGGGGAGGCGGTGCGTAACCTGGCGGGGGCGCATACCCCTGCGGCTGAGCGTAGCCCTGCGGAGGCGCGCCCTGCGGCCCACCCCAGGGTCCCGGGTTCGGCGGTGGCGCCGCCTGCTGGCGGCCACCGAACAGGCCGCTGAAAAACCCGCCGCCACTCTGCTGTTGCGGCGGCGCCTGTTGCGCCTGCTGCTGCAACTGGTGAATCCGCGCTTCCATCTCCGCGATGCGGTTCTGCGCCTGGATCAGCCCCTGCTCCTGCACGAACGCCAGTTGCGTCATGCGGTACGCGGCCTCGGGGTAGCGCTGGAACATTTGCCCGATCAGCGCGTCGGCGTCGCGATCGACCGGCGGCAGAGCGGGCGTCTGCGGATTTTGCGTCGCCGGGACCGAGCCCGCCATGAAGCCCGACGGGGCGGGAGCGCCACCGACCCGGGCGATGAACTGAGAGATGATGTCGCGTTCTTCGTTGGTCATGTGGATCCCCAATCGGTGATTGGTCTTGGCGTGTTCGTCATGCGTGTGCCACGCGTTCGGCCACGGCAGCGATGTGGCATCGTGGCCTCTCCGGTTCAATGGGGCAACAGATGAACCGCGACGGCGCGGGTCGCCATATGGCCCCGGTCGCCGCCCGGCCCAGGTCACGGCATGGCCCCCAGGCCACGGCATGGCACAGGTGACCGGCGGCTCAGAACAATCCCA
>Ga0181528_10001743_pt1 | contig 13472 bp, 12 predicted proteins | sample PEATcosm2014_Bin_47_FD_119742 | JGI IMG/M metagenome (GOLD analysis project Ga0181528, IMG submission 119742) | Peatland microbial communities from MTU Mesocosm Facility, Houghton, MI, USA - PEATcosm2014_Bin10_10_metaG | ecosystem: Environmental > Terrestrial > Soil > Wetlands > Peat | place...
AAGAGCGAGGTGAGCGTCGCGACGGTGATGACGATCGCAAACTCCGTCAGCTCCCGGCCGACCTGACCGCCGGTAAAGGCGATCGGCAAGAACACGACCACGTCCACCAGGGTGATGACCAGCGCGGCATTCCCGATCTCCGTTCGCCCGTTGAGGGCGGCGTCGGCGGGGGGTTCGCCGTTCTTGTGGTGGCGTTCGATATTTTCCAGCACGACCGTCGAGTCGTCGATCAGGATGCCGATCGCGAGCGTCATGGCCATGAGCGAGATCGTATCGAGCGTCAGTCCGAGCGCGTTCATGACGAAGAGCGTCACGCCGAGCGAGGTCGGGATCGCGATCATGACGACGACGGCGCTGCGCCACGACCCGAGGAAAAACAGCATCACGATCGCGGTGAGGGCGACGCCCTCGATCAGCGTGTGCTCGACGCTCTCGACCTGCTGTTCGGTGAAGGTCGATTGGACGTGGGCGACCTCGAAGTGAACGTCGGGGTACTGCTTCTCGAGCAGCGGCAGGGCGGCGAGAATCGCGTTCGAGACCGTGACTTCGCTGGCGGTGGCTTGTTTCGCGACGCTGAGCGTGACGCCGGGATGACCGTTTTGTGAGGCCGCAATCCGCGCGATCGCCGTCGTGTCCGCGACGGTCGCCACGTCGGAGATGCGCTTGGCCGCGCTCGTGACGGCCCATGGCGCTAAGCCTCCGACGAACGGGGAGGTCGCCGTTCCGCTGCCCGTCCCGTACGAGCTGGAACCGACGTTCGGTTGGGCCGCGCTGTTGGCCGACGCCGCGCTCGCGGCCGTCGTCGACGTGATCGTTTGCGACGCGAGCGGCGCATCGACCGGGGTGCTCGCCGCCGGCGTCATGGCGGTGCTTCCCGAACCGTTGCCGCCCGCCGTCCCGAATACCGTGCTCGAGACCGCCGGGTTTGGTTGCGGGGCATGCGCCGCAGCCGGCGGAGGTGCCGCGCCGATCGGGATCGCCGGCAGGCCGGCGCGTGCGACCGGTCCGCCCGAAGCGGCGCTGAAGCTTCCCGCGGCGCCGGTGGAACCGGCACCCGAGGTTCCCGCATAGGCAACGTGGATCGGCAAATCCGCGACGGTTTGCGGCGTCGGCAGGTCGCCCCGAATATCGAGTTCCGTCTCGCGACCCGGCTGGTATACGTAGCCGCCCGGCGCGCGGACGTTATTGGGCGTGATCGAATTGATGACGTCGGTCAAGGTCAAATCGGCGGCCGCGAGCAGCCGCGGATCGACGCGCACCATGAACGCCGGCTGCGTGGTTCCCGCAACGTTGACGCTGGAAACGCCGGGGATCTGCTCGAGCGCGGGAACGATCGAGTTATTTGCGATGGCGCCGAGATCGCCCGGCGTGTACGTTTTCGAGGTCAGCGCGAGCGAGACCACCGTCGGCTCGCTGGGATTGGCGACGCGCAGGGTCGGTGCGGAAATCGATGCCGGCAGTTGGCGCTGTGCTTTCTGCAGCGCTTCCTCGACGTTGGCGATATTTTCGGTGTCGGTGGACTGCAGCGAAAACGACGCGGAGATCGTGACTTGGCCGCTCTCGATCGTGCTGCTTTGGCTCACCAGATACGGCGTTCCGGCCAGTTGATTTTCGATCGGCTCGGCGACTTCGGTTTGCAATTCCGTGGTCGACGCGCCCGAGTAACCGACGCTGATCGTGATGCCGGGGAGCCCGTTGTTCGGCTGCTCCTGAACGACCAGCGTGCGCAGCGCCATGACGGCTGCGATCAGCGTCAGTGCGATGAACACGAACACCAGCGTCGGCCGGCGGATGAAGGCGCGGGTCAGCCACATTTACTTGGGCGGCGGGTTCGTCGAAACGCGATCGCCGTTGCCGACGGTCGCCGCTTCGACGTCTTTGACGAGCACGCTGCCGGCCGCGAGGCCGGTGACGATCGCTTCGGCACCGTCGTCGCTCACGTCGTGGACGGGCGTCGTCTTCGCGACCCCGCCGTCGACCACGTAGACGCTCGTATGCGTATCGTCGATGAAGGCCGTGACCGGAATCTCGATACCGCTCACCGGCGGAAGATCGACGACGGCCGTGACCGGCATGCCCGCCCGCAGGTGTCCGTCGGGGTTGGGGACGAGCACTTTCACCGTGAAGTTGGTCGACCCCGGCTGCAATTGGTCGAGGACGGCCGCGACCGTGCCGGCGTCCTTGCGCGTGCCGCCTGCGGCCGCGATCGATGCCGCCGCACCTTGGCGCAGTTGAAGTACTTGCGCGGTTGAGGCCGGCAAGAGCGCGTAGACGTTCGAGAGCTGCTCGATCGTGAATACTTGGCGCGCCGACGGATACTCACCGGGATTTGCGTTGACCGCATCGACGATCCCATCGGCCGGTGAGACGATCACGGCCCGTGCGATTTCCCGCTGCAGTTGTTCGACGCTCGCCTGCGCGGCGTCGGCGGCGGCGCGCGCGGCTTGCAGTTCTTGCTGCTGCTCGCCGGCGTTCGTGCCTTGGCCGTTGGCTTGCGCGTTCGCCTGCGCCTGGGCGAGCGCCGCCTGCGCGGTGTCGACGGCAGCCCGGTCGGCCGCGACGGTCGTGCGCTGCTGGTCGACGGTCTGCTGGGCCAAATACCCCTGGCTCGCGAGCACTTCGTAGCGGGCGAGGTCGGTATTCGCGCCGGCGAGGCTGACTTCGGCCTGGTGCAGTGCGTTTTGCGCGGCCGTGACGGCACTGCTGTCCTGCGCGTTCGTTGCGTTCGTCGCGTAGGCGAGTTGCGCGTAGTGCGCGACATCCTCGGCGACCAGGCGTTCGGCCGACGCGCGCTGCGCTTGCAGATCGTCGGTCAGCAGGCGCGCGAGCACTTGACCCGCATGGACGTGGTCGCCCTCTTGGACGTCGACCTCGGTGAACGGCTCGGACAGATTGACGGAAATCCCGACCTGCCGGAACGGAGCGATCACGCCGCCCAGCTCGATCGACGGCGAGATCGACCCGGCGACGGCCGTCACCGTATCGACGTGCGGAGCCGGGCTCGCCGACGCACTGGGGGCGCCCCTCGAGCACCCGGCGCAGGCCATGAGAACGAAGGCCGCCATCCATACGATGGCCGGTACGTAGAGCATGCCCACCGTGCATACCCCGATTGCCTGCTCGGCTAAACGGCCCCGATTACGACTTGATGACCGACAGCAGCGCGACGTTGATCAGGTTGAAGGCCGCATGCGTGACCATCGCGGCGGTGAGCGAGCCGGTGCGATGATAGACGTAGGCCAGCACGATGCCGCTGCCGGCCAGCGGCAACGCCGCACTCGTCGAGCCGTGCGAGATCCCGAAGAGCGCCCCGCTGACGACGGCCGCGGCCCAGACCGGCAGGTAGCGTAAGAGCGCGTTGAAGAGGAAGCCGCGGTACACGAACTCTTCGATGAACGGCGCGGCCACGCCGGCGAGCAGCGTGAACGCGGCCAGCAGCAGCGGATCGTGCGTCGAGGTGAACAGCGCGACCGCCGTTTCCTCGGGCTTCCGGTGCGTGAGGCCGAACTCGGCATCGGCGAGGCCGATCGTCACCGCGTACATCGCCAGCGCACCGAGCAAACCGGCGCCGATCGTGCGCGCGTCGAGCCCGCGCAGTCCGAGCTCGCGCAGGCTGCGGCGCGCGAGCCACGGCAGCGCGCCGAACGCGCCTGCGAGCACCGGCAGGTAGCTCACGCACTGGCCGATCGTGATGCCCCACGTCAGCTGCTGGTTCTCGACCTGTTGCGCCGTCGTGCCGAAGACGCGGTACGTGACCTCGCTGTCGAGCAGCAGGCCCGCGTACAAGGCGACGGCGAGCAGAACGAGTACCGCGAGCGAGCGCGGCCAAGCAAAGGCGTCAGCGGCCCAGAGCGTCGGCGAGAGCGGCGAAGGTGGGGAGGTCGAGAGCTTCTCCACGGATGTCGGCGTCGAGATCGAGGGCGTGCAACGCAACGGCGATCCGCTCGCGCGGTACGTCGAGCGCGAGCGAAAGCGAATTGGCGAGCGTCTTGCGGCGGTACGCGAACGCGCCGCGCACGACCTGTTCGAAGCGTTGCCGGTCGCGCACGGCGACGGCCGGCGCCGCGAGCCGATGCAGCACCACGACCGACGAGACGACCTTCGGACGCGGAAAGAACTGGCCCGGCGAAACGTTGAAAGCGCGTTCGACGCGCATCGTCAGCGCGAGGGCGACCGTCAGGCTTCCGTAGGCCGCGGTACCGGGACGTGCGAGCAGCCGGTCGGCGACGTCTTTTTGGATCATCGCGACGATGCGCTCGGGCGGCCGCTCGAGTTGGGCCAGCCGGAGCAACAACGGCGTCGCGATGTTGTAGGGCAGATTACCCGCGGCGCGCCACGGCCGATCGCCGCCGAACGCGGCGTAGTCGTAGGCCAGCGCGTCGGCGTGTTCGATGCGGGCCGGCGCGAGGTCCGCGCGCGAGCGCAGCACCTCGACGAGCGCGTCGTCGAGGTCGAAGACGGTGAGGTCGGCGCCGGCCGCGAGCAAGGCCGCGCTGAGCGATCCCGTTCCGGCGCCGACTTCGAGCACCCGGTCGCCGGGTGCATCGACGGCCAGCCGCGCGATGCGGGCCGCCGTCCCGGCGTCCATGAGGAAGTTCTGGCCCAGCGACTTTTTCGGCCGCAAGCCGCGCGCCCCGAGCAGCGCCCGCGCGTTCATCCCGCGAGCCTTCTCGCTCGGGCGGCTACTTCACCACGTAGACGACGATATTGCGCACGCCGTAGCGCACCGCTTCGGCGGCGCTGTCGAAGCCCAGGTCGATGCGCCGGCCCTGGATCAGGCCGCCCGTATCGCCGGCCGTCGCTTTCCCGTAGCCCGGGATGTAGAGGTGGGAGCCCAGCGGAATGACGCGCGGGTCGACCGCGACGATGCCGTGGCCCGCATGGCCGCCGGTGAACGTCACGCCCGAGCAGCCGTAGCAGTCGGCCGTGTAGGCCGTGGCGAGCACCCGGATCGCCGAGCGCGCGAGGTGGATCGTCCCGGTGAAGCCGCGCCGGGCCAGTTCCGAGAGGGCAGCGTATTCACCGACGCCGGCGGCCAGCACGCGAGCGTGCGGCGGACGGATGATGCGCGCCGCCAGCCACGTCCGGCGGGTGGCGCCGGCGCTGCTGGGGTCGCGGGTGATGCGGTAGGAGATCTCGCGGACGCCGGGCGACCCGGCCGCGACGACCTTGACGGCCCCGGCCGGCAAGTCGAACGAGGCCAGCCGTTTGACCGGCGGCGCGACGGGCACGCGGACGCTCTCAATCCAGGTCTTGCGGTGCTCGACGCGGATCGTCGCCTCGCCCGAGATCGGGGTCGCCGGCGCGGGCGTGACCCGGTCGTGGCGATCGTAGTCGACGCCGGCTTCGGCCAGGAACGCCGCGACCGTCCCGGCCGTCGTGTGGACGGTTTCGGGGGCGTTGTCGACGACCAGCGTCACGGCGACCGTATCCCGGTAGCGAATCGTCTCCCCGTCGACGACGGGGGCGGCCGGTTCGGTATCGAGGAGGTCTTCGGGATGCAGCGCGATGTTGCGTTCGAGGAACAGGTCGGCCACGGTCGCCGCGCGGGTGCGGAGCGATTCGGGCCGGCCATCGCGAACGAGCGTCACGGTCTTGGTCTGGCCGTCGGCGCTATTTGCGAGCGCCGCAGCGGCTTGGCTGGTAAGGGGACCCGCGAACACGGGCAATACGAGCCCGAGCACGAGAACGCCGATGGATGCGATCGGCGACGCTGGAGTGCGTCCGATACCCGTCTCCTTTCCTGGTGGGTGCAAATCGGCATCACGTTCGTGCACGTGCGGCGAACGAATGGTCGGAATGCCCTTTGAGGGAACTCGACGAGCGGGCAAGCTGATTGTGCCCGGTCGGTTTGGCGGCAGCCGGAAGGCCGCACGACCGGGGGTATGATAGCACATGGCGTCAAGGGTCGTCGATTTGACAAACCGGACGAAATCATGCTGTGCGGTGCGCACCAGGGGAATATGCAGTTGACCGACGCACCGCTACATCGGCCCGCGATCGCGCTGTTCAGCGAATGCTACGCGCCGATCGTCAACGGCGTTACCGCGAGCGTCGCAGCGTTGCGTGCGGGACTCGAAGATGCGGGCGCGCACGTGGCGATCGTCGCGCCGCACGGTGCGCCGCCGGTCGTGCGTTTGCCGTCGCTGCCGTTGCCGACGTCGACCGGCTACCGGCTGATTCTCCCGTACCTCTCGCGTGCCGCGCGCGAGCGCTTGCGCGACGTTGCGGTCGTGCACGCGCACTCGCCGTTCGTCAGCGGCGCGCTGGGCGCGAATTTCGCGCGCCGGCGCGGCGTTCCGCTCGTGTATACCTATCACACGCGTATCGAAGAGTACGCGCACTACGCACCGTTCGCGGCGCGCGCGACGCGGGCCGCGATGATCGCGCTGACGCGCGCGTTCGCCGATCGCGCCGACGCGGTGATCGTGCCGACGCGCGCGATGGAAGCGCGATTGCGCGAACTGGGCGTGCGCGCGCCGATCGCCGTCGTGCCGGGCGCGGTCGACGTCGAGCGCATCGCGGCCGGCGTGCGCCGCGACGACGTGCGCGGTATGCTCGGCGCGCGCGCGGGTCAACGCATCGCGCTGTGCGTCGCGCGGCTCGGACGCGAAAAGCGCGTCGAGCTCGCGCTCGATGCGTTCGCGGCGGCGCGCCCGCGCGACGGCGTGCTCGCGATCGTCGGTGCCGGACCGGAGCGCGCGGCGCTGCAGGCCCGCGCCGCCGCGAACGGCATCGCGGAGCGCGTGCGGTTCACCGGCGCGCTCGATCCGGCGGCGCTGCCGGACGTGTACGCGGCCGCCGACGCGTTCGTCTTTCCGAGCGCGACCGAAACCCAGGGGTTGGTGTTGGCCGAAGCGCTGGCGGCGGGGTTGCCGGTCGTGGCAGCCGAGAGCGCCGTGAACCGCGAGATGCTGGCCGGCTTCGGGCGACTGGCGGAACCCGCCGCGGCCCCGCTCGGTGCGGCGCTGACGGCGGCGCTGGCCGCGCCGCGCGACCCGGCGGCGAGCGCGCACGCGCGGGCCCGGTTCGGCCGCGACCGCCACGCCGCGGCGGTGCTGGACGTCTACCGGGCCGCTGCAGTGTGCCGTACATTTGGCACTCTGGTGCGAGATGATGCGCTCGACGGCGGGAGCTGCCGTTGACTCGAACATATGTTCGATGTATGATCGATCCGGGAGTACGAACGTGAATCGCAATTCTGCCGCCGACGTGATTGTCGGGTTCGCCCACGATGTTTCGGGCCGCGGCATCGCCTACGCGGCGATCGCCGACGGCCGCGGACGCGGCGTGATGCGCGTCCCCTTCAGCGCCGTCCCTCTGGCGCTCTACGAAGGCCGGGAGTTCGGGTACGCCGCGGTCGCGGCGCTGGGCGCGGAACTGCGCCGGCGGGGGTTCGCCCGGGTTCGCGTTCGCCTGGGCGACGAGCGGATCGTGCGCGATCTGGCCGCTCCGGCGGCCGTCCCGCCCGCGCTCGGCATGCCCTACGTCCGCGCTCGCTGCGCGCTCAACGGCTTCACGTCGGCGCGCGTCGAACGGGCCGACCCGCGTGAAGTCGCCGACCTCGAAGGGCGCGCCCGCGCCGAACTCTCCCTCCGCCCCGCCGCATAGGCGGCTGCGGCGCACCGATCTGCCGCTCGAGACGGTCGCGCTCGCGCGGTTCCTGATCGGCAAGCTGCTGATCCGTCAGCTCGACGGCGGCCCGGTGCTGGCCGGGCGGATCGTGGAAACGGAAGCCTATACGCCCGGCGATCCCGCCTCGCACGCTTTCCGCGGTCCGAGCGAGCGCAATCGCTCGATGTTTTCCGGCCCGGGCCACGCCTACGTCTACTTCATCTATGGAACCTCGCATTGCCTGAACGTGAGCAGCGAAGCCGCGGGCGTGGGCGCGGCCGTGCTGCTGCGCGCGCTCGAACCGCTGGCGGGTGCCGGCCGGATGCGCGAACTCCGCGGGTCCGCGGACCTGCGTGCCGACGCGCTGGCGCGCGGGCCGGGGAATCTGTGCCGCGCGCTTGCCGTCGGCCGCGATCTCGACGGGCTGGACCTCGACGCCGATCCCCGTTTGCTGCTCGGCGACGACGGCTGCGTTCCGGAGATCGGAACGAGCGTTCGCATCGGGATCACGCGCGCGGCCGGCCTGCCGTTGCGCTTTTATCTGCGCGGCAGCCGTGCGGTCAGCGGACCGCGGTCCTTGTCGCCGTGAAGAACGGTATGCTATAGTCCATGGGCGTCGTGACCGGGTCCCGGTAGCCTCACCGGTCGACCTTCACGCTCGCAAGCGCATCCTTCCGCGAGAGAGCGACTCCGCTGCAATACGACAATCGACCCCCGCAAAATGGCCGCCCCGAGGGCGGCGGCCGGCGCCGACGTTCGCGCCGGCATCGTAACCGCCAAGCCGAAAACGGCGCGCCGTCGCAAGCCGACATCTTCGCGCAGCCGGAGTTCCCGCAGCCGGTCGGCCCCCCGCAGCTCTCGGCCGAGCAACTCGGTGAGATGAGCAAAGCGGAGCTCAACGAACTCGCCAAGACCTTCGACATCCCGACGCCGGTCAAGGTGAAGAAGGACGACCTGATCGCGCAGATCCTCGAGAGTCAGACGCAGCGATCGGGCATCGAGTCGGCCAGCGGTGTGCTCGACATCTTGCCCGAGGGCTACGGCTTTCTGCGACGCGAGGGCTATCTGCTCGGCGTCGACGACATCTACATCAGCCAGTCGCAGATTCGCCGGTTCGAACTGCGCCGCGGCGACCTGGTCGCGGGGCAAGTGCGCCGGCCCAAGGACAACGAGAAGTACTACGGCATCGTCAAGGTCGAGACCGTCAACGGGTACGACCCGGAATCGATCCGCGCGCGCCGCACGTTCGACGACCTCAACGCCGTCGTACCCGCGGAACGCTGGAAGCTCGCGCTCAAAGGCGACGCTCTGACGCGCGCGCTCGACGTGCTGGTGCCGCTGGGCAAAGGTCAGCGCGCGCTGGTGACCGTGCCGCCGCGCGTCGACCCGACGTCGACGCTCGTCGCGATCGCCGCCGCGATCCTCGCCAACGCGCCCGACGCGTACGTGATCGTGCTCTCGATCGACGGCCGGCCGGAAGACGCGGCGACCTTACAGCGCCGCATCGACGGCGAGATCGTCGCAACGACGTTCGACGAGCATCCCGACCATCACGTCGCCACGGCCGAGCTCGTGCTCGAACGCGCGAAGCGGCTGGTCGAGCTCGGTACGGACGTCGTCATCGTGCTCGATTCGCTGACGCGCCTGGCGCGCGCGTTCGGCGCCGGCGCGCCGCCCCGCGTCGCCGGCGACTTTGCCGCCGCCGCCAAGCCGAAGCGGTACTTCGGTGCGGGACGCGCGTGCGAAGAAGGCGGATCGTTGACGATCGTTGCGACGGTCGCGGTCGACGGCGCATCGACCTTCGATGCCGTCGTCGCCGAAGAGCTCGGCGCCATTGCCAACGCCGAGTTCGCGCTCTCGCGCGACGTCGCCGCGGCCCGGATCGAGCCGCCGGTCGACTTGCGCGCGTCGGGGACGCGCGACGACGAACTGCTGCTCTCGGCGGCCGAACTCAAGCGCGTCCACGAATTGCGCTCGGGCTTCGGATCGCGCTCGGCGGCGGAGATCGCCGCGCACATCGCCGGCGACGTGGTCGCGACCCGCTGACGGCGCTTCGCGGCGTGCGACTGCAACGGTACTTGGCGGCCAGCGGCGTCGCGTCGCGGCGCCGCTCGGAAGAGCTGATCGCAGCCGGTCTCGTGCGCGTCAACGGCAGCGTCGTGCGCGAGCTCGGGACGTCGGTGGCCGACGGCGACGTCGTGGAATTCAGCGGGCGGATCGTCGCGCCGGCGCTCGAAGCATCGTATCTCGTGATGAACAAGCCGTTGGGCGTGGTAACGACGATGCGCGACCCGGAAGGCCGGCGGACCGTCGCCGACGTGCTGCGCGGACACGCCGTGCAGCAGCGCGTCGTGCCGGTCGGCCGGCTCGATTACGATACCGCCGGCGTGCTGTTGCTCACCGACGACGGCGCGCTCGCGCACGTGCTCACCCATCCGCGCTTCGGCGTGGAGAAAACGTATCGCGTCACCGTCCGCGGCCGGCTCGCGCCCGATCAGATCGCAGCGCTCCAGCGCGGCGTCAAGCTCGACGACGGCGCGGCCGCCCCCGCGCAACTGCGCGTCATCGCGACGCGCCGCGACCTATCGACGGTCGACGTGACGATCCACGAAGGCCGCAATCGGCAGGTGCGCCGCATGTTCGAGGAGCTCGATCGTCCGGTGACCGGGTTGACGCGGTTGCGGTTCGGCCCGATCGCGCTCGGCGACCTCGCGCCGGGCGACGTCCGCGCTGCGACGGGCCGCGAAGTCGCCGCGCTGCACGCGCTCGTGGACCGATGAACGTCCGCGGCGTGCGCGGGGCGATCACCGTCGAGCGCGACGAGCCCGAACTGTTGCTCGACGCCACCGAACGCATGTTGCGCGAGATGGTCGTGCTCAACGGCATCGACCCGGCCGACGTCGCCTCGGCACTGTTCACGCTGACGCCGGATCTCGTCTCGGAGTTTCCGGCGGTCGCGGCGCGACGCATGGGCTGGACCCGCGTTCCGCTTCTGAATTTCAACGAGGTCGGCGTTCCGGGCAGCCTGCCGCGCTGCATCCGCGTGATGCTGCACGTCAACACCGACAAACGGCAGGACGAGATCGTCCACGTCTACCTCGACGGCGCGCGCGTGCTGCGTCCGGATCTCGAACGCTCGTGAGAGGGACGGTCCTCGGGATCGCGGGCGTCGGACTGATCGGCGGCTCGATCGCGCTACGGGCCCGGGCCGCAGGCGCGACCGTGATCGGCTTCGACCGCGATCCGAACGCGCTGCGCGACGCGCTCGCCGCCGGCGCGCTCGACGCAACCGCGCCGGATCTGGCGACGCTCGCAGCGCGCTGCACGGTCGTGGCGATCGCGCTGCCGGTCGACGCGACGGTCGCGGCGCTCGCCGCGACGCCGGAGCTTGCCGGCCCCGAACTGGTCTTCGACGTCGCATCGGTGAAGGCGCCGGCCGTCGCGGCCGCGCGCGGCATCGAGCGCTTCGTCGCCTCGCACCCGCTCGCGGGGCGCGAGGTGGGCGGTTTTGCCGCTGCGGAGGCGACGCTGTTCGAGGGCCGCACCTGGGCGATCGTGCCCGCGCGCGACGCTGCGGCGCAAGCCCGGCTCGAGGCGCTCGTCGCCGGCCTCGGAGCGCGGCCGCTGGCGATCGGAGCGGCCGATCACGACCGGCTCGTCGCGGTCAGTTCGCACCTGCCGCAGCTGCTCTCGGTCGCGCTCGGTGCGCGCTTGGCGGCGGCCGGCGCACGCGACGCGCGCGTGTACGATCTGTGCGGTCCCGGTATGGCGTCGATGCTGCGGCTGGCGCGCTCGGATGCGGCGCTGTGGGGACCGATCGCGCAGGCGAATGCGAGCCCGCTGGCCGAAGCCCTGCGCGCGGTGTGCGCCGTTCTCGAAGGGACGGCGGCCGGGCTCGAAACCGGCGACCTGCGCGCCTTGTCGGCGACCTTCGACCTAGCGCATCGAGCCGTCGAGGCGCTGGAACGATCGCCCGCCGGCGCGCGTTCAACAACTGCCACCACCGAAAGGTAACCACGTGAACGTCCGCGTTTCGCTGCTCGCATGTGCGGCGCTCGCTCTGCTGCCGCTCGCCGCGGGCGCCCAATCGCCGCCGCCCGATTCGGCACCGACCCTGATCACGCGCGGAACGAACACCACGCCGCTCGCCGGAAAAGGCGACGTGACCGTTCAGGTGTTCGTCAAGAAAGACGGCTCGTTCACCGTCATGAAGGTGCTGAAATCGACGAACCCCGGCGACGAAGCGGCGGCGCTCGAAATCGCGAAATCGTCGACGTACAAGCCCGCGATCCGCAACGGCAAGCCCGACGCCGAGTTCTACGATTTCGCGCTGTCGTTCGCCGGCGACACGGCCGCGATCGGCTCGGGCGCGCTGGCCACGGCGCTCGCGGCGATCCACGAAGGCAAGTACGATCAGGCCAAGAGCACGCTCGTCACCTATCTGCAGAGCCGCCCCGACGACACGCAAGCCAACACGCTGCTCGGCGTGGCCGAAGGGTTCGCCGGCGACTTCGCCGGTTCGGCGGCGGCGTTTACGAAGGCCGGAACGATTCCCGATGAGTACAAGGTGCTCGCCGGCGGCTCGTTCACCAAGAACGCGACCGCATTGCTCGATGCAAAGGATTTCTCCGGTGCGATCGACGCGGCGACGCGCGCGATCGCGCTCGACGTCCGCAACGTCCAGGCCCTGTACGTGCGCGGCATCGCGTACGCGAACGCGCACAACGATACGGCGGCGATCTCCGACCTGCAGACGGCCTTTACGACCGCGACCGCTCTGAAGTCCGACGACACGACCCTCGGGCTCATCTCGTACAACCTCGCGATCTCGCAACTCGACGCCGCCGACTTCGGCGCTGCGGTCTTGACGGCCAAGACGGTTGCGCGGTACGACCCCGCGCGTCGCACGCAGCTGGACCGCATCGCCTCGGCCGCGTACAACAACAGCGCGGTCGCGCTGGCCAATGCGGGCAAGATCGCCGATGCCGTGTCGCGCCTGGAAGCGGGGGCGGCCGATTTCCCGGCCACGGCCGGGGCGCTCACGGCCGAGGCGGCCTACATCATGGCGACCGACAAGAACCCCGATTGGTCGAAGGTCCGGGCCGAGGCTGATAAAGCGCTGGGAATCGAGCCCACGAACGGGCGCGCAGCCTTCGTCGCCGGCATCGCGGCGGCACACTTGAACGATTCCAAGACCGCCCTCGACTACATGAACAAGGCGAAGGCGAGCCCGGCCTACGGGACCGACGCCTCGCTCACCAAACAGATCGACGATGCGTTAAAAGGTCTTAATCCGCCCGCAAAATGACCGTCCGGGTTCCGACAATCGGGACGAGGAATCGGCGGACCGTGGGATAACTCCCACGTCCTCGTCGGCCGGGAAAGTGCGTTCATTTTCCCGCTGCCGTTATTCATCGACGGCCGACCGTCCATCCCGCACACCTCGTAGGAGGCCCTGGAGACTACCGTGGACATTGGTGCTTTCTTTCAGACCGTCCAGAGCGGCGGCCCGGCCATGTGGATGCTGCTCGTGCTTTCGGTCACGGCCATCGCGATCGTCATCGAGCGGCTGATGTTCTTTTCCAGCCAGCACTCCGATTCCAAGGGGCTGCTCCGGGCGCTGGGGCAGAAGATCGCGGCCTCCGATCTGAGCGGTGCGGTCAAGGTCTGCCAACAGCAAAAGGGGATGTTGCCCAAGATCCTCGAGTTCGGTCTCAAGCGCGGCGAGAAGAACCGCGCCGACATCACCGACGCGCTCTCGATCGCGTTGATGGAACACCTCAACACCCTCGAACGCAACCTCGGGATCATCGGCACGATCGCCGTCATCTCGCCGTTCGTCGGTCTGTTCGGGACGG
>Ga0181528_10001744_pt1 | contig 13470 bp, 12 predicted proteins | sample PEATcosm2014_Bin_47_FD_119742 | JGI IMG/M metagenome (GOLD analysis project Ga0181528, IMG submission 119742) | Peatland microbial communities from MTU Mesocosm Facility, Houghton, MI, USA - PEATcosm2014_Bin10_10_metaG | ecosystem: Environmental > Terrestrial > Soil > Wetlands > Peat | place...
AGACGCTGCAATTTTAGAGAACCAAGGTGTCAGCATGAAAGCCATGAACACGCCCATGCAAACAACGATCCAGGCCGCGTAACGGAATAACCTAAATGTCCTCCGAGACCGAAGCAAACCAGACACCTTTGCCCACCTTGTGTCCTCAAAAATACTTTCCCGCCATCCTCAGCCATAGCGGCCAGTCATGTTTCGAATTATCGTTCCACACGTCGAGCCAATTGGGAATCGCCTTGTTGTTCAGGATTGCCGAAAACTTGACGTTCTGATCGAGGCAAATGTCCCAGTCCGCGGAGCCGAGCACGATTTTCATCTGGCGGTAGCGGCTTAAAAACCAGTCATCCGACATATTCGGTACGAAGTCGGGAGGATTGTTGAAGTAGCAATCATTGTCGTAGTAGCCGTCCAGGAACTGATGGATATCGAAGGCACCGCTCATGCTGACGCAATGTGTGACCACATCCGGATGCTTCAAAGCAAAATTGACCGCGTGATACCCACCAAAGCTGCACCCAGTCGTAGCCAGTTGCCAGGCCTGATTCTTCCACCGAATGAAAGGCAGGAATTCGTGGAGGAGGTAACGTTCGTACTGTAAATGCCGGAGCACCCGCACCCGCGGATGGACGCTTTTGTTGTACCAACTCTCGGTGTCGACGGCGTCCGGACAGAATACTTGCAGCTCGCCACGATCGACCTTGTTTGACAGCACGCCAATCATTCCGCGATCTTCGTACTCGAAAAATCTCCCCATCGAGGTAGGGAAGACGAGCAAAGGCGTTCCGGCGTGCCCAAAAACGAGGGCTTCCATGTCGCGGTGGAGTTCCTGACTGTAAGCTTTGTGATATTCGCGGTTCATCGAGAATGAGAAAGGCCGATCGTGGAGACGACAGCAAACCGTCTCCCTTGCAGCCGAAGTATCTTACCCGATGAAGAGCAGAAAACCCTAGAAGAGCGTCCGCGCAGAAAAATGCCCGCTCCTGTCGGAGCGGGCTCGCGATGGGGAAAAACCTTCCGGGTTCTAGGACCCGTTCGAACAGACGCCAAGGGACTCGCCCTGGAAGCTCAGCCACCCGTTGACCGACGTGCTAGTTGGAGCTCCGAAATACGGCAGGGTGACGAGATCTTGCAAGTTGTAGGTAAAGCCGTGAAGAACGTAAGGATAGCCGCCGTAGTTGGCGTTTCCTTCGAGCGGATCGCCTACTTCGAGAATGCCGCACGGCGTATTGTTCCCGTTGTAGTTAACGGTGAGAGGATCATCGGCCCACTCGCCGACTTCGTGCGACAGCGCTGACACATCTTGCGAGAAAGCGCCGACATGATCCACATAGGTTGCTTCCGCATACGATTGTGGATTGCTCGTGCTGCCTTCCGAGCTGTGGTATCCGCCAATGCAGCATTGCCCGCCCTGTGTCAGATAGGTGTCATACAGCAAAAAGATCGGAAACTGGTTGGGTTGAATTCCGAGCTTGCTGATGAGGCCCGGGATCTGCGAATCAAACCAGTTGATATCGACTTCTGCTGCCGTGAATCCAAAAGGCGAACCGGTTTTTCCGTAGGTTTTGGTTGGGCTGAGACTCTGCTCGGCGAGCACTGTCGCGCTCAGCAGCAGGTGAGAGTTCGTGTCCGATTTCACCGTGCCCCAGAAATTGGCGCGTTGGAATGCATCGATGTACTGGGTTGTTCCAACGTTGACCCCGCCTTGCGTATACGTCGTCGTCGAATCAAAAATCGGCGACAGCAGCGTATTGTTCGTCACTGTGTTGCCGTTCGAGAGAACGTGCGAGGGATCATATGTTGTCTTGGTACCGTTGCGGGCAGTGATCGTAATCTTGACCGGAATGATGTAGGTCGTGATCGTAGCAGTGGAATTGGTCGAGGGAGCGGCGCCGACCATGTTGTAGCTGTAGTTGGTGCTGCCATAGGTGAACGATCCGTTCCAACTCTGCAACGAAGCCGCAGGTGCAACTACGTCGGTCCGAAGGTGCGGGGGCATCACGGTGTACATCGCGCGTGGATTCTCGATTTCAGCGTCCTGGGCGGAGGCGCCGGAAATCAACACCGGGCAAGTAAACAAGCACAGCAGAGCAATCGAACTGAGGCAAACGTTTCTACTTTTCGTCATAGTGAGCTTTTCTCCTTGGGAGGTTCTTTCTGACCAAGTGACGCGGCGAAAACTGCGCCCGAATGATCTCGGGTCCAGATTTTCTAATGTCTGAGTAAAGCGCGAGTCAATGTAGAAATGTTTTGAGACCGTGTCTTGTTCTGTTTTTGTAAATCGGCTGCGTCTTTTCGTGTTTCGTAAAAATCGCGAACACCCGTATAAATGATCAGGATTTTCCCTATGCCCGTTTAAAAAGTTGAACGTGCAAAGAAAAACCCGCTTCTCGCGAAGCGGGTTCTCCGACGAAAAAACGTTACTGACTAGCCCCCGTTGGAGCAAACCTTCAAGTTGAAGGGATTGCTCTGGAACGTCATCTCGTTGTTTACCGAGGTGCTCGCAGGAGCGCCGAAGTACGGCAGGTACGTCAGGTCCTGCAGGTTGTAAGTCGAACCGCCCAGCGTGTACGGGAATGCTCCGTAGTTCGCGAAGCCTTCTTCGGGATCGCCCACTTCGAGAATGCCGCAGGCAACGGTGTTGCCGTTGGTGTTCACGACGAGGGGATCGTCCATCCACTCACCCGTTTCATGCGAAAGAGCCGAAACGTCCTGGGCGAAAATCCCAGGGGTACTGATGTAGGTGAAGTGGGCATAGGCCTGGGGAGCGGAAGAGCTTCCGAAAGCGCTGTGGTATCCGCCGATGCAGCAGCCGCCGAACTCCGTCAGATAGGAGTTGTAGGTGATGAACACAGGCAGAGAATTAGGAACGATCTGTGAGTGACCGCTGATGTAGGTCTGAAGCTGACCATCGAACCAGTTGATGTCGGCCGTTCCGACGCTGATGCCGAACTCGGTGGCAACCGCGCCGTCAGCCGACGGAACAGTCAGGGTCAAGGTCGGCAACGTGGTGGGTTTTCCCAACAACTGGTGGTATCCGGTCTTGGTCTTTACGGTGCTCCAGAAGTTGCCGCGCTGGAATGCATCTTCATACTGGGTGGTGCCCATATCGACACCGCCCGACTTGAAGTCCAGGTTGTTATAGATCGGAGAGGACGTGGTGCTCGTAACTGCCGTCTGTCCGTTCTTCAGTTTGGTCAGCGGGCTGAAGGTGGTCGTTCCCTTTTTACCCGTGAACTTCAGAACCACGGGGATGATGAAGACCGGGATCGTGGTGGATTTGCCCGTCGAAGGAGCCGCGCCCACCATGTTGTAGTTGTAGGTCGTCTTGTTGTAGACGAACGATCCGTTCCAGGTGGTGAGAGGCGTTGCAGGCTTCGCAACGTCATAACGCAGAACTGGCTTCAGACGTTCGAACATCGGGTGCGCCGGCATGGTATCTGCTTCCTGGGCAAATGCGGCGCCTGTCACGCAGGCAATCACTGTGAGCGCAGCCAGCAGGCTGAGCACACTGAGTCGTTGCTTCATAGTGAATCGCTTCTCCTTAGGGTTAGTTGAGCAATCTACTTGTTGGAACAAGAGCCAGAGGATTCTGTTGGAGTCCGGAGTTCCACAAATCTCCAGGACACTGGGAACAAAAGATGAGTTCGATTTTGCTTACGTTTACAGGGCCTGTCAACCGTGAATGTTTTTGCAACATCATTGTTTAGACGCCGGAGTGCCAAAATAATCCCGATTTCGAGATCCTTTGTCATCAAAAAGTAAAAAGTTTTTGACATTGATCGGAATTTGCAGGTTCCGGAGGTGTCCCGTCTCGTGTCGAGAGTGGTCTCAACTCCGCGCGAGGGTGCTTCGATCAACGGAGATCGAAGGGACGGCGGCACAGAGCATCGTTTGCACAGGACTGCGGGCGAGTGAAACTTACTTCTTGTACCAGAAGATCGCCAGCGCAACGAGTGCAACCGTGATGATCCACAGAATGATGTCTTTGCTGCGACTTTTTTCTTTTTCCTGGGCCATAAAGAGGAATACAGCATACCCGAAACCGGGCTTCAAGGGGCGTGTTGATTTACCCGCGGAACTAAGGAGTTACGGTCTGGATGTGGCGCTGCCCGGGGTCACCCGTTTATATCCGGTGAACTTCACAACCTCACGCACATGAATCGACTGAACGCCGAAATGGAGCGTATCGTCGACCCTGGCGTAGGCGGGGAACCAGTTTCCGTCAATGAACTGCCGGTAGCCGACAAACGTGGGACGAATGTCGAGTGGCTGATTTTTCTTCCCGTGGACGGCGTCGGGCACGCTCTTACCGCACAGCTTCACAATCTGCAGATCACGGTTATCCACCCATAAGCGTCCTCGAAAATAGTGGGTGTTTTTTTCTTCTTTCTTCGGGGCGACGTGGAAGACGTATGTATCGAGGTCGTCGACATGCTGCTGGCCAGCGTAGGTCAGGTCGTAATGCGAAGCCTCATCCGTCGTGAGGAGCCAAGGCATGAACACCCGGATATCTTCCATGTCGCGGTCGGAAAGCTTGACACGTATGGTCGGCTCCTCCGAATAGGTAACGTTTTCCACCCGCTTGCCTTTGTCGTCGTAGGAAATTTGGGTGATCTGATGAAACTGTCCGTCAACTTTTGTCTCGTCCAAGGTTTGAACGAGGACATCTTGGGTAAAGGTGTAATGCGAGCGCAAATCGCTCAGCGCGGTTTCCCGCGCAGTAAACCTCTGGATCAGTTCTTGAGCGGTTACCGACTTCGGCTGAGCCGTATCCAACCCGTCATTTCCCTCCATGCAATCAGTTTGTGCGTTCGCTTGCGAGAGGGGAGAGGTGGCGATCCAGAGAGTTGCTGCAATGAGCACGAGCCAGGAACAATTAAGCTTCGGACGCGGCGTCGCCGACGGAGCCAATTCTAAACGCTGAAGCATTCTGCCAGAACATACACCGCCGATGAGCCTTAAGCAAAGGCAGGGAAACCAGCGGAACTCGTCAAATCTGTCGGTATGTCCAGATTACGTCCCTTGCAAGTGAAAAGTCTTGCGTATTGCCTGACTAAATTACCGCAAGTGGTTGATTAATATATGGATAAGTTTGGGCGGGTGGTTGCACTAACCAAGGGCGAGTTTGGACACAACACTATGAAAACCACATTTCTTGTCATGTTCATTCTGTGCGCTTCAGCTGCTTTTGCTCAGAATGGCTCTGTTCTATCGAATGAGGTCTCAATCACCCAATTCAACCAACATACCCAGCATGCAGAGTTCCATGCGATGGGAGCTGAGAATCCTCTGGTGGGGGGTGCGTCGGACGCATACAGCTACGGGCAAGGAGAGCAGCCGTTGTGGCAGTTCGGGCCGGTTTCTGTCCCAACGCCGTTGGGCGACGTCGCTCGTGCCTATCGCAAAGAGAAGACGGCCGCGAAGAAGGCTGAGTTCGTGTACGAAAAACAAGGTTCCTAATCCTTCGTGAGTCATGGGGTCGACGCGCCTTTGAGGGTGACGACTGACCCCATGACAGCGTAAATTCGCCTCTGGCCCACCCTCTGTTCCTTAATCCTGTTGTAAGTCCTTCGTTGGACGTGGATACACAAAACGATTCCGCCCCCTCCCGCATCTCAGAAAAAGAATTAAAATTCAAAGGACCACTGCTCTGAGTCTGGTGGCATCCGCGGAAGTGTTCACTTTTTTCCCGACAAGGGAGGGTTAGCAGGGATGAGGCGCTGCAAAACGCATCTGGTGCAAGTGTGTTTATTTCTTCTGGCTGCGGTTCCGGCCTATTGCCAACGAGGCACGTTCGGTGTCGACGTCGGCCAAACGTCGGATAAGTTCGGCGCACTCTCTTCCGTTTCAGGCCTGGAGGCTGATGTCGAGGGTCAGTTTGCAGTCTTCCAGTCCAATCCCAAGACCGGGAGGCCGGCCATTATTGCCGGAGGCGAGATTCGCCTTCCCACCGACACCCAGAATCATGCGAAGGAATTCGCCGTCTTCGGAGGTCCCGAATTTCAATTTCACGACTTATCGATTGGGATCGATGCGCAAGTTCGGAAGATTTACCTGCCTCCGGCGAATGTCGACAATCAGGTCTTCGTTCGATACAAGCTGGAACTTTTGGAGATTCCTGTAGTTTTGAAATACAAATTTCTTTCTTCGAAGCGCGCTTTTGTCCAAGCGGAAGGAGCGCCGGAGTTTGCGCCACACTATCGCTCCGCAGGTTCGCTGTCTCCGTTACCGCATCCGGATCTGGATCACGGATATTTTGTGAGGGGAAGTGTGGGTTATAACTTCGGGAAATGGTATGCCAAAGCGAGCTATGAAACTCGCTATTTCAAATTCGTCGACAATCAGAACAATCCGAATGGGCTCTACAACTGGAGGAGCAATCTAATCACTGGCGGGGTGGGTTTCGTGTTCTGACGATCTTGCTTTAAAAGATCCGATCAAATCTAAGCACTGAAAATTGAATATTGGTGGGAGCCGGCGACCTTCTTCAGTTCCGGCCTACCCATTAGAAGTTGCTCAAGTTGTGGATTGTGATAGAGCAGATAGACTGGGCGCGGATTCTTGAACAGGCTGTGCGAGATGTTCTCTAGGACCTTGCCGAGAACGGATTCTGAAAACGGATTGAAGAGATAGATCACGAGCGGGCCGTCCGGCAGAGGAAACGAGCTACCATCGGCGCAGATGGATTCCAGCGCAAAGCACTTCTGCGAGTCGGCTTTGTAGCACGACAAATTGTCCAGAGCGATTCGATTGAGCGCCGGGAGCAATTCCACTCCTATGACTCGCTGAAACGGATAGTCGGAAGCCATCAAGAGCGTTCGTCCCTTTCCCGACCCTAAATCCAGGAATGTAAAGTCCGCGAAATTCAGTTTCGTTTGCTCGTTCAACACCGATAGGATTTCGTGAAACAGCGCCGGTTCGGTTGGCTGGTAAGGGGAATAGAGCACGCCCAGAAGCCGATCGCGCCATGCGACGGCACCGCTCGTCGTGTTGACGCGATAGTCCCAGTCATAATCCGAGTCTCCGAATCGTTGCCGGAGGCGCCATGGGGCCGAGTCTCGTGCGAACTCCCAGAGCGCGGCGATCAAGCTAATGGTTGCGGCGACAGCGCCAGAGCGAGATGCGTTATCTCGCCAGTATTGGCGAGCTGCTGGAAGGATTCTGGGTTGGGAAGGGTCGGATGACGCCATTGTTAGTTTCGCTATCGCAAGCCATCATACGAAATCTGCGAGACTAAGTTGACGATAGGCAATGAAGGAAATCTGGTTGCACGACGCCCTTAGGAGCCGGAGTGGAGTTTGGGCTGCACCGGTGGCACGTATCCGGCGGGAAATCCTTTCTTGATGAAGGGGAAATCGTCCGGCTTCTGTACCTGGATGCGTCCCTCGGCTGTCATTTGGTACGGATTCCCGTCTGGATCGACCGGAACGCCAGGCATATGTTCGGCGCGGGCGAGTTCTCCGATGCTCGTGGGTAGACGCCCGGTGCGTTCGCCGAAGCGGCTGACGGCAGCTTGCAAGTTGGTCACGTCTTCATCCACCTGGATGGATCGCAGATGTGCGACCGCGTTCTGCCGGACATAGGGTTCCTGGGCCGAATCGTAGGTAGCGCTCCACAGCATGCGAGCCGTCGCGTAGTCCCCGGCGTGTTCGTTCATCATCGCCGCCAAGAGCTTTAAATAGGGATGGGCATTTGGGACTTGCGCGCCGCGAAGAAATACTTCTGCTGCTTTCTTGTAGTCCTTGAGTTCGGTGTAGTAAACGAAGCCGAGATTGTAATAAAGATGCCAGTTGTCAGGATTCTGCCGGATCCCATACTCCATAAGATCGATGGCGCGTTGTGGTTCCCCGGCTCCATTCGGGGGATTGGGCGCTAGAAAGCTGGCGCCGAACTGATATGCAATCAGCAAGTGCGGGTCGAGCGTGGTGGTGATTTCGAGCAACGGCGCGAGTTCGTTGTACGTCATGGCGTGTTCGTAGTGACGGTGTCCGAAGTACTGCACGACGCGCGTCCAGTAAATGCAGGCCATCAGTCCGTTAAAGCCGAGACTGGCTCGTTTCACCGCTTTCGGTGAGGTGATGTAGAGCGAATCCTCCGGGTTCTCCAAAGGTCGCAGTTCGTCGATTCGGTGCAGCGCGAGCACCGACGCAGCCATCGATACCGTCAGGCACACGGTAGCGAAAACGTTGGTGCGTTGGCGGGCGGTCATTGAGGCGTGCTCCAGGCTGAAATCACCGCGATCATTTCAAGTTCCTGCGCTCGAAAATCAGGACTGCCCCGCTGAGAGTCATCACCGTATAGAAAAGCGCGTATACGGTGTTCTGAAGGATCAGTTGCGCTGCGATCGGCTGCTGATGCGCTACGGCGTTGATTACATTCAGCGCCGAGAAATTCGGTACAAGGTAAGCGGCCGCAGTCACGAACCAGCGGGTGATCCCGTGAGTCAGGCTGGCAAACCCGCGGAGATCATCAGCAAAGCTGCCCACGATGAAAAGCGAGAAAGCGAAGACTGCCGACAGAAGCGGAGACGAGAACGTCGAGAAAAGCAATGCGATCGAGCAGACAATCAAGAATTCCAAAATGATGAAGAAAAGCGCGACCAGGATGAACGCGTCGCTCGCAGCGAATTTATGGGCTACGTAAAGGAGGGCGCCAAAGACGCCGATCGCCATGAAGAACGTGTTTACCGTAAGCGTGCCGGCAAGCCCGAAAAACTTGCCAACCACGAACTCCCAACGACGAACCGGCCGCGACAAGACCGTGTACAGCGTCCGTTTTTCGATTTCTTTCGATACCAGTCCGATGCCGATGAAGATGGCAATGACGATGCCGAACAGCGAGACTGCTGTGAGGCCAAGGTTAACGACAACGAGCCGTTCGATCCCGATCGAAATCTGTCCCACAAAGATCGCACCGCCGGAAAGCAGGAGGGCGAAAGCAATCAGGTTGTACAGAACGCGATCGCGGACGGCTTCGCGGAAGGTATTTGAGGCGATAGAGTAGATGCGGGCGTTCATGCCAGTGTCCCCGCTGTGGTTTGAGAATGTTGCAGCTTTTCCACGAAGTATGCTTCGAGCGATGTGCGCAATGGCGTAATCGAGATCAACCGAACGCGTTCGCGCCGAAGGGCGTCGATTGCCGCGTCCTGCTGCCGCTCCGAGATTACTGCCCGAACTTTGTCTCCGGAGATGCGGCACTCTGCGCCGAGCGCCTTCATCGACGGTGGTACGTGCGCGCCCTGCCAGATGATTTCCACTTTTCCCTGAACGTTGGAGGTCAATTCATCCACGGCACCGACGCCGCGCAGTTCTCCTTTATGAATGATGGCCACGCGGTCGCATAGAGCTTCCGCGTCGGAGAGGATGTGTGTGGAGAAAAATACCGTGGTTCCTTCCTGCTTAAGCTGTTCCATAAGGTCACGAACTTCGCGTCGGCCCAGCGGATCAAGGCCAGACATTGGTTCGTCAAAGAAAACGAGCTTGGGCTTGTGTAGGATCGCCTGGGCGATTCCGGCGCGCTGCAACATTCCCTTGGAGAATTTTCGCAACTGCACACCTTTAACATCAGTGAGGCCAACGCGCTGCAATACTTCGTCAATCCGCCGCTTGCGATCTTTGGCAGGAACTCCGGAAAGTTGTCCGTAGTAATCCAGCAGTTCGTGCGCGGTGAGGTAGTCGTAGAAGTACGGTTGCTCGGGAAGAAACCCGATCTGGGCCTTGACCTCGGGTTCCATCCAATCTCGCCCGAGAATGCGGGCGGTCCCTCCGGTCGGAAACACCAGGCCCATCAGCATCTTCAAAGTTGTGGTCTTGCCGGCGCCGTTCGGTCCGAGGAAGCCGAAGATTTCTCCCTCTTCCACAGTGAGATGGAGCGGTTGCAGGGCGCGCTTCGGGCGTTTATGCCAGAAGCCCACCATGTAAGTCTTTTCGAGCCCAAGGATTTCGATCGCGGACATAGTGAAAGCAGCCAGAAGCGCGTGTTCGACGCGCGTGATTCCCTAATTCTTAAGAATAATTATATGCAAGGCTCCCCATTTGTGAACCTCTGGCGGGGTTACGACAGTCACTTCAAATACTCTCTGGAGTGAGACAAGAAATAAGCGGATGAACCTAGTTGTTGAGGAACCACTGAGCCTTGTTTTGGGCCTCCGACCAGCTCTTGGAGAGGCGTTCGGCCCGGGCAAGCGCTGCACTCGCGTCGCTCTGGCGGCCAGATTTTTGCAAGGCCGTCGCGAGCAGCAGGTAATCAAAGTCGCTCGGAGCGGCGGTGGCGTTGCGGGAAAAGTATTCGACGGCGGTGGGAAAATCGGCCTCCCGGTAAGCGAGCAGCCCTAAACCCATCAGAGCATATGGGTCATTCGGGTCGAGTTGCAGCGCCTGGGTGTAAGCCTGTTTTGCTTCGGGTTTCTTGCCGAGTTGAGTGTTGGCAATCCCTAGATCCCGGAACGCCATTTCGCGTGCGACGCGGTCGCTGGTCCCGTGAACCACTCGCTGTGCATCCGTGATCGCACCGTCGATGTGGCCGTGACGTAATTCGTAGTCTGCGAAGTACACGACCTGTGTCAACGGATACGCGTGCAGTTGCTCGGCCTCTAGGTATTGCGCCATAGCTTCCTCGTGCTTGTCTTCTTTGGTGAGGACCTCGGCCAGATAGGAATGCGCCATGAAATTGCGAGTCGTCACGCTGAGCGAATATCGCCACAAAGTCTCGCTGTCGTGCCAATAACTGACTTGCCGGGGCGTGATCGCAGCTGCGCCCGCAATCGCGAGGCAGGCTGGCACCGCCAGCCAGCGCGGAGAAATGTGCCAGTGTCTTGCCGCTTCGGCGATCGTCCAAGTCGCCATCCAAAACAATCCGATGAACGGGATGTAGGCATACCGATCGGCCATCGCTTGATCTCCGACTTGAATCACTCCGATCATTGGAACAAGAATTCCCAGAAACCAAAGCCAGCCGACGAGTAGAAAGCGCTTTTTCGAGAGGAGGATGAGGATCGTGACCAAGACTAGAAACACGCCTGCGGCCAGACTTTGCATCCATGAAATCGTATTGCCCGGGTGCGGATAGGCAGGCGAAAGATTGACGGGCCAAAACGCATGCCCCACATAGCGAGCATAGGAAAGCAGCGCGTTTGCGACCCTTACGGGCAGGGAATAGTCGGCATCATGCACGGCGCTGTGTTGCGCCCGCATAGTCAGAAAAGCATCGCCGGCTGCAAGGGCGAGAAACGGTATTTTTTCGAGCGCAAGCCAGCCAAACGTCGCAGGAGCAAACTGCGACGCGCCATCCATGGTCCGGCGCGAGCCAAAGCGCTGTAGCGGCCAGTAGTCCCACAACAAGAGGACGCAAGGGAAAGTGATCACCTGTGGTTTTGCCATCAGGGCCAGCGCAAACAGAGCCGCTACGGAGCCGTAACGGCGAATGGAAGGGCGTTCCGCATACCAGCTGTAGGCCATTAAGGCGAGCAGGAAAAACGTCATGCTGAGAACGTTCTTGCGCTCGGAGGCCCAGGCCACGGACTCCACATTCACTGGATGCACCGCAAAGAGAGCTGCGACGATTAAACTTCGCCAGGTAAAGCCAGTCACTCTCTGTAGCAGCAGAAAAACAAGGATCGCATTGAACGCGTGAATCAGCGCGCTCATGTAGTGCTGGCCAGCCGCATTCTTGCCGAATAATTCCCAGTCAACGACATGGGAAATCCACGTTACGGGATGCCAATTCTCACAATCGAACGTCGTCAAAGCCCACTTCAAGGTGGACAGGCTCAACCCGGCGTGGACATGATTGTTTTCGGTGACGTAGCCGTTGTCGTCCACATTAATGAACCCGTTATGAACGATTGGACTGTAGATGGCGAGGGTCACGAGCGCGAGGAGCAAAGACAGAACAAGAGTGCGGGTGCGTGCGGACGAAAATATCCCCGCCGCGGCGCTGCTGGACTCAGCGGGCAGGAGCACGTTCGACGGCGACACTTCTGACCTCGTTCCCATAAAGAAAAATTATAAGAGCTAAGCGGCTTCAATTGAATGGGAGGTGGATCGGGTGGAGTACTGACGTAACCCTGGTGCGTCCGCCGGAAAGAAACTCAAGGCCTTGGAGCTTTAAAGAAATCAGGCAGGAAGTTGGGATTTGCTCCCTCCTTGCTTCCTGCCTGCGTGAAGTCTTACTGCAGAGCTGTTACAGACGCTGAGCACGGCGGAGTAATCGCGCCAGTTGTGGACCGTACAACTCCGTCTTCGAACGAGCAGAAATACCGCGCTCCACTGAAGTTCACGTTCTGCGGAGTTGCGATGACGCTGTACGACGGAGTTACGCCAGCCACTGCGGGACTCGAGCCAACTGCCAGGGCGAAGGTGTAACCGCTTTTTGTTCCACTGGACAGAACACTGTCGATGAAGCAACCGCTGCTGGTCGATGGCACGCAGGTCGCTCCGACCGGGCCTCCGAGATAGGGAAGGCTCGTTGCGAAGCCGATACCGGGATATGCAGAGTTGTAGGAGACTTCGGCGGTGTTGATGCTGCGAACAGAGCCCACGGCCGAAGATTCGTTTGCCGAAACGCGCGCACGCGTCAGGGCCGGCACGGCTATGGCTGCGATGATCAGGATAATCGCCACTACGATCAACAGCTCAATTAGTGAGAAACCCTTATGTTTTCGCATCGGAGTTGGTCCCCTTGCCGTCTGTTCATTTTCCCCGTAAGGAGCGAATGAATCTTGCCATTCGTCTCGCGCCACTAAGTTGCTTGCACCTGGCGGGCCACTGTTGTTTTTTTTTATCTTCTTCGTAAAACACTCATTTACTTGGGAATAGCCTGAGATCGAATCGGAACAAGTCGGTGCCTTGTGGAAATATCTCTGAGTGATGACAGTTTTTGTCATTTTGATCCCGCAGCGTGGCAGTAGCGCACTCGATAAGAAAAACAAGGGCAGCGAACCTTCGTTCGCTGCCCCTGGCCCATTCCCAAGTTGCTTTACAGCTAAGGAAATTGGAACGTCTACTGAAGCGCAGTGGTGGTTGCGGCGCAAGGAGCCGTGATAGCACCGGTGGAGGAACGGACGACAGCATCTTCAAACGAGCAGAAGTAGCGGACGCCAGTCTGGTTCGGAGTCAACGGCGATGCGATGATGCTGTAAGACGGCGTTACGCCACCCACAGCTGCGCTGCCACCGATTGCCAAAGTGAACTTGTAACCGCTCTTGGTGCTGCTGGAAAGAACGCTGTCGATAAAGCATCCACTGCTGGTCGAAGGAACGCAGGCCGCACCCACCGGGCCACCCAGATATGGCAGCGAGGTGGCGAAGCCCAGGTTTGAATAAGCGGCGTTGTAAGAGATTTCGGCGGTGTTGATGCTACGAACGGAGCCCACGGCAGATGCTTCGTTTGCCGACATACGGGCGCGCATCAAGTTCGGAATTGCGATCGCTGCAATGATCAGGATGATGGCCACAACGATCAGCAGCTCAATCAG
>Ga0181528_10001745_pt1 | contig 13468 bp, 8 predicted proteins | sample PEATcosm2014_Bin_47_FD_119742 | JGI IMG/M metagenome (GOLD analysis project Ga0181528, IMG submission 119742) | Peatland microbial communities from MTU Mesocosm Facility, Houghton, MI, USA - PEATcosm2014_Bin10_10_metaG | ecosystem: Environmental > Terrestrial > Soil > Wetlands > Peat | place...
CCCGGGCGAGACCATCGTCCTCTGGGGTACGGGCTTCGGAATTACCACTCCCCCGGCGCCGATTGGGCAGGAAATTCCGCCGGCCGCCTACTCGGTCACCGGCGTGACGGTCATGATCGGGACCACACCAGCGCAGGTCTATGGGACGGCATTGGCCTCGGGATTGGCGGGCGTTTATCAGGTGGCGATCCAGGTACCGGCGAGCCTCGCGAGCGGAACTTACAATCTGGTGGCGACGGTAAATGGAGTGCAGTCGCCGGCGGTGAATTTCGGGGTGCAGTAAGGAAGTGGAAGTAGGCTATTCTCCAACTCTTGGAAGAATGATCCGGTAGTGATCCTGGCGGAGCAGGAAGCCCTCTTCGAAGGCCATCAAGCTCGGGACCGACTGCCGAATAAATCGATAGCTTCCAGGCGTTCGGATGACGTTGGCGCCACCGGCTGTGGCAACCCGGACCCCATCGCTATCGTCCATGAGCCGAGCGGGCGAGCTCAGTTCGGTGGCGAGCACAGTTACCAACGCCTCCGGCAAGAGTATCCCCTTCCCGATTACCGGGGAAACATTGCAGCCGGCGTTCTTCCGGTGGCCGCCTATTTTGCCGTCGCCACTCATTTCGATTATTCGTACGCGGTTCCCAACGGGACATTCCGTGCGCGTACAGCGAGCTTCCGCCGCGTTTCGGAGGCTCTCTTCGCTTGCTCAGCCGCACTCTTGTATTTGAGGACGGCGATCATTGTGGTGAAGCCGGCGAGAGAGCCGAAGAGTCCCAGAACGCTCGCCGGATCCGCCCATTTGTGAACCGTATCGATTCGTTGACCACCTAAGACGAAAATTCCACTAGTCTGATCTACAGCCCCGCGGCATGCACGCTCTCAGAACCACCGGCCGGCGCAAGTCAGGTACCCCAATGAGACTTCGAGGGTCGCACCAGCGGCCTGCCGCGCGCCTCGTGCTGCTATCATCTTCTCGAAGCGATGAGTCTTCTCCGGTCGGCCCTCTTCTCCGTCCCCCTGATCGCCATCTCCACCATCGTGATGGACCTCATCTCCATGCTGGTCTCCTTCTGCGACCGCAGCGGCGACATTCCTCACCACCTCGCCCGCCTGTGGGGCAAAATGCTGCTCGCCGTCAGCTTCATCGGCGTTCGCGCCGAAGGTATCGAGAAGCTCGACCGCAAGGCCAACTACGTGTTCGTCTCCAATCACGCCAGCTTCATGGACATCCCCGCGCTGCTCTCCACGCTCCCGTACCAGTTCCGCTTCTTCGCAAAAAAGAGCCTCTATAAAATTCCCTTCCTCGGATGGCACCTGCGATGGGCCGGCCACCTTCCAGTGGACCGCTCCAACGCCCGCGCGTCGCTCAAGAGCATGAGCGAGGGCGCACGCATCATTTCGGAGCGTCACATCTCCGTGCTGCTCTTCCCCGAAGGCGGCCGGTCCGCCACCGGACTGCGGCCATTCAAAGAAGGCGCCGCCTACATCGCCATCAAAGCGGGCGTGCCTTTGGTGCCGGTGGCGATTGTCGGACTGCGCGAGCTGCTGCCCATGGGTTCCGGCCATATTCGCAGCGGGCGCGTCACCGTGCGCATCGCCGAGCCTATTCCGACGGCCGGCCTGAAGATCGACGCGCGCGCCGAACTCACCGCGCGCGTTCACGATGAGATCGCCGCCATGCTCGAAGGCTCGGCGGAGCCGGTGATACACTCGTCTTCATGATCCGGACCGCGCGCCTTCTGGCGCTGACCTGGTCCCTGACTGCCGTAGTGGCATTCGCGGCCGCTCCCGCCGACCCCTGGGTGCGAATCCGCTCCGCCAATTTCGAGCTCTTCACCACCGCCAGCGCACGCGCCGGCCGTGACCTGGTCCGCCACTTCGAGCAGGTCCGCAGCTTCTTCCTCGATGTCTTCGGGCTGAAATCCACCGATCGGAAGCCCGTCCGCATCATCGCCTTCCATAGCGACAAAGAATTCACGCCCTATCGGCCGAGCGAGGCCGCCACCGCCTTTTTCTACAGCGGCAGCGAGCACGATTACATCGTAATGAGCAGCGCCGACGGGGAGCATTATCCGGTGGCCACGCACGAATATACGCACCTGCTCATCGGCCAGGTCGGCGGTCCCATTCCTGTCTGGCTGAACGAGGGGTTGGCCGAGTTGTATTCCACGCTCCGGCAGGATGGCGACAAGGTGCTGGTGGGGATACCGCCGCCGGGACGCGGGCAGGCGCTGCTGCGCGAGCCCTGGATCCCGCTCGGCACGCTCCTGTCGGTGACCGACGATTCTCCGCTCTACAACGAACGCTCGCGCGCCGGCCTGTTTTACTCCGAAAGTTGGGCGCTGGTCCACATGCTGAATCTCGACCACAACTATCGCCCGCACCTCGCCGCCATGCTCGCCGCGCTCAAGACCACCGATAGCGCCGCGGCTTTCGAGCAGGCCTACGGCAAGACTCCCGCGCAGGTGCAGAACGATCTCGAGGAGTACGTCACGCGTGAAACTCTGCACGGGCTGGCGTTCAAGCTTTCACTCGAGAAAGCGGCGGAGTCGCCCGAAATCGAACCCCACTCCGGCATGCTGGCCAAGCTCGCCCTTGCGGAATTGCTGGCCGAATCTCCCGGAAAGCTGGCGCAGGCAACCGCCTTGTACGATCAGATCGCGCGCGCTTATCCGCAGCATTGGGAGGTGGAGGCTGCGCTCGGCCGATTCGCCTGGCGAGAACGTCACAATCAGGAGGCCGTCACGCACTTCGCCCAGGCCGCGAAGCTCGGCGCCACCGATGCGCGCATGTTCGTCGACTATGCCCGCGCCGTCACCGCGCACCCGCAGGAAGCCGTCGCGGAACTGCGTGACGCCATCCGTCTCGACCCGGCGCTGCAGGAGGCGCACTACGATCTCGGCCTGGCGCTCCTGCGCGCCGGCTCCTGGCGGCAGGCAATGGCCGAACTGCAGCTGGCGCGGCCCCTCAAGCCACAGCAGGCGTCGCGCTACTTCTACGGGATGGCGTACTCCGCCTACCGCCTGGGCGATTTCATCGGCGCGCGCAATTACCTGGAGCAGGGCCGGCCCTACACCAAAATTCCGGAAGAATTATCGGCGCTCAACGGACTCTCGGAAGCGCTCGGACCGCCGGTGGTGGAAGGCGTCCTCGAGTCGGTCGACTGCAAGGGGAAAGCTGCCCGGCTCCACGTGCGCGTGAAAGATAGCGAGCATCTTTTTCTGGTACCCGACCTGAGCTCGGTAAAAGACCTGGTGTGCGAATCGGCGCCCAACATTGCGGTGCGGATCGAATTCCAGGCTATGCCGTCAGGCACTACGGGAGCTGACGGCCTCGTGCGCTCGCTCACGTTGAAGTGAACGTGGGGGCACAGACCGCAAACCGCTCCCTCACGGTCGCGGCTCCGTAACGGTGTGTCGGCCGAGCCGCGCGGGTCAGCAAGCGGACCCTCTTGACAGCCCTCCCGATTCCGTCGCATACTCCTATCAAGCGTCTATGGGAAAGCCGAATCGCGGAGAGCTCGTTCAGGGAACCCTCGACATGCTCGTCCTCAAAACGCTGGCGCGCGCGCCCATGCACGGCTGGGGAATCGCGCAATCCATCCTGCAAACTTCCGAAGAGGTGCTGCGGGTGGAAGAGGGATCGCTCTACCCCGCGCTGCATCGCCTGGAACTCGAGGGACTGATCGACGCCGAGTGGGGCCAGTCGGAAAACAAGCGCCGCGCGAAGTATTACCGTCTGACCACCCGCGGCCGCAAAGCGCTGGCTGAAGAAACCCATCATTGGCAGCAGCTCGCGCGAGCCATCGCGCGCGTCATGGAGACCGCATGAACAAATTTAAGAAACGCCTCGGCGCCATCTTCCATCGCCGCCAGCTCGACCGCGATCTGGAAGACGAACTCGCTTTCCATCTCGCCATGAGCGAGCAGCAGGGGGCCGATCCGGCCTCCGCGCGCCGGCGCTTCGGGAATACCGCCGCGCTTCAGGAAAAGTGCCGCGAGCTATGGGCGTTCACGGCCGTCGAAGCCTGGTGGCAGGATGTCCGCTTCGCCCTGCGGACCATTGGCAACAGCCCGCTGGTAACCGCTACCGCGGTGGTGGCGCTCGGCCTTGGCATAGGCGCCAACACCACGGTCTTCACCATCGTGAGCAGCGCTCTGAAGTTCGACATGGCGGTGGATCGCATCGAACGCCTGGTGACGCTCCAGCCAGGCGAGGGCTTGGCCACTCCCGATGCGGACCCGCAGGCGCAAATGGATTTCCTCAACTTGCGCCAGCAGGTGAAAACCGTCGAAAATCTCGCAGCGTACCACTTCTCGGCGGTCAACGTGAGTGACGCACACGCTCTGCCGGAACGCTTCTGGTGCGTGCAGATGAGCGCCAGCGGCTGGGCGCTGGTGCGGCCCAAGCCGCAATTAGGACGCGAATTCGGGCCAGGCGACGAGCAGCCGGGCGCACCGCCCACGGTGCTCCTCAGCCATCGAGTCTGGGAGAGGCGATATGGGGACGATCCATTGATTGTCGGCAAGTTCCTCCGCATCGACGGCGTGGACCATGCCGTCATCGGAGTCATGCCCGCGGGCGAGCAATTCCCCGAGGACACCGATTTGTGGACTCCGTTGGCGGTCACCGATCTCGTGAATCCCGAATTTCGCCGCCAGCTGCTGGTGTTCGGCCGCCTGGCCGATGGCGCCACGCTGGCCGCGGCACAGAGCGAAGTGGATGGCGTGGCTCGGCGCGTCATCGCGGGCAAGGTGAACGGCCCGGCGGTCCGCGTCCGGCCGTTCCTCGAGATGATCGGTATATATGACGCGCGCGCCATGCTCTATGCCATGGTCCTGGCGGTGGCATTCGTGCTGCTGATTGTGTGCGCCGATGTTGCCAACCTCCTTCTCGGACGTGCCGCCGCGCGGGTGCGCGAGATTTCCATTCGCATCGCCATTGGCGCCGGGCGCGTGCGCATCATCCGCCAGCTTCTGGTGGAAAGCGTAATGCTGTCGGCGGCGGGAGGGATTGCCGGCTGGCTGGTGGCGCTCGCCGGACTTCATTGGTTCGATGGCATGACGGCCCAGGGACACCGGCCCTCCTGGATTCACTTCTCTATCGATGCGCGCGGATTTGCCTATCTCGCGGCGATTTCCATCGGCGCGGGCATTCTGTTCGGGCTGGCTCCCGCGCTCCAGTTGGCCAAGGTCGATGTGAACAGCGCCATAAAGGACGGCGGCCGTGGCGCCGAAGGCCCGCGCGGGCGCAAGCTCGCCGGCCTGCTGGTGGGATTCCAGATGGCGCTCTGCGTGATCCTGCTGGCGGCCAGCGGACTGATGATTCACAGCACCGTCAAACTGTACAACGCGCCACTGGCCATTGAACCGTCGAATGTCTTGACGATGCGGGTGGACTTGCCGCAGACCAAATATCCGAATGCCTCCAGTGTCGGCGCGTTCTACCGGAAACTGAAGACTGCCGTCGCAGGTCTGCCTGGCGTGACCGAGGTGTCGCTGGCTTCACAGCTTCCCATGGGCGGCTGGCAGGAACTACGTGGCGAAGTCGAGGCAGCGCCAGGCAAGCCCGGCGTCGTAGGACCGCTCAATGGGCAGGTGGTGGACGCCGATTATTTCCGGACCCTGGCGGTTCACCTCCGCCGCGGCCAGACTTTCGCAGAGAATTCGCTATCCCAGGCGGTGGTGAATGAAGCATTCGCCGCGCAGTTCTGGCCGGGCGAAGATCCCATCGGCAAGCGCCTGCGAATTACCGGAGGCAACGCCCCTCACCCGTGGCTGACCGTCACCGGAGTGGTCGCCGATGTGCAGCAGGACCGAATGCGCCCACTCGAACGAACGGCCCTGCTCTACATCCCGTACGCTGCCGACCCGCGACCGTCGGCATACGTCATCGCGCGCACCGCGACTCCCCCGGCAACTCTCGTCGAGCCATTCCGCCGCGCGGTGCAGAGCCTGGATGAGAACCTGCCGGCGCAGGATGTGCTCTCGCTCGACGACCACATCGCGCAACAACGCCTGAACGTGACTTCGTTCGGCAAGCTGTTTACCATTTTCGCGGCGATCGCGTTGGTGCTGGCGTGGGTGGGTCTTTACGCGGTGGTGGCGCACGCCGTCAGCCGGCGCACGCAGGAGATCGGAATCCGCATGGCCGTCGGCGGAACGCGGCGCGACATTTTCAGGCTGGTGGTAAAGCAGGGCATGCGGCAGGTACTCGGCGGATTCGCCGCCGGCCTTCCGCTGGCAATCCTGGTCACGCGCGGACTGAGCCACGGACTGGTGGGCGTCTCACCGTCCGACCCGGCGACGTACGCTGGGGTCGCGCTGGTGCTCGGCGCCGCCGGCCTGCTGGGGTGCGCTATCCCCGCGCGCCACGCCGTCCGCGTCGACCCACTGGCCGCGCTGCGCCATGAATAATCGCTCTCTCACGCGGTCCGCTCCGGATCGAAATGCTGATCCACATAGATCCAGAGCACTCGCGCCCAGCGAGTCACTGCGGGAACCAGCGGCAGGTAACAGACAAACGCGCCCAGCATCACCGTGTCAAACGGCCACCCTGTCCAACGCCAGAGCACCAGCACAATGGACAGGGTCGGCAGGATGGAAACGAGATAGCTAATGTACATGGCGCCGATAAAATAGCCCGGCTCGCGCTCGTACTTGAGCCCGCAGACCGGACACTTTTCGTGCATCGCGAGATAGCCGCGCCACAGCGAAGTGCGATAAATCGCGCCTTCCCGGCAGCGTGGACAGAGCTGCCGGGCGATCCCGCGGAACACGCCCGTCATTTCTTCGGCTTTTGCCCCGGCGGCGGTCCAACGCGCTCTACCGTCACGCTAATGAGCTTGGGCGGAGTCACGGGGGTGTCGCCGTGTACAGGAACGCGGCCTAACTGCCGCAACACATCGTCTCCCTCCACCACTTGTCCGAAAATGGTGTACTTCCCGTCCCAACTCGGCTTTTGTTGAAGCGCGAAGAAAAACTGGCAGCCCCCCGAATCGGGCGTGCCGGGATTGGCAATCGCCAGGCTGCCGAAGCGGAACTTGATGCCGGGCAGCGATTCGTCTTTAATCTTCAGCCCGCATTGATAATAGGCCGAGCCGTCTGGACTTCCCGCCTGCACCGCATCGTCCGGCGCGATACGGAAGAAAACGGTGTTGTCGTAAAAGGGCCTCTTCACGATTTTGCCGTCGACGTCCCTGAACTCCTGCACACCCTGTGCGAGGCGAATAAACAGAGCGACCGCCCGCGGCGTATCCTTTTCAAAGAGGATCGCCTTGATGTCGCCGAATTCCGTTTTGAAATTGGCATAGATGCCGTCCTTCAGAGGCTTGGGCGGTTTTTGCGCCAAAGCGCAGCCCGCCATCGCGAGTGCCAGCAACGTTCTTTTCATAAGCCACTCATTCTAACCTCAATCGCGCTGGCCGCACACGTACCCGCGCGCCTGTTCCGGCTTGGCCATGCTAATTTGGAAACACGTATGCAAGTTTCCCGTGTCTTGAGGAACAGCCTGTTGCTCGCCGGCCCGTGTCTGTGGGCGCAGGACAAGCCGATACCGCCCATCAATCCCGCCGATGTGCCGCGCATGGCGCCGCGCGCCAGTGTGAACGACTATCAGGCGCATGCCCGGGTGGGCCCAGTGAGCATCGGGGCGGAATTCATGAGGCACGCCGTCCCCACGCCGCAAGGCGAGTTCTCCACCGAAGAGTACGTGGTGGTGGAAACCGGATTCTTTGGCGCGCCCGGCCAAAAGGCCAGGCTTTCGGTCCAGGATTTCTCGCTTCGCGTCAACGGCAAGAAAGCCGTTCCCAGCCAGCCATACGGAGTGGTCCTCTCGAATCTCAAGGACCCCGATTGGCAACCGCCCGAACCGCCCAAGAAGCCCACCGGAATAACTACCGACGCTCAAAGCGGCAACGCGGGCAATCCGCCGCCCACGCCGCCCAAAATGCCCATGCCGCTGGTGCACGCTATGCAGATCAAGGTCGAGAAGGCTTCCCTGCCGGAGGGGGATCGCCCGCTGCCGGAAGCCGGCCTGCTGTTCTTCCCGTATCATGGCCAGGGCGACAAGATCAAGTCGGTCGAGTTGATTTACTCCGGCCCCGCGGGGAAGGCTACCCTGACCCTACAGCCTTAGTATTCAGTTTCAGAATAACGGTTACGTATTTCGCGGAGACCGCTCTGACGGTCGCGGCTCGGAACGGAGCCGCGCGCGTAAGCAAGCGGACATTATAGGTAAGCGAATTTCCGAAACTCTGTACTTAGTGAGCTGCCGGACAACCGAACCGCCCCCCTAATATCGATCGCCGCCTCAACGTGGACTTCGCGCGCTGGCGCTCTATCGATGAGCTGCAGCGACTCGCCGGTCCGGCCAAAGCGCCTTTCCGCCAGGCAATAGCGCCAGTGGCGATCCACACGTGCCGCGCGATCCCGATGAGTTCCCGGACCCGGCAAGCTTGGCTTTGACCGCTGCGGCACGGCTCATTTTGCGTCCGGCGGCCACAGCTCTGCTCGATCGCTTCCACCTCGCGGACCACAGCGCAGGAAACGATGTCCTCTGCCGCACCGAAAAGCCCGGGTGAGAATCCGATTGCCTACGCTCGCGGGGAAAGACGTTCCCTGGGAAGCTCCGCCATTTAAGATAAACAGCTCTTGAAATTTTAATTCGGTCCGATAAGGTGGCCGTTGGGGTAGTTAAATCTACCCCGCACGGAGACTTTCGTGCCCTTCAGATCTTCCGGACGTAGTGCTTTTCTCTTTGTGATCTATTCGCTCGGGTTTGCCGGCGCTGTGTGTGCGCAGGTGGGCCCGCGAATCGTCGGCGCCCCGGAGAACGGCGCGCTAGTGCGTATCCCTGGGACGGCTCATCCCTTAGCCGGTACGGCTAAGGAAGTCGGTCGGGCGCCTGCCAATCTGCAAATGGAACGCATGCTGCTAGACCTGGCGAGCAGCCCCGAACAGCAGGCGGCGCTGGCGCAACTTCTGGCGGAGCAGCAGGACCCGGATTCCCCCCGCTATCACGCCTGGCTGACGCCGGACAAGTTCGGCGAGCAATTTGGCGTGTCGCGGCAGGATCTCGATACCATTACCGGCTGGCTGCAATCGCAGGGGTTCCGGGTGTCCGAAATAGCCGCCGGCCGGCGCGCCATCGAATTCAGCGGCTCCGTAGAGCAAGTGGAGGCGGCATTTCATACCCAGATCAACCGCTATGAATGGAACGGCCGCGAACACATTGCCAATGCCGTCGATATCTCCATACCCGCTGCCCTCGCACCCGTCGTGAAAGGCATCGTGTCCCTGCACGATTTCGGGGTGCGGTCGTTCCACCACGTGATCCCCGTTCCGCAGACCGATTTCAGCGGCGGCCTTCATGCTCTTTCGCCCTACGATTTCGCGGCTATCTACGATCTGGCCCCTCTGTGGAACGCCGGTTATGACGGCACTGGGCAGAGCATCGCGGTGGTAGGCGAAACGGATATCAAACTGAGCGACGTCGCGGGCTTCCGCGCGACTTTCGGTTTGCCCGCGAATCCGCCCATCGTCATCGTGAACGGCCAGGACCCGGGGATTGTGCCCGGCGATGAGACGGAGTCGGACCTGGACGTGGAATGGGCGGGTGCGGTGGCCAAGGGCGCCACTATCGACTTTGTGACCTCCGCCAGCACCAACGCTTCCGATGGCGTCACGCTCTCGGCCGAGTACATCGTACAACACGCCACCGCTCCGGTGGTGACCTTGAGTTACGGTCTCTGCGAGGCCCAGGCAGGCACCGCCAATAGCTTCTACGGCAGTTTGTGGCAGCAGGCGGCCGGCGAGGGCCTGGCTGTCTTCGTGGCCGGCGGGGACAGCGGTTCGGCCGGTTGCGATGCCGCCAACAGCACCATGCCGGCGAGCCAGGGCTTTGGCGTCAACGGGCTCGCCTCCACTCCCTACAACGTCGCCGTGGGCGGCACCGAGTTCAACGACATGGGTTCCACGTCCCTTTATTGGAACGCATCCAACAATGCACAACAGGCATCGGCCATCGGATATATCCCCGAAATGGTCTGGAACGAGAGCAGCTATGGCGCCGGGCTCCCCACCAACAATCTCTACGCCGGCGGAGGCGGAGCCAGTGCGGTGTGGCCTCGCCCGGCCTGGCAGACTGCGCCCGGAGTGCCCAGCGGCCATACCCGCCTCACGCCCGATGTCTCTCTCACGGCCGCCGGACATGACGGCTATCTGATCGAGCTTGAGGGCGGACTATACCTGGTGGGCGGCACCTCGGCGTCCACACCGTCGTTTGCCGCGCTCATGGCCATCCTCAACCAGTACACTCACACCACCAACGGCAATCCCAACGGTAGACTTTACGCACTGGCGTCGTCCGCTCCTTCGGTCTTTCACGATGTCACTACCGGTACCAACGCCGTGCCGTGTCAGGGCGGTTCGCCCGGCTGTTCGACGGCGACCCTCACGAACGTAGGTGTCATGACGGGCTATAGCGCGGCCCCGGGCTACGATCTTGCCACCGGACTGGGTTCCGTGGACGCCATGGCCCTGGCCTCCAATTGGAGTGCCGCTCCCACGGCGCCGGTGATTGTTTCCCTGAGCCCGAATCCCATGACCGGCGCATCGGCCAGCCAAAATCTCACGATTACCGGAGCCGGCTTCGCGGCGGGCAGCGGCCTTACGGTCACCGTAGGCTCGGCCGTTTACCAGGGGTCTTCCATTGACTTCGTGAACAGTTCGCAATTGGTAGTGAGCGTGAATGTCGGCTCCAGCGCCCAGACCCTGCCGGTACAAGTCACCATTCCCAGCGGCAAGAAGACGAATTCGGCGAACCTCACGGTTACGGCGCCCACCCTGACGCCTGCGATCGCAACCTTGAGCCCGAATCCCATGACCGGCTCGAATATAGCGCAGACCTTGACCATAAACGGAACCGGCTTCGCCGCCGGCAGCGGATTGAAGGTGACGATAGGCGGGACGGTTTACCAGGGCTCGCAAGTCATCTTTGTGAGCGGCACGCAATTAACGGTAAGCGTTACCGCCGGAATATCCGCGCAGGCCATTCCGGTACAAGTGACAGACCCGAACGGCCTGGCCAGCGGCGCCGTGACACTCATCGTCACCGCACCCGGTCCGGCTGTGACCAGCCTGAGTCCCAATCCCATGGCGGGGTCGAATTCACCCCAGTTGCTGACCATCGCTGGAAGCAATTTCGTTGCCGGGACCGGACTGAAAGTGACGGTGGGCGGAACCGTTTACCAGGGCGGCCAGATCAGCTCCATCACCAGTTCGCAGTTGATGGTAAGTGTCACTGTCGGCGCCGCCGCGCAAAGTGTCGCGGTCGTGGTAACCAATCCCAGTGGACAGTCCAGCGCTCCCGTGAGCCTGTCGGTGACCGCCCTCGCGCCGCCCCCGGTCATCACGGGCCTGAACCCCAATCCGATGACAGAATCCAGCGCCGCGCAAACCCTGACCGTCACCGGGACTGGATTCGCGGCTGGCAGTGGCTTGAAGGTTACCGTGGGTGGGACTGTCTACCAGGGGTCGCAGATCTTGTCGGCCAGCGGCACCCAAATAATGGTAAGCGTCCTCACAGGTGCCAGCGCGCAAACCTTGCCGGTGGTTGTGACCGATCCGTCGGGCCAGGCCAGCAGCCCGATGAACCTGACGGTGGGCGCTCCCGTCACGCCCGCCATCACCGCCGTGACTCCCAACCCTATGGTGGGATCGACATCGCCGCAGACATTGACTGTCACCGGTACCGGCTTCCAGCCCGGCCTGGAATTGTCAATCGGCGGCTCGCTCATTACCGCCAATCAGCTGGACGTCCTGACGCCGACCCAGTTGCAGATCAATATCGTCACCGGCCTCTCCGCGAACGATTACGCGCTACAGGTCGTGAATGCCAACGGCCAGGTATCCAATACCGTCAACCTGCAGGTGAATGCGCCCCCGGTTCCGGCGATCGCATCGCTGACGCCCAACCCGTTGATCCATTCCAAGGCTACGCAGGTGCTCACCATCAACGGCGCCAACTTCCAATCCGGCGCCGGCCTCACAGTCACGGTCGGCGGCACGTCGTATTCCGGCAATCAGGTCCTCGTTGTGAGTTCCTCGCAATTGTGGGTAGCGGTCACCGCGGCGGCCCCTTCACCGGCGCTGGCGGTCCAAGTTACCAATCCCAGCGGCGCGGTCTCGAATTCCGCGCCGCTCACCGTGATGTAGATTGGGCGCAGGCACTCTTGCCACTCGAAAGAGAATCCGCTTGCGTACGCGCGAGGCTCGGAAACACAATGTGCCGATACCGAACAATCTTGGTTTCTACCGCCAGAGACGTTCCGGCCAAGGATCGTCCCCTGCTTTTCCCGACCGTCGCGCCGGGATGAGTCTCGGCGCTGCAGACTGAAGTCCGCGCCACATCGTACGCGGCGGGAGATATAGTAGTCAATCATGCATCGCACGATTGGCTGCGCCTCGCTGGCCGCCGCCCTACTCATCGCGTGGTCTGTTTCCGCGCAGAATGCCGACCCGCTGGAACGTGGATTCCTCGATCCGCCCGATAGCGCCAAGCCGCGTGTCTGGTGGCACTGGATGAACGGCAACATCACCAAGGAAGGCATCAAGCTCGACCTGGAATGGATGAAGCGCGTGGGCATCGGAGGATTTCAGAATTTCGATGCCTCGCTCAATACTCCGCAGGTGGTGGACCATCGCCTGGTGTACATGACGTCGGAGTGGAAGGACGCTTTCCGCTACACCGCCACCCTCGCCGACCAGCTCGGGCTGGAAATGGCCATCGCCGGTTCGCCCGGCTGGAGTGAAACGGGTGGGCCGTGGGTGAAACCCGAGCAGGCCATGAAGAAGCTCGTGTGGAGCGAGACTCGCGTGGAGGGCGGCCAGCCATTCACCGCTTCCCTGCCCCAGCCGCCGAGCGTCACCGGCCCGTATCAAAACATCCCGCGCGCCGGTTCGACCGCGAGCTATTACGCCGATAGCGCGGTGATCGCTTATCGCGAACCGGAGGGCGATCTGCCGCTGATGCCGGCGAATGTCACCGCCAGCGGCGGACATTTCGACGCGGCTGCGCTCGTCAAGGGCGATTTGGACAATCCACCCATTCTGCCGGCCACCGATTCCCCGGATGGCTCGTGGATTCAATTCGAGTTCGTGCAACCGCAGAGAGTTACGGCGATCGCCCTGGCGGCCAACGGCGCCGGCGCCCGCGAACTGCTTTTGAGCGACGATGGCGCGCAGTTCAAACTGGCGGCCTCCATTCCCGCCGGCGGAACGCTTCCGCACACCGTTTCCTTTCCGTCCGTCACGGCGCGCTTCTTCCGCGTCGCATTCCGGACGGTGCCGCCGGCCACCGGCTCTACGCTCCCGCCGGCCCGGCCCGAGGTACGAATCACCCAGCTCGCGCTCTATGCCGGCACGCGCGTCAATCGCTTCGAAGAAAAAGCCGGTTTCGCCACCGCGCCCGACCTGTC
>Ga0181528_10001746_pt1 | contig 13463 bp, 6 predicted proteins | sample PEATcosm2014_Bin_47_FD_119742 | JGI IMG/M metagenome (GOLD analysis project Ga0181528, IMG submission 119742) | Peatland microbial communities from MTU Mesocosm Facility, Houghton, MI, USA - PEATcosm2014_Bin10_10_metaG | ecosystem: Environmental > Terrestrial > Soil > Wetlands > Peat | place...
CCAAAATTCCTATACCAAAGAGATTGTCTTCCTGCCGCCCGATCTCACCCCGGTGCTGACCTCGAATGCTCTGCCGCTCACTGTCACCGTTGCTCCCACTATAGCCAGCGTCTCGCCCGATGTTGTTCCCTTAACGGCAGCAGGAGCGGTCCTCACTGTCACCGGCATCAACTTCGACTCCTCCGCGCAGATCACATGGAACTCGACCCCGCTGACAACGACCTTCGTCAACTCCGCGCAGTTGACCGCGCCCTTGCCATCGAGCCTCGCTGCCGGGCAGGCCACTGTTGCTGTCGTCGATAAATCGGTAGCATCCAATAGCCTCCCGGTCCTGGTCACCGGCGCGCTTGGTCTCTCTGCCGTCTCGCCCAGCCTCTATCAGGCGGGCATGGTTCCATCCGACACGCTCACCGTCATCCTCACCGGCTACGGCTTTGCCCCAGGAGCGCTCGTCACCTGGAACGGAACTCCGGTAAACACGGTGGTGGTGAGCGCGACATCGCTCACTGCATCCGTCCCTGCGAGTTATCTTTTTGCTCCCGGCACGGCGAGCGTCGGAGTCACCGTCGGCGCAAGCACCTCCAACACGCTGCCCTTCACCATCGTTGGCGGAGCAGCCATCGGCAGCATTTCGCCAAGCCTGGCAACCACCGCCGGGACAGGCTTTACCCTCACTATCAACGGTGTTGGCTTTGAGTCTAACTCTGTAGTTAACTGGAACGGCGCCGCGCTGGTCACTACTTATGTCTCCGGCCAGCAACTCACCGCCGCCGTCCCTGCTAACCTGCTGGCCAGCGCTATGGTCGCCTCAGTTACTGAGTCCATCGGCAGCAAGGTTCTTCCGCAGGCTCCCGATCCCTTTATCCAACTGCCTCCTTCGCTGCTGCAGCCAGCCCGGCTGGCATTCAATCTGGTCTCTGCCACGAGCGATAGCATCGACTTTGGTCCCGCTAATCCCGCTGCCGATCCTATCTCCGGCTGGGTTCTGCCTAATCACCTCGACAGCTCGCTGATGGCCTACGATGCTCTTGGCAATCTCTTGGGCGAGATGTCGGTCGGCGTCTCGATCTCCGGCAGCCCACAGGTCTTCTGGACCATGGCGCCCTTCAGCCCCTATCTGAGCTTGCAGCAGATCGCTCAGCAGATTCCCCACCTCGGGCCATTCCTACTGGCTCTCTACGGCAAGACGCCTTCCGAGGTCACGGACTTCCTCGACGCGATCGACGAGACGCTATGGACCACGGTGCCCGCCGGCGCCAGCTTCGACCAGAATCTTGCCGTCCTCATTGGCCGCCCGCTGGCCCTGGTACGCGCCCGCCTGCAATTCCTGCTTGAAGGCTCGGTCTTCTCCGATCCCGGTTGGTCCAACACCTTTGCGGGCTCCGACTGTACGCAACTCGCACCGCCAGCGTCTCCCGTCACCAGCTACCAGTTTGGCATTCAACTGGGCAACGTCGCGCAGCTCGACGACGGACTCATCGGCTATTTCGTTGCCGATAACTACGATACCTTCAATGTGGTCACCCAATCTGGCGCGCAGACCGATGGATACATTCAGCCCATCGGCGTAGCGAATAACTATCTCTATCAGCCTTTCGATGGCGTCACCCAGACCTTTGTTTCGATGCTGGTAGATCCACGCGCCCCGGTGCATGCAACTACGGCCATCCTGCCCGACGTTTCAGTAACGCTGCCGCCGAACTTCACCGCGACAGCGCTCAACAGCATGAATGTCACCTTCCGCGTCAACGGCCTGCTCACCGATCAGCAGATGCCTGCGCCCGATCCGGAGCAGACTATCACCCCACCCACCATCCTGACCGCCGTGCCCAAACTGGAGACAGGTACCTGGAGCTGGTTGGAGAATGGCGACGCTGGCTGGAGCATCTACCCCACCGCTCCCAATGACACCACAGCCCGGCTCACTGAGGTTGCTCCGGTGTTGCGCCGCGGATTGCTGCGGCTCTCTTCGGCGCTCGATGTCGCGCAGGCGCGCCGCGCCCTTTTCTCATCCATTCCCAACCTTCCCCACAAGGAGAAATAGAAATGGCAACCATCTCCCGTCCCAACTCTTGGGTATCGCAGGATGCGGCTGTGACCACCCAATTCACCTATGCCTTGCAGTTGAACCCCGCGCCGCTTACGGTCAGCATCTCAGGCAGCGATCCCGTTCTCGGCTCCCTCCAATTTGTCGTCACCAACCCCACCGCCTCGGCAATATCGCTTAACTCGGTGACCTTCACCATTCAGGTTGGAACGGACAGCAGCGATCTGACCACTTCCATAGCCACTGTCGGCACCAGCGTTAACGACACCACCAACTGGCAGATTCAACCTCCCGGCAAAGTTACCAGCGGATCCGCCGTCTACACGCTCGCGCCGATGACCGGCTCTTCCGTCAGCGTGGCTGCCGGCGCTTCCATCATTGTCCAGATCTATAACTTCCCCACTGTCGAAAACCCCGGCAATACCACCATCGGCATCAAAGAGACTGCCGGCGCCATCGGCTTCACTTCTTTTCTGGTCACTACCTTCCCATCAGGCTTCTACTTCAACGGACTCGCCGCCAACGTTCAGAAAGGTAGCCAGTACATTCCAGTTGCGCAGGTAGCCAACCCGGCCACGGTCACACTGACGTGGAACTCTTCGGTCGTCGATCTTGCTTCCTTCACCATCTACTATTCAAACGCTGTCCAGGGTCAGCAGACGGCTACACCCAGCGATACCGGCTTATGGACTTCTGGGCCGCTCTCGGCGGATACGGTCTTCACCATCGTGGTCACGGTCAGCGTGGCTGGCGGATCACCGCTGACGGCCGCACTGTCCACTACCGTAGCTATACAGAATCCAGATTTGATCGCCCATAGCTTGAAAACACAAGACCTCGTGAACGTGGGGGGACAACTCCAGGTTACCGGTTATCTCACCGCTAGCGCAGGCATCAAATCCACCGGTCTTATCAGTGGGCCGGGAATGGCGCCTCGTGGAGCGGTGATCATGTACTACGGCGATATTCATGACATTGCCCACTTCAGTCCCGATGGCAAAGGAGTAGTCGGCACCGACTTTGAGGATTGGCAGGTTTGCAATGGGAACAATGGCTCTCCAGACTTGCGCAATAGGTTTGTTCCTGGCGCCGGTGGCTCCTACATCGTTGGCCAGCAAGGCGGCGCCGACGCGATTACACTCTCAAACGCTCAGATGCCGGCACACTCCCATGGCGGCGCAACTGGCGTCTCTGCCCCTTATCTCAACTATTCGGGAGTGGCATTCAATAGTCAGGGCGTAAGCAACGGCATCATGATCAATCGGGGAACAGATGACCCGAACGGCAACCGGCCAAACCTGATTACTACAGTCGGATGGTCGCAGATTCAAGTCCAGAACCATGTCCATGCGATCGGAAACGATGGCGGCGGCCAGTCGCACGAAAATCGCCCGCAGTTCTTTGCGCTTGCCTATCTTTTCAAGCTCGCCTAGGCATCGCTTACAGGAGCCAGGGCTGGCGAAGGCGTACTGTCGCTCTCATCGCAAGGACATCGTCTGGAAACTGCAAACCTTCACCGCGCCATTCCGCGGGAGCACAATGAGTTGCGGCAAATGGAGTGGCAAGCACGTTCGACGTAGGGGCCTGAATCAAGGGCGTGGCTGAACCATGAAACTCACCTCTGGATCGCCACACCGGAAATTCACACACTTAAACCATGAGGGAGACCAGCGATGAACCCCGTAAGCAGACCCAACTCCTGGGTATCGCAGGACGCGGCTGCGACCACCCAATTCACCTATGGCTTGCAGTTGAATCCCGCGCCGCTCACGGTCAGCATCGCAGGTAGCGATCCGGTTCTCGGCTCGCTCGAGTTTGTCATTACCAACCCTACTGCCTCGGCCATCGCTCTCAACTCGGTGGCCTTCACCATTCAGGTTGGGACAGACAGCAGCGACCTGACCACTTCCACAGCCACGGTCAGCACCAGCGTCAACGACACCACCAACTGGCAGATTCAGTCGCCCGGAACGGTCACCAGCGGACCCGCCGTCTACACGCTTTCGCCGCAGAGCGGCTCTTTCGTCAGCGTGGCCGCCGGCGCTTCCATTGTTGTTCAGATTTATAATTTCTCCACCGTCGAAAACCCCGGCAACACGACTATCACTGTCAAGGAGACTGCAGGCGCCATCAGCTTCACCTCTTTTCAAGTCACTACCTTCCCATCAGGTTTCTACTTCAACGGACTCACCGCCACCGTTCAGAAAGGTAGCCAGTACATTCCCGTTGCACAGGTAGCCAACCCTGCCAATGTCATCCTGATTTGGAACTCCTCGGTCGTCGATCTAGACTCTATCGCTATCTATTACTCGAATGCCGCCCAGGGTCAGCAGCAGGTCACGCCCAGTAATACCGGCATCTCGCCCGCATTTGCGGTTACCTCCGACACCGTCTTCACCGTCGTAGTTACGGTTGATGTCGACGGCGGAGCATCGCTGACAGCCGCGCTTTCCACATCGGTCTCGGTACAGAATCCAGCGCTGATCGCCGCCTCCATCGCCGCTGCCACAGCCACGGTGAACGGCCCGCTCACTGTCACCGGCGCAACGCAGGCGAATGCCATCACCGCGACAGGCGTAACCGTCAATGGCAACGTCTCCGCCAGCGGCACACTCACGGCAGCCAGCGAAAGCCTCATCGGCGCATTGACCGCGGACAACGCGACCCTCGCATCATCGCTACGCATCAATGGGCCGGGGGCTTCAGGGATCACTCTCAGCCTCGGCGGGAGTGGCGTATTCAATGTCGATGCACCCGATATTACCGGCGGACGCTTCACGGTTCAAAATAACGGAAACGTAGGCATCAATCAACCTAATCCAGCTGCGGCACTGGATATCAATGGAGACTTAATAACTCGCGGGAAAGGCGGCAGAACGCATATTTCCACATTAAACAGTGGAAACAATTGGGTGGACTCCACGGTATTTTCCAGGAATAACTATCAATACTACGAACTTATTTTTAATGGTATTACGCCTGTAACTTCGCAAGATCGTTCCTTCGGGGCACAGTTTTTTAGCATTGGAGGGCCATGGCAAATCGGCAACTCATATTCCTATTGCGCCTATGGAAACGACAGTGGCGGGAATGCCGCGGAATCTGGCGGAGGGATAAATTATCTTCGCCTGTGGCCGAGCAATCGATCGGGTCCCCAATCGCCGGGCGTATTCGGGCAGATGAGATTATTTCTTTCAGGGTATTCAGCCTACCATAACACGCAGTTGAATGCGCCCAATGCCTGGACCTCTATAGGATGTCAGGCTTGGATTACAGGCGGGTTCAATCCTACAAATACTTCACAACCTTGCGGCGGCATCTGTTTCCAATTCTTTTCTGCGCAGCCCAGCTCCGGCATCAGTGGAGGGAGCGTTGATATTTATGGCTGGAACTGAGGTGTCGCGGAGCAGCTCGTCTAGCCGGCCTACATCTTCGTGTACTTGGCTCGGAAAAATGTCTACAACTTGATCAGGGCTTTACAGGTTTATCCCGGACATCACACAGCGAGAACAGAAAGCCGTCAAGGAGTATGGCAACGAATCAAAATAAATCGGACCACTTGGAGAGCCGGCCGCCGACCTCGCCGAGGTTGCCCGTGTGCCGCGCGGCACGCGAGTCATGCAAACCAACAGCAGCGTTCGGGCGCATCCCAACCGAGGGTGCGCCCGAAACTTCGCCGCTTCACACGCACTAGACTCAACAGCCAAGGAGAATCGCAGATGGCATTCATCAGCAGGCCGAATTCATGGGTCTCTCAGGAGGCCCCAGCAACCACCCAATTCACCTATGCCTTGCAGTTGAACCCCGCGCCGCTCACGGTCAGCATCGCAGGCAGCGATCCGGTTCTCGGCTCACTCGAGTTTGTCATCACCAACCCCACTGCCTCGGCAATTTCTGTTAACTCCATAGCGTTCACCATTCAGGTTGGTACAGACAGCAGCGACCTGACCACATCCACTGCCACCGTCGGCACCAGCGTTTCTGACACGGTCAATTGGCTGATTCAGTCCCCCGGCACGGTTACCAGCGGACCCGCTGTCTACACGCTCTTGCCACAGACCGGCACGTCAGTCAGTGTTGCTTCCGGCGCTTCGATCATTGTACAGATCTACAATTTCCCCACCGTCGGGAGTCCGGGGAACACGACCATCAACATCAAAGAGACTGCCGGCTCCATTAGCTTCACTTCTTTCCTGGTCACTACCTTCCCGTCAGGCTTCTACTTCAACGGACTCATCGCCACTGTTCAGAGCGGTAGCCAGTATCTTCCCGTCGCGCAGGTCGCCAACCCAGCCACGGTCATCCTGGTGTGGAACTCCTCGGTCGTCGATCTCGGCTCGTTTACCATCTACTACTCAAATGCAGCCCTGGGTCAGCAGCAAGCCACGCCTAGCGATACCGGCATCTCGTCCCCAATTGAAGTCACCTGCGACACCGTTTTCACTCTAGTGGTTACGGTCAGCGTCGCCGGCGGAGCGCCGCTGACCGCCGCTCTCTCTACATCTGTTTCTGTGCAGAATCCCTCGCTGATCGCTGCCTCCGTCACCGCCGCTACAGCCATAGTGAGTGGTCCGTTCGCCGTTGCCGGTCAATCAAATCTTGGCCCACTCAACGTAGATGGTAGTGTCGGGATAGGGACGGCAACTCCAATCGCGACCCTTGATGTGGCGAATGGAGTTCTTCATGTTGGCGGTCAAGTGTATCCGGATACCGCAGGGCAAGGAGCTTATCTGGGCTGGAACGTCTTATCGGGCGGTACAGGTGAAACTGATTTCATCAACAACCAGGGGGATGGGACTGGGGGATTTGCCTTCATGAATACCCCAAAATCCGGAAGCCCAATGTCAACGCTCATGTTTATCGACGGTAACGGCAACGTGGGTATAGGAACAGGAACGGCGTCGCCAAACTCAAAACTGGATATCAACGGCCAGTTGAACGTTGCAAGCGGTGCGACCATCGGCAGCTACATATTGTTACACTCTGCTCAGGATCAATCCCGTAATGTCATGCTGTCGGTGGCCAACACCGTTGCCAACCAATACGGAATCCTGGTGCAATCAAGCGCCCCCCAAGGTTTCATTTGGGCGCTCTATGTACAAGGCGGCGGATGCATCAATACCTCCGGCTCGTGGTCGCAGTTTTCCGATCTGACGCTGAAAGACGGTGTTGAACCCTATACTGATAGCCTCGCGCAGGTACTGAAGATCAATCCTATCCGGTATCACTACAAAGAGGAAACGAAACTCGGAGCAGGAGATCATGTGGGAGTGGCGGCGCAGGATTTGCAGCAAATTGCACCCTACATGGTGGGTGCCAGCAAGCTGAATCCAGATTGCGAAGAAGAGTACCTGACCATCGACAACGGTCCGTTGACTTATATGTTGATCAACGCCGTCAAGGAACTGCACGCGGAGATCGAGGCGCTGAAGGCCAAATCGAAGACTAAGAAAAGTAAATAGTCTTCTGAGTCAAAGTTCGTTTGGCCCTGACGGTCATCGCTGAACGACGCGTAGATCGGGTGGCGCCGCGCTAGTAAGGCAACCCGGCAGAAGTTTCGGGCGCATCCCAATAAGGGTGCGCCTGAAACTTCGCCGCATTACACGCACTAGACTCAATAGTCAAGGAGAATCGCAGATGGCATTTATCAGCAGGCCCAATTCATGGGTCTCCCAAGAAAGCACAGTATCCACCCAACTCACTTATGCCTTGCAGTTGAATCCTGCGCCGCTCACTGTCAGCATCGCCGGCAGCGATCCGGTTCTCGGTTCGCTCGAATTTGTCATCACTAATTCCACTGCCTCGGCAATCGCTCTCCGCTCCGTCAGCTTCGCCATCCAAGTCGGGACAGCCAGCAGCAACCTGACCACCTCCACTGCCACCGTCGGCACCAGCGTTTCTGACACGGTCAATTGGCTGATTCAGTCCCCCGGCACGGTTACCAACGGACCCGCTGTCTACACGCTCTTGCCGCAGACCGGCACGTCAGTCAGTGTTGCTCCCGGCGCTTCGATCATTGTACAGATCTACAATTTCCCCACCGTCGGGAGTCCGGGGAACACCACTATCAACATCAAAGAGACTGCCGGCTCCATTAGCTTCACTTCTTTCCTGGTCACCACCTTCCCGTCAGGCTTCTACTTCAACGGGCTCATCGCTACTGTTCAGAGCGGTAGCCAGTATCTTCCCGTCGCGCAGGTCGCCAACCCAGCCACAGTCACCCTAATCTGGAACTCCTCGGTCGTCAGCCTCACCTCTTTTGTCATTTACTACTCCAGCGCCAGCCAGGGACAACAGACAGCCACACCCTCCGATACGGGAAGCTGGACCTCGCCTCCGCTGACGAGCGACACCATCTTCACCGTCGTGGTGACGGTCAGCCTCAGTGGCGGAGAACCACTGTCGGCCGCTTTGTCCACCGCAGTCTCAGTCCAGAATCCCAGTCTTGTGGCCAGCTCGCTGGCCGCCGTGAACATTACCACCTCCAATTCACTCACGGCGAAGAATATCTCCGCGCAAGGAGTGATCGACGGCTTTGGAACTGTCCCGATTGGCGCGGTCCTCGATTGGTGGGCCCCGGCGGGTTCGAATCTAATACCTCCGGCGAACTTTGCGATCTGCGACGGACACAAGATCTCTGACGTGGCCAGTCCATTCAACGGATACAACACTCCCAATCTTGTGCAGAGATTCGTCTACGGAGCGAGCAACGCCGTGGAGATCGGCAAAGCCGGCGGGAGCAGCACGGCCAACGTCTCAATCACCATGCCGTTGCCGGGGACGACCGGCAACATTACAGGTTCGGCGCCTTCCAGCGCCAATACCAGGGCGGGCACGATCATCCGGAACAATCCCTCGACATCGTTTCGATTCTCAATGTCGGATGAGAATGTCAGCTGGAACGATGGACAGCATATTCACAACTTGGGCGGAAATATTACCGGCAGCACCAATATCCCCACGATTCCACCCTTCGTTTCTTTGCTGAAGATCGTCAGAATCAAATAAACGTATGAGGCGGCGGAGGCCGAAAGCTTTGTCCCCAGAAACCCCTAGATGCGGTAGAGAGAATCCCCGCACCATAAACCGATGTCGTACCCGGGCTGGTGGAGATATTCGAGGCTCTCGCCGAAAAGTCCATGCCTGCGCCACTTCGCAACGACTCGCCGATGTCCTAACCCGCATCACTTCCAGCTGCGATCCTCTCGCGTAGCGAAAAGAATCGCCTGCCTGGAACGGAGAAAAATCATGGCAATTCTCAACCGCCCCAACTCCTGGGTCACCCAGGAATCCGCTGCAAACACCACGCTCAGTTACTCGCTGCAGCTAACTCCTGCGCCGCTTACGGTCAGCGTCAGCGGTCGCGACCCGGTCCTCGGATCGCTGGAGTTTGTGCTCACCAACCCCACCACCGCGCCGGTCGAGGTGAACTCCGTCAGCTTCACCCTGCAAGTGGGTGAGGCCAGCAGCAACATCACCACATCCACTGCTACCGTCGGGGCCAGCGTATCGGACTCCAACCGCTGGCGGATTCAAACCCCTGGCCCAATCACCAGCGGGCCTGCTGTCTATACCCTCGCACCGCAGACCGGCAGCTCCGTTTCCCTCGCCGCCGGCGCATCGGTCGTAGTCGAAATCTATAACTTCCCCACCGTCACCAACCCCGGCAACTCGGTTATCAGCATCAAGGAGAATGCGGGCGGCGCCCACTTCACCACATTCCAGGTGAGTACCTTCCCCACTGGCTTTCACTTCAACAGCCTCGGTGCGACTGTCCAGCAGGGTAGCCAGTTAGTCCCAGTAGCCCAGGTTGGCGCCGGCGCTCCGATCACGCTCATTTGGAATACGTCGGTTGTCGATGTCTCCTCGGTCACCATCCTCTACTCCGATCCCGTGCGCGGACAGCGTTCTTCAACACCCTCCACAATCGGCCACTGGATATCTCCACCGCTCACCGCGGATACCGTTTTCACCGTTGTTGTTACAGTCAGTGTTGTCGGCGGCACGCCACTTACTGCCGCACTCTCTACAACCGTTGCTGTCCAGAACCCTTCGCTCGTCGCGGACTCTCTCGCTGCAGGCTCGGCCACCATCAAGGGTCCATTTATCGTCACCGGAGCAACGCAGGCGAATGCCATCACAGCCACCGGGCTCACAGTCAATGGAGCCACAATCACTGGCAATCTCACCGCCAGCGGCACACTGAGTGTGCCCAACCAGTCCAACTTCGGCACCGTTGCCGTCAGCAATACCGCAAGCGTCACATCATCGCTCCGCATTGAAGGTAGATCCTCGTCTCCGGCTCTGAGTATAGGCGGGGTTGGAACCTTAAGTGTCGATGCGCCCAATGTTGCCGGTGGGCGCTTCATAGTTCAAAATAACGGAACCGTTGGCATCAATCGGCCTAATCCCGGCGCGGCGCTGGATATCAACGGCAATCTGGCGGTATCAAGCGGCGCAAGCATCAGTGGCGGCGCAAGCGTGAACGGCAACGTGAACCTGTGTCCGGCTCCTGATGCTTCCCAAGGCCGCGCAGCCATCGGCGGAACGATGTATTCCAATGTCATGCTCATGGTGACCAACAGCTTGGCCGGCAATTACGGAGTATTTGTAGACTCACGGAACTCACGAGATCCCTACTGGGCGCTCGCAGTACATGGCCCGTGCGTCAATACCTCTGGTTCATGGACACGAATGTCCGACCTGGCCCTGAAGAATCGCATCCACCCCTACGAAGATGGCATGGAGAAGCTGCTCAAGATCAATCCCATCCGCTATCACTACAAGGAGGAGATGGGATTGAGTTCCAGTGAGGAGCAAATCGGGGTGGTAGCGCAGGATCTTCAGGAAGTTGCCCCTTACATGGTCGGCACGGGCAAGATCAATCCAGAGAGCAACGAAGAATTCCTCACTATCAATGACAGCGCGATGACTTACATGCTGATCAACGCTGTCAAGGAACTCAACGCCAAGATCGAGGTTCTGGAAACCGAATTGAAGACTTTGCAAGGCAAATAGGATGGCCAGCCCGCTGGGTGCTCCAGGTCTCTCGCAGTTGGGGAACTGGGATTGATTTCGCAAAATCGAAGATCAAAAGCGCGGAAGTGTCTGCAGTCTCGATGAGAGTTAAGAAAACAGAGAGGAAAATTCCCATGGCAATTCTCAGCCGTCCCAATTCCTGGGTAACCCAGGACGAAGCCACTACCACGCAACTTACTTATGCCCTCCAACTGAACCCCGCGCCCCTCACGGTCAGCCTTGCAGGGCGCGATCCTGTCCTTGGTTCGCTTCAATTCGTCCTCACCAACCCGACAGCTTCCCCCATCGCGGTCAGCTCCGTCAGCTTTACCATGCAGGTAGGCACAACCAGCACCAACCTCACCTCCTCAACCGCTTCCGTCGGCACTAGCGTCTCTGACCCAACAGACTGGCAGATCCAGTCTCCCGGTACCGTCACCAGCGGTCCTGCCACTTACACGCTTGAACCACAGACCGGCAGCTCCGTTTCCATTGCCACCGGTGCTTCGGTCACGGTAGAAATTTTTGACTTCCCGACCATCCAGAACCCCGGCAACACGACCGTCTCTCTCAAAGAGACGGCTGGTTCCATCGGCTTCACCACCTTCCACGTCACCACTTTTCCCGCTGGCTTTTACTTCAACGGACTCAGCGCTACCGCCCTGAATGGCAGCCAATTGACTCCGGTTGCGCAGGTCAATGCAGGCGCAGCGGTCACTCTGGTCTGGAATTCCTCAGTCGTTGACCTCGGCTCTATCACCATCTTTTATTCCAATGCCGCGCAGGGCCAGCAGACGGCCACTCCCTCGCAGATCGGCCTCTGGACCTCGCCGGCGCTTTCCACCGATACCGTCTTCACGGTTGTCATCACCGTCAGCGTGCAAGGCGGCTCACCGCTTACTGCTGCGCTTTCTACCTCGGTTGTCGTTCAGAACCCGGCGCTCATCGCCGCTTCCATCAACACCGGCCAGGCCACCGTCTCCGGAACACTCGGCGTAACCGGCGCAAGCTCTGTCGCGGGTCTCACCGCCGCATCCCTGGGAGTTAGCGGCGCGAGCAACCTCAGCAACACGACAGTCAACGGCACAATGAACGTTACCGGCGCAAGCACCGTCGCGGGTCTCACCGTCAACAATGCTCTTTCAGCTCTCGGCCTGGCCACGTTCTCGGGCGGCATGCAACTCGGCGGTCCGCTCTCGGCCCTGCAAGACGCCGTTGCTATCCAATATGGCGTCTACGGCCCAGCTCCCACCGATGGCTTCATCGCTGCATACGCCACATCCGCTCAAGGTACTGGCCCGATCGCGCCCCCCTACTTTGCATGGATTTACGCCTCCTCCGACAACGTCGTGCAGCAAGCCACCAGCATCACCGTCCCCCTCTTCGATCAGAACGGTAACTATCTGAGCCAATTCTTCGCGGTAGGCAGTCTTTTGCTCCCCGTGCAAATGGGCAAGACCTTCGAGATAGAAGTTGGCTCCTCCCCGAACATTAATCCCAATATGTTCTTCATCTATTGGATTCCGCTCGGAGTTGCCGCAACCCCGGAGCAGATGGCGGCCCTGCGTCTGGGAGACGCAGAACCACCCAAGCACCATCCAGTCATCCATCCCCGCGAGAGCAATGCGTCTTGATGAGATCGCAAGATGATTGGCGTCTGCGAGAATTCTCAGGGACATTCTGCGTATGAGGGGTGCGTAGCATCGCTGCCGACTGTGCGAACGGCAGCGATGATGTTTGTTTTGAAGGCAAATCCTGATGTCTGTGAAAACAGGGAAGGCTCGCTCCCAATCATTCGGTCGAAGTGGATAGAACTGACGATGGAACCGCCTCTTCTTTCAATTGCACGTAAAGCCAGGCGCGGGCAATTGTCCACTCGCGCTCAATGGTGCGCGTGGAAACGCCAAGGACCTCGGCGGTTTCCTTGACCGTCAGCCCGCCGAAGAAGCGCATTTCCACAATCTGTTCCTGGCGCGGATCGAGGGTTTCAAGCCTCTTCAACGCCTCGTCAACGGCAAGCAGGCCGCGCGGAGTATCTGTACGCAGGTTGTCTGCATCTTCGAGCGAGATCGGGTTTTGCTCTCCGCCGCGTTTGGCGCTGAGCCGGGCGCGCGCATGGTCGATGAGAATCCGGCGCATCATCTTCGCCGCTACGGCAAAGAAATGCACGCGATTGCGGAAGTTCGTCTCCCGCTGCTCCACAAGCTTCAAATAGGCTTCATGGACTAGGGCAGTCGGCTGCAAGGTGTGGTCAGAGCGTTCCTGCCGCATATAGCCCGCCGCGCGGCGATGCAGTTCATCGTAGACCAGAGGCATCAGGCGCTCGATGACGGACTTGTCTCCCCTGGAAAGCTGCGTCAACAGGGCTGTTACTTCCGAAGGCGAGGACTCCACGCGG
>Ga0181528_10001750_pt1 | contig 13456 bp, 9 predicted proteins | sample PEATcosm2014_Bin_47_FD_119742 | JGI IMG/M metagenome (GOLD analysis project Ga0181528, IMG submission 119742) | Peatland microbial communities from MTU Mesocosm Facility, Houghton, MI, USA - PEATcosm2014_Bin10_10_metaG | ecosystem: Environmental > Terrestrial > Soil > Wetlands > Peat | place...
AGAAGAGTCTTTTTAGTCTAGTCTCTGACCTCCTGATCTCATGGAATCAGGACGAGCCGACCTCAAGTGCCAGCAAGGAAAATTAGCCGCCGATGAACGCTGATAAGGAAAGTTCTTGTTCTATCGGCGTTCATTTGCGTTGATCGGCGGCCAAAATTTCTTTCTGCATTCCCGTGAAAGAGTTTCGATTGGAGCTCGTACGATGGAAGGCATGGGAAAAGCGGCTCATTCGCGTTCCTCGCAGCCTCGCCCCATACCCGTGGCAGATCAGGATGTCAAAAGTCTCGACCCAGCAGGCTGAAGTCCGCGCCACATCTCGCCTGTCCCCAGGTTATTTTTACATTTAGCACCAGAAAAATGTGGTGTCGAAGCCAATTGGCTTCTTTTGAGCGATGTCGAGGAAATTGACGCCGCCCAAATTGATCGGCTAGATCCAAAAAATTCTGTTGCCATCGTCATAAATCCCGCATATAATCGTTCCCATTATTCATCGAAAGTCTGCCCGCTTGAACCGGGCATAATTTTGGGTCACGGAGTACACCATGCAGCTTTGGGGGAGAAGTGTATCTAAGGGCCTTGGGGTTTTTGGCCCTCTCGCAACATTCGCGCTGGTAATAGGTTTGTCTGTACCGGCAAACGCGCAAAGTAGTATAGCCGGAACGGTCACCGGACAAGTGACCGACGCATCGGGCGCCGCTGTTCCGGGCGCCGCCATCAAGCTGACAGACAACGCGACAGGGGCCGCGTTTGCCAGCATCAGCAACGATTCAGGCCGTTACAATTTTCCGACTGTACCTCCCGGAAAGTACGACATTACATTCACCAAGGAAGGCTTCACCACCTACGACATCAAGTCGCAGAACGTGGAAGTCGGCGTTGTGCTCACGCTCAATGCCAGCCTGAAAGTAGGTTCTACCTCGACCACGGTGGAAGTATCGGCCACTATCGGTGCGGAATTGCAAACCATGAACGCCACCGTCGGCAACACGCTTAGCAATACCTCTTTGATGGTGTTGCCGAACCTCGGCCGCGATGCCACCTCTATGGCCATTCTGCAACCGGGTACCACGCCCAGCGGTCAGGCCGCCGGCAGCCCGGCCGATTTGAACACCTATCAACTGGATGGCGCCAATATCACCGACGATATGGGCGGCAACGTCACCACCTATCAGACCAACATGAACGGAATCGGTGGTACGCAGACCAACGGCATCCCGTCGGGTGTGATTCCAACTCCGATCGAAAGTATCGAAGAATTCAAAGTATCGGTCAGCAATCAGACGTCGGACTTCAACAACTCGTCCGGCGCCCAGATCCAGATGACCACCAAGCGCGGAACCAGCCAATTCCACGGCGCCGGTTACATGTTTTATTTCGACAATGCGATTGGCGAGGCCAACAGCTGGACTAACAACCACACTCCGTATACCTACGGAACTGAGCATTTTCCCGATACACCGGTGGACTTCCCCAAGAACCATCGCAGCCGTTTTGGCGGCGCCATCGGCGGACCGCTGCTTCCCAAGCCCGTCGCCGGCGGGAAGTGGTTTTTCTTCTTCAACTATGAAGGGTTGCGCTATCCCAACGCGGTAGTGTATTCGGCCACCGTGCCCTCGGCTCTGTTACGGGCCGGTATCATCCAGGTGCCGAATTCCTCCGGTACGTACCTTCCCTATAACTTGACGAACTCTCCCATAACGGTGGGCGGAACTACCTACGCGCCGTCTGTGTGTCCGGCAGGCACCTGCGATCCTCGCAACATCGGTCTCAACCCGATCGTGAATGACATCTGGAGCCAGCAGATGCCGATCGCCAACAATCCGCTCGGCGGCGATAACTATAACACGGAGGGATACCTGAGCAGCGTTCGTGAGCCCCTGGTCACGAATAACTATGTCGGCCGCATCGACCACGATTTCGGCGATAAGGAACACTTCTATGTGTCTTATCGCGATTACAAACTGGTCAATCTGACCGGCAACCAGGTCGATGTCGGCGGCGTACTCCCCGGCGACACGTTCGGCACCCCGGCTGCCAAGGCTCCCCGGCCGCAGCAGCCTTCGGTCTGGACCGCCGGTCTGACCACCGTGATCAACCCAACCACCACCAACACCTTCGTGTTCAGCTATCTGCGGCAGTTCTGGCAGTGGTCGGATGCGAATGGCCCGCCGCAAGGTTTCGGCCTCGGCGGCGCGCTGGAAATTGGCGGCGAACTTGGCGCCGGCAGCGGTCTGATCCCTTATAACGTGAATACGCAGAGCGTACGCCAACGCTTCTGGGACGGTCAGGATAAGACCATTCGCGACGACATTACCACCCTGAAGGGGAACCACCTGTTCAGCTTCGGCGGGACTTACGCGCGCAACTTCGACTTCCACTCCCGCACCGACAACGGCGAGGGCGTGAACGACCAGATCAGCTACCTATCTAAGTCTTCGGGATTCAACTGGACTTCACCCAACCAGTACATTCCGACCACGGTTCCCTCGTCTCAACAATCCTCATATGAGGGACTGTATGCCGAAGTTACGGGAATGATCAGCTCCACCCAGGTGATGTACACCCGCGCACTGCCGAACCTGTCCCCGCTCCCGGTCGGCACGCCGGCTACCGACAAATCGATCATTCCATACTACAGTGTGTACTGGCAGGATAGCTGGCGCATGAAGCCCAGCTTCACGCTCACTTATGGCTTGGGCTGGAACCTGGAGATGCCACCGTACGAACTGCAGGGAAAGCAAGTGGCCCTGGTAGACTCGAACGGCGAACCGATCCAGACCCAGTCTTTCCTGAACCAGCGTCTCCTGGCCTCGGAACAGGGCGGGATGTATACTCCGGAAATCGGCTACGAACTGGTAAGGAACGTGGGAAGCGGACTCAAGTATCCCTACAATCCGTTTTACGGCGAATTTAGCCCGCGCGTGTCATTTGCCTGGAACCCGCATTATACCGATGGCGTTCTCGGCAAACTGTTCGGCAACGGTAAGACCGTGCTGCGCGGCGGTTACAGCCGGATCTACGGCCGCTTGAATGGCGTGGATCTGGTACTCGTTCCGCTCCTCGGACCCGGCCTGCTGCAAGGCGTCACCTGCGTCAATCCGCTCTCCAACGGGACTTGCGCGGGAAGCGGCGTAGCTACGCCAGCGACTGCCTTCCGCATTGGAACCGACGGACTGACCGCTCCCTTGGCGGCAGCCAGCCCCAGCTTGCCACAGCCATTCTATCCGGGCGGAGCGTATCCGGAATCGGTGGACTCGGAATCTCTGGATCCCAACTTCCGGCCGGACCGGTCCGACAACTTCACTTTCACCCTGCAGCGCGAACTGAATTCGCACATGCACCTGGAGGTTGGGTACATCGGAAAGAAGATCGCCAACGAATACATGTCCACCAACCTGGATTCGGTGCCGATCTATGAGACATTGGGCGGCCAGAGCTTTGCGAACGCCTACGCCCAACTCTATGAGCAGTTGATCTTCAACGGTATGCCCGCCGCCAGCGTAACCGCACAGCCGTTCTTCGAGACGGCGTTGGGCGGAGCCGGATCCGCCTTCTGTAAGGGCTACTCCAGTTGCACCGCCGGGGTGGCCGCCAACTACGCTTCGCTGATCAAGGAAACCGCGGTATCCGACCTCTGGAACAAGATGGATGCCCAGAGCAGTTGGATCCTCCCGCGGAGCACTTACGGTCAGGCATTTAATAGCGGCGCCGGACAAGCCACCTCGATCGACATGATCAACAGCTTGGGCTGGGGCAACTACAACGCTGCGTTCGTTACTCTGCGCACCAACACCTGGCACGGTCTCACGGCGACTTCCAATTTGACCTGGGGACGCGCGATGGGCACTGGGACGGTAGTGCAGGCGAGCAGCAGCTTCACGCAGTTGAATGCGTTCGACCTGGGCGCCAACTACGGTCCCCAACCGTACGACATCAAGTTCATCTACAACATGAATATGTACTACGAGGTGCCGTTCTACAAAGGGCAGCACGGCGTGATCGGACATGTTCTGGGCGGATGGACCATCTCGCCGTTGTTCACGGCGCAGAGCGGCGGTCCCACGGCCATAAGCTACAGCGAAGGTAACTGCACCGCTTGCGAGGCGTTCGGGGAAGTTACCACACCTGGAACCAGCGCCGTCAGCTCGATTGCCGAAGACTCCGTAGGGCTCTCCCCGTACACCGGCGGCAACTCGGCGCATTACGGCGTCGCCGGCGGCACCGGCACCAACCTGATTTTCGGAACCAACTCGGTGGGAACCAAGCTCTCGAACAATGAGCTGTTTGGCATCAACCAGTTCGCCAATCCGGCTCAGGTTTACTCCGAGTTCCGGCCTTGTGTTTTGGGTCTTGACACCAGCTGCGGCGGTTACGACAACCTGCGCGGCCTGCCAACGTGGAACCTGGATGCGCAGGTGGTAAAGGATCTGGGGCTCTACAAAGAAAGGGTGGGCGCCCAGTTCTTCTTCACCTTCACCAACATCCTGAACCACTTCCAGCCCGGCGGCGCAAGCCTTAGCCTCACCACCCCGAACTCGTTTGGCCAGATCACCAGTCAGGGCAACAGCCCGCGGTCCATGGAGTTCGGACTCCGAATCCATTTCTAGAATTTGTTTCCTGCAGTCTTTGGGGATCGGCCGCAAGACCGGTCCCCATTTTTGGTGTGTCTGGCGTACTACCTCCCTACATCCTGCAAGGCGCGGAAAGACGTTCCCGGCGACAGGTTCGAAGAGGCGACATTTCCCAAGCCATCGATCCAGCGGGTAGAGCCCGTGCCCGTCCATACTTCGCGCTGCTGTCCGGTGGAGGGGTCGACCGTGAGCGTATGGCCGTTCAGGACATCGGAAAAGCTCTGCCCTTGCCGTGCCATAGAGGACCACTGTTGATACCGCGCCTGCGTCTCCTGCAAAGTCTGATGGAATATCTTCAAGGCAGCGGCGGCATTCTCGGCGGTGATCCGGGCCTGCATCAGGTGCCACTGCGGATTCTCGGTAAATGACGCCGCTGACTGGAAAATCAGGCGATAGGTGGCATCAGCCTGCTCCTTGGGCGCGAGGAAACTCAGCAGGCTCCCCATTCGCCAGTTCGCCATCCCGTTGGCCTGGTAGAGCGCCGTTTCGGCATATACGTAAGCCATCTTCTCGTGCCCGTCCTGCACGCAGCGGTAAATCGCCTCGCCGGCCGTGGTGCTCATGGGCCCTTCGCGGGCCGCACTGAATACCGGATCGATGGCCTTGATGCTCTTGGGCTCGAACGCCTGGCAAATTTTCGAAAAACGGGCCCGCGCGTAGAAGGGCGCGAACTCCGCGCCGGTGCGATAGCGCGCCACTATCGTCGCAGTCGGAGGGTGCCCGGGCGCATATACCTTGCCCTCGGTAAAGCCCAATCGCTCCATCTGTCCGCTGGGGACGGTGAACGGCGGCACCGCCCAGTCTCCCACGCGCATGGCGATGCGCCCGTCGGGAGATGTCATATCCACGTGCACGCGCGGATCGAGCGGCCCTTTGCGCAGCACTCCGCCCTGCGCCTTCCAGCCGCGCGGTACGTCGATGGAGAAAGCCTGTTCGGCAGGATCTCTTACCGTCATCCAGGAGACCGGCTGCGCGCAAGACGTCGCCAGCGCCAGGAAAATCAGGCCCCGAGTGCGGGTCAACATGTTCCTTATTCTGCTACCCGCTGCCGCTCCGCACAAGCCCCCGGACGCGTTGTTGTATCCTGATAGTTGGCCCGAATCTATCCTTTCCATCCCCTGCGTTATACCGCCAAGGCCGGCCCTCTGGCGAGCGTCGTGACGCAGCCTTACGACAAGATTTCCCCGGCGATGCGCAGCCGTTATCTGGCCCTGAGCCCGTATAATCTGGTGCGCATCATTCTCGGCGAACGAACCGAGGGGGACTCGGACAGCAACAACGTCTACACGCGCGCCGCCGGGCATTTGGATGAGTGGACGGCTTCCGGCGTACTCGCGCGCGATTCCGAGGCCGGCATTTTTCCTTACTTCCAGGAATTCACCGTGCCGGATACTGGCGAGCGGCTGGTGCGCAAGGGCTTCATCGCGCTGGGAGCGGTGGAAGAGTATGCCGCCGGCGTGGTGCACCGGCACGAGCAGACGCTCTCCGGCCCGAAGAAGGACCGCATGGAGCTGCTGCGCCACACCCACGCGCATTTCGGCCAGTTATTCATGTTGTATCCCGATAAGGCCGGCGCCATCGACGGGATGCTGGACGAAGCCGCGGCCGGCCACCCGCTGGCCGAGGTGACGGATGAATACGGTGCGGTCCACCGCATCTGGAAAATCGCCGCCGCGGGAATGATCCAGGAACTCATGGCCGATAAGCGGCTGCTGATCGCCGACGGACATCACCGCTATGAGACTGCGCTGGCTTTCCGCAATGAGAATCCCGGGCTGCCGGGAGCCGACCGCGTGATGATGACGTTCGTCAATATGTACTCGCCGGGGCTGCGCATTCTGGCGACCCACCGGCTGGTGAACGGACTCAGTCCAGCGACCCTCCCGGAGGCGTTTCTGGAGGCCGCCGCGGAGGATTTCACGGTCGCGGAGATAGCCGAGCCAGCGGAATTGCAAGCCTCCTGGGACAAATCGCGGGACCACACGATTATCGGGGCGGCCATTGGCGCGCGCCTGTTCCGCTTGGAATATCGCGGCCGTGGCGAGCTCGACGTGCGCGTGCTGCACGAGAAGTTGCTCTCGAAGGCGCTGGGCATCGGCGAACAGGCGGTGCGCGACGAGAAGCATCTCCGCTACATCCGCGGGCTCGACGGTGCCGTCGAGGAAGCGCGCAGCGGCGCCGCCCAAATTGCGTTCCTGCTCAAGCCGACCTCGATCGAACAAGTGGCCGAGACGTCCTTCGGAGGCGGAGTGATGCCCCAGAAGTCGACCGATTTCTATCCCAAGCTGCTCTCGGGTCTGACGATTTATAAGCTGGAATAATCTCTCGCAGAGTATTCACCGCAGAGACGCTGAGACGCCGAGAAAAAACAAAATCAAAGTCAAACCCGGAGGGCGCAGAGGTGGCAGAGGCCGCCGAGGGGTCAGATCTTCAGGCCTCAGCGCCGAGGGGCTTCGGTCCCGAGAATCTTCCAGTGCGACAGCCGACCCCTCCGCGTCCGCCCCCTCAGCGATCTCCGGGTTTGAGTTTGATTGTTTTTTCTCGGCGTCTCAGCGTCTCTTGTGGTGAACCCTCTCTATCCACCGAAAATCGCCTTCCAAGCCGTCTGATATCTTGGTGTAAGCGATGCAAACGCCAGGCCTGAGCGCGCAAGCCAACCCCATCCGTGTGCTGGTATGCGACGATCAGCCGGACGTTTTAGAGGCACTGCGTCTGCTGCTCAAAGGGCAAGGCTGCCAGGCCGTAACCGTGGATTCTCCGGGGGCGCTGTTACGCACCGTGCGCGGCGAATCCTTCGACCTGATCCTGGCCGACCTCAACTACACCCGCGATACCACTTCCGGCGTGGAAGGCCTCGATCTGTTGGCCAGCCTGGAAGCGCAGGGGAACGCGACTCCCGTGGTCGTCATGACGGCGTGGGGCAGCGTGGATCTGGCCGTCGAGGCGATGCGCCGCGGGGCTTGCGATTTCATCCAGAAACCGTGGGATAACGAGCGCGTCATGATGGTGGTGCGCAAGCAGGTCGATTCCGTTCGGAAGCGCAAGTCCGAACTGGAAATCGCCGCCAATGTCCAACAGAAGCTCTTTCCACACGAGGTGCATCGGCTTCTGACCGTCGACTACGCCGGCCACTGCGTAGCGGCGCGCGAAGTGGGCGGCGATTACTACGATTTTCTCGACGCAGGCGACCGCACCGTCGGGTTCGTGCTCGGCGATGTATCCGGAAAGGGCGTGCCAGCGGCGCTCCTCATGGCCAATTTGCAGGCTTGCTTCCGCAGCCAGGAGCCGCACGCTCTCCTGCAGCCCGCCCATGTGCTGGAGACGGTGAACCGCCACTTTTTCGATTCCACCGCCGCGGAACGCTTCGCCACGCTTTTCTTCGGCATCTATGACGACGGTACCCGTCTTCTGCGCTACGTCAATTGCGGCCACGTGCCGCCGCTGCTGCTGCGCGCCTCGGGCGCGATGGAGACGCTCGACCCGACCGCGACCCCGATCGGCGCCTTTCGCCAGTGGAGTTGCACCGAAGGCGTGGTGACGCTCAGCGCCGGCGACACCCTGCTGATTTATTCGGACGGCGTCACCGAGGCGGAATCGCCGTCCGGCGAGGATTTCGGCGACGAGCGGCTGCTGCGTTGTCTGCGCCAGACACACGGAATGCCGGCCAAGTCGCTGGTGCATTGCATCGTCGAAAGTGTCACCGAGTTCAGCCACGGCTCCCGCTACGACGATGTCACCGTAGTGGCCATCAAGTCGCTCTGATTCGCGGGACATGCTTCAGCTTTCCAGCCCGGCGTTCTCAGTGAATCAGCGCATTCTTCATGCGCGCGTCATCGAACTCCGTGCGCTCGCCCGCTTTGCGCCCCGGCGCAGGTAGCAGGCGCGCCGCCAAGGGCTTTTGCCATTTGAACGCCAGCGTGGCCACATCGCTCAGAATGCGCGCCAGCCCATCTTCGCCCGTGTCCCCCGCGAGCGGGATGGTGTCCAATCCTCCGGCGCACACGGCGGAATAGGCCAGCAGCGCATCCATACTGACCGCACCTTCGTCCCATCGCTGAATCAGCACCGCATCCTCCAACACCGGCACCATCAGCCCGCTATATCCCACCCGCTTCACATTCACGGACTGGACAGCGCGTGTGATCACCGCCGCCGCCGTCATGGTGCCGCTCGATCCGAACCGGTCGCCTGTAAACCGCTCGATGGCGCGCGCGATCGATACCTCGCCCAATGGCGCGGGCGTCGGATCGGTGCCCGCGTAGGTCCAGCCGCTTCCCGCAGCGATCTCGATAGCGATCTTCTCCACCTCGCCAAGCTGCGCCGTCAACGCCTCCGCCAGCTTCTTCCCGGCGGCCCGCGGTTCGTGCTCCTGTGCGAACACGTCCGCCACTACGCTGGCGCCTTCCACTCCGATGGAAAACGCGCGGCTGCCTCCCGCATGGTACGCGCCGGGATAGAACGGCCCGTACGGCTTCAGCATGGCGATGGCGGCGAAATTCAGATTCCCCTGGCCATGCACGCTCCGCCGCGAGACGGTGTCGATCAAGCGCGCCGCCTGCCGGATGGCGTTCCAGTGGATGCCGTCTTCAGCGGCGGTAATCAGGCTCGCGTTGGTGCGGCCAGGCTGGGTAAGAAAATCGATCAGCAGGTCGACCGCGGCGCTGCCGTCGCTATCGTTCCACATGGCGGGGCCGATCGAGGGCGTGAACTTCAGCTTCGCGCCCAGCGCGTCGATGCCGCGCAGCATGGCGAGAGCCGCGTCGTGCGTGAGTCCCTTAGTGTACTGGGGAAACGGCTGCGTGACGATGCGAATGGTCTCCACATCCCAGCCCGCGGCGCGATACCGGTCGCGCGCCTGGTTCAGGAACTTGACCGTGTCCTCGATCTGGTGAGCGTAGCCTTGCGGGTCCACGTCGACGAACGCGGTGATGGCGCGCACTTTGGGGTGCGGGCCGGCGTACAGCGCAGTCGCGGCCAGTGCCAGCACGGGGAGGGCATTTCGCATGATTGGTTATAGCATGGGCTCCAGCGCGCCGATGTCCTGGCTTTCGAGAATGCGCTTCGGCGCTCCGCCGCGGGCGACTTTGAGCATCGCCCGCCCGATCTGCCCGGTAGTCAGGATCCGGCCCGGGAAGGCCCTTCGCAGCAGCGGAATCAGCGGCCGGAGAATCGCATACCCCACGTTGTAGGCCGTGGTTCGCGACCGAATCCCGTGGAGCGGCTGGATCACGCCGGGCCGGAAGACGTAGCCTTGAAATGGCAGCCGCAGGATGGCATTCTCGGCCTTGCCCTTGATCCGCGCCCACATGACGCGCCCTTTTTCCGAGCTGTCTGAGCCCGCGCCCGACACGAACACGAACGTCATTCGCGGATTGAGGCGCGCCAGCGTCTCCGCGGCCGCCGCGGCGATGCCATAAGTGACGCGTTCGTAGTCGGCCTCTTTCATCCCCGCCGAAGTGACGCCCAGGCAGAAGAAGCAGGCATCGAGACCGGTCAGTTCCTTTTCGATGCCCGCGTAGTTCCACAGATCGCGGTGCACGATGTCCCGCAATTTCGCATGGCTGGCGCCGCTCGCGCTTCGTCCGATGGCCGTCACGCGCTGCACGCCGGAGTCGAGCAGACATTCGCGCAGCACGCCCTGTCCCACCATTCCGCTCGCGCCGAAAATCAAAACGTCCATGAGTGGATTGTACAATCGAGTGAGAGGCTGCCATGGGTTCCAACATCGACAAGAAAGAGGCTATTCGAAAATTCAAGGAGCAAAAGGCGCCTCGCGGCGTCTATGCGGTCCGCTGCTCGGCCACGGGACATGTCTGGGTGGGCACATCGCGGAATCTGGCGGCTACCCGAAACGGCTGCTGGTTCGCTCTGCGAATCGGCAAGCACACCGACAAGTCGCTCCAGCAGGAATGGACCGCTCACGGCGAGCCCGCGTTCGACTACCAGATCCTGGAAAAGCTCGCAGAAGATTTGCACCCCCTGGCCGCCGCGGACCTGCTGAAGGAAAAAGGCAAGCATTGGGTGGCACAGATGTTGGCTCACCCGCTGCTACCCGCGTAGACGTGGCGCGGACTTCATTCAGTCTGCCGGGTCGAGACTCCTCGACCCGTCCCGCCGAGACAAGTCTCTGAGATCCTGACCGTGTGGAATCAGGATGAGCCGACCTCAGGTGCGAGTAAGGACTGAGTTTCGACGGGAGTTCGTTCGCGCAGCCTCGCCGCATACCCGCTACAGATCAGGAGGTCAAAGTCTCGGCGCCACAGGCAAGAGTGCCTGCGCCCACGAAACCCCTTACGCGTGGCGCAGCACCGTGCACACGCTGGCGCAGATCGGCCCGCCGATATTGAACGTCGCCGCCAGCTTGGGATCGGCCACCTGCAACTCGGCGGGAGCCTTGCCCTGCAGTTGCAGCGATGCCCAGCCAATCATCGCGATCCCAGTGGCCCCGATCGGATGCCCTTTAGCGATCAGCCCACCCGAGGTGTTGATGCCGCATTCCCCGCCGGGCCGCGCCTTGCCGTCCACCCAATATTGCGCTCCGCGCCCCGGCTCCGCTTTGCCGATCACTTCCGTTCCCAGCGCGCCCATCACCGTAAAGCAATCGTGGACTTCGGCCACGTTGACATCCACGGCGCTCTCGCCCGCCATCTCATAGGCGGTATTCATGGCCCGATAAGCGCCCGCGGGATGCAGCACGTCGCGGCCCGATTTACGAATCGGGTCGGTAGCCTGTCCCCAGCCTGCTATCTCCACGCAATCCGCCTTCGCCACGCCCAGCTTCGCCAGCCCTTCCGCCGTCGCGAGAATCAGCGAAGCGTAGCCATCGGTGATCTGCGAGCAGTCGTAAGTCTTGAGTGGGAGTCCGTCCACCACGTAGCGGTTCAAGCCCTCGATCTTAAGGGCCTGCTCGAGCGTGATCTGCACCTTGCTCATCTGCGCGCAGGGGTTGAATTTCGCATTGCCATACTCCTCTACCGCGATGGCCGCCAGGTCGGCCTCCGAGACACCGTAGGCCGCCATGTAATCCTGCATCACTTCGGCGAAGATGTGCGGGAACACGAAGACCTTGCCTTCCCGTTCGGCAGGGAAAGAGAAATAGCCAAGCACCTCACCGATGAGCTTGCCATCCATCTTACCGGTCTCGTCGCGCATTTTCTCGTAGCCAACGGCGATGCCCGTTTCGCCCATTCCGAGCTGCAGCTTGTGGATGACGGAAAGCACCGCCTGTCCGCCGGAAGCGCAGGCATTCTCCACGGCTTCGATCGGCTTGCCTTCGAGCCCCGGCGTCATGGCCATCACACCCGCGAGCAGTCCCTGATGATTGAGGGAGAAATTACAGGCAGCGCCGATCGAGCCGACATCCAGCGCCGACGCGGGCGCATCGATCTGCCGGCAAGCGCCCTGAATCGCCGCGTCGACAATCTCCGGCACCGTCATGCCCATCAGCTTGCCGAATTTCGATTGATGATAGGCGGCAATGTAAATTGGCTTCATATAGTCCCCAAATTAAATCCTACCGCTCCAATGCCAATGCCGGCATCGAACCACAAAAGACAATTTTCACCACAGAGGCACGGAGGAAAACAAAGGCAAGTTTGCGTCCGGTTAACCACGTCCGCTGCGCTTGCCGAAACCCAGCGGCGCCGAACCTGCATGGGACGCTGAGATCCTGAAACTTCGCCTCTCCGTGCCTCCGTGGTGAGCGTTCTTGCGGCGTCCCCGTGACCACGCCCCATCGGCTCAAATGGCGAACCAGAGCGGTACCAAACCTGCGCGGACGGCGACACTCGAAAACCTTGCGTCTCCGTGTCCTCCGCCGCCTCCGTGAGCTCTGAATTTGCTTTTGTTTTTTTCTCCGTGTCTCCGTCTCTCTGTGGTGAACATTTCCCCTACGTTCCCGTGACCACCCCACCATCCACGCTCAGCACCGTACCGCTGATGAACGACGCCGCGTCCGACGCCAGCCAGACATAAGCGTTAGCGATATCCTCCGGCTGCCCCATTCGGCCCAGAGGCGTATGTCCCAGCAACGCGGCATGGATCTTCTCCGGCATCCCCTTCGTCATATCGGTAGCGATGAACCCCGGCGCCACCGCATTCACTCGAATGTGATATTTGCCCAACTCCCGCGCCCACACCTTCGTCATCCCGATCACGCCGGCCTTGGACGCCACGTAATTCGTCTGCCCGAAATTCCCATATATGCCGACCACGCTCGATGCGTTCAAAATAACGCCCCCGCCTGAAGCGATCATCCGCGGAGCCACGGCCCGCGTGCAAATGAAAACCCCCTTTAGATTCACGCCAATGAGCGCATCGAACTGGGCGTCGCTCATGACCCCGGCCAGAACCCCATCCTTATATTTGATGAGTTGGCCGTCGCGAATGATGCCGGCGTTGTTTATCAGCACATGGACCGTGCCCCAGCGGACCACCAAGTCTTCCACCGCGGCTTCCACCTGCGCGCCATCGGTCACATCCACCTTGCGGAAGAGGCCGCCGGGAGTGGGCTCCTGCTCGCGAACGTCCCACGACGCTACCCGGCATCCCTCCGCCGCGAAACGCTGCGCCGTCGCCTTGCCGATGCCGGCCGCCGCGCCCGTAACAATTACGACTTTCCCTTGCAATCCTGTCTCGATCATGCCTTTTCATGATCTCAGAACAAAAACACATTGCACTCAATTTTTGCGAAAATCGGCTACGAGGTGCTCGTTTGACCACCGTCCGAGGCGCTCTACGCCCAGGGGAGACTGTGAAGAGTGGAAGACCGCCGTTTTCACCAGCCATCGCGAGCCCGAGGGCTTCCAATGGTCGGCGATCACGCC
>Ga0181528_10001751_pt1 | contig 13454 bp, 15 predicted proteins | sample PEATcosm2014_Bin_47_FD_119742 | JGI IMG/M metagenome (GOLD analysis project Ga0181528, IMG submission 119742) | Peatland microbial communities from MTU Mesocosm Facility, Houghton, MI, USA - PEATcosm2014_Bin10_10_metaG | ecosystem: Environmental > Terrestrial > Soil > Wetlands > Peat | place...
CCGGGGCAATCTCGAGCTCAACGTCTGCAAGCCGGTGATCATCCACAACGTGATGCACTCCATCGAGCTGCTCACCGAGGCGTCGGCCGCCTTCACCCGTTTCTGCGTGGAGGGTCTCGAGCCGAACGAGGCCCGGATCCGTCAGCACCTCGAGAACTCGCTGATGCTCGTCACCGCCCTCAATCCCCTCATCGGCTACGACAAGGCGGCCGAGGTGGCCAAGAAGGCCCACAGGGAGGGCACCACGTTGCGGGAGTCCGCCCTCGCCCTCGGCTACCTCACCGGTGAGCAGTTCGACGAGGCCGTGCGTCCCGAGTCCATGACCCACCCGTGAGTGGCCGGAGCCTTCGACATCTCCACGGCGTACGCCGGCGACCTCGAGCCGTTCGAGGTGGGTTTCGCCACGCGGACGCCGCGGCACCCGCCGGCGTGACCGGCGGGCGGGTCGCTTTCCGGGCGATCACCGGTCGTCACTAGGCTGCCGGCGTGACAGATCTCGCGAACGAACCAGTGGCAACCGACGGAACCGGCCACCGGGGCCTGCGGTCCTCGAACCCCGGTCGTGACGTGCAGCGGGTCGGCACGGCCCACTTCCTGGGTGAGGACGTCGTCAAGATCCACGACCCGGTGTGGGCGGTCCTGGGCAACCTCGGTGACAGCCAGTGCTACCTCGGCGTCCAGGCCAAGGTGGCGGCGGTGCAGGCGGCGATGTCCCGCCGGATCGCCGCCGACGACCTCGCGGTGCGCCTGATCGCCCCGGCCTTCACCCTCGGGGTGTCGGACGGACAGCTCAACGGCACCCCGGAGATGCGGTTCTCCCTCATCGGCCGTGAGCTCGTGAACGACGCCGTGTCGCTCCACGTGGCCGCCAACCGGGTGGCCGGCCTCGTCGCCGTCGTCGCCTGTGACAAGCCGCCCGTCGGCACCGTGGCCGCCCTCGTGGAGCACAACGTCCCCTCCGTCATCCTCTCGGACGGCTCGATCAAGCCCGGGCACGACCCGGTCACCGGGGAACCCATCGACCTGGTGACGGCGTTCCAGGCGGCGGGGGACCCCGACGACGAGGTGCGCCTGTCCATGGCGCTCCACGCCTGCCCCGGCCAGGGCAGCTGCGGTGGGATGTTCACCTACAACACCATGCAGTCCTTCATCGGGGTGCTCGGGTTGGAGCCGCTCGCCATGGTGGCACCGACCTCCGACGACCCCCGCCGCACCGCCCAGTTCCCCGACCAGCTCGTCGACTGCCTCGTGACCATGGCGGAGCGCGACATCCGCCCGCGGGACATCGTCACCCCCACCTCGCTCCGCAACGCGCTGACGGTGGCGATCGCCATGGGCGGGTCGACCAACGTGCTGCTGCACAGTGTCGAGATCGCCCGGGCCGCGGGCCTCGACCTGTGGGAGGACGTCCTCAGCCAGGCCGAGTTCAACGCCCTCTCCCGCCGGCTGCCGGTCATCGTCAACATGCGTCCCTTCGGGACGTACTCGATGGTCGACGTCGACGCCTCCGGCGGGCTCCCCACCGTGGTGGGGGAGCTGCTCCGGGCCGGCTACCTCGACGGCGACGCCATCACCTGCACCGGCGAGACGCTGGCCGGGCAGATCGAGCGGCTGGCCCCTCCGGCCGCCGACCACCGGGTGATCCATTCGACGGACCGGCCCTTCAAGGACACCGGAGGTCTCCGCCTCCTGTCGGGCAACCTCGCCCCGGACGGCGGGGCGATCCTGAAGCTGGCGGGGGTCGAGGGGGGCATGACCGACGGCGTCTTCGTGGGTCGCGCCCGGGTGTTCAACGGCGAGAGGGATCTGATCGGGGCGCTGGACGAGCGTCCCGGATCCTTCCAGGACAACGACATGGTCGTCATCCGCTACGAGGGCCCGCGCGGAGCTCCCGGGATGCCCGAGATGCTGGACCCGACGTCGAAGATCACCACCCTGTGCCGTCAGCGCGGCATCACCATCGCCCTCATGACCGACGCCCGCTTCTCGGGTGGGTCGGTGGGCCTGGTCATCGGCCACGTCGCGCCCGAGGCCCTGCTCGGCGGCCCCATCGCCCTGGTGGAGGACGGAGACACGATCACCGTGGACGTGAACGAGGACCGGCTCGACTGCGCCGAACTCGGTGACCCGGGCGTCGCGGCCGCCCGGGCGGCGGCGTGGCAGCGGGCGGTCGACGCCAACGGCGGACTTCCTCCCGAGGCCGCGGTGGTGACCGACCGGGTGCTCACCCGGATGCGCGCCACCGCCCTGCCGGCCCTGCTCGGGGGCGGTATGTCGCCCGGCTGAGGTGGCCACGTGCGGCCGGCCCACCCCGGCCGCCGCCCCGAAGACCCCGCGGCCACCGGTAGCTGACGCACCGTCAGACACCGCAGTATCCTTCGCCCTACCCGGCTGTCGGGCACCGTCATCCGTCGCGCGTCCCCCGGTGGCCGGCGACCAGCGAGTAGGAGCGCCATGACCACAACCCCTGCGGACCTGCACATCGGCCTGACCGACGGCACCTTCTACGGCGGCGACCCCTTCCCGGCGTTCGCCTGGATGCGCGCCGAGGCCCCCGCCTACTTCGACGAGGCGGCGGGGGTGTGGGGGATCACCCGGTACGCGGACATCAAGGAGATCTCGAAGGACCCCGACACCTTCTCCAACGCCGGTGGGATCCGACCCGACAGCGATGCGCTGCCCATGATGATCGACACCGACGCCCCCGAGCACGTGCGCCGTCGGCGCCTCGTCAGCGAGGGCTTCACCCCCCGTCGGATCCGCGAGAGCGAGGAGGGCATCCGCATGATCTGCGACGCCATCATCGACCGCGTGTGCGAGCGGGGCACGGCCGACTTCGTGCGCGACATCGCCGCCCCCCTGCCCATGATCGTGATCGGCAACATGCTGGGCGTCGCCGCCGAGGACCGTGACGCGCTCCTCGGCTGGTCCGACGACATGCTCAAGGCGCTGGGCTCACCCGACCCGACGGCCATGGACCGGGCGGCGTCCGCCGCCGTGGAGTACGCGGGGTACATCATGGCCGTGGTCGAGCAGCGCCGCCGCGACAACCAGACCAACGACCTCATCGGCACGCTGGTCCACGCCGAGATCGAGGGTGACCGGCTCGACGACTCGTCCCTCATCTACGAATCGCTGCTCATCCTCATCGGGGGCGACGAGACGACGCGCCACGTCATCAGCGGCGGCATGTACGAGCTGCTCACCCATCCCGACCAGTTCGCCCTCCTGGCCGCCGAACGGGACCGCCTGCCACTCGCCGTCGAGGAGATGCTGCGCTGGGTCACCCCGATCAAGAACATGGCCCGGACGGCCACCCGGGACGTCGAGCTCCACGGGGAGACGATCGCCCGGGGCCAGAAGCTCCTGCTGCTCTACCCGTCGGCCAACCGGGACGAGGCCGTGTTCGCCGAGCCCGAGCGGTTCGACGTCACCCGGACCCCCAACGACCACATGGCCTTCGGCTTCGGCTCCCACTTCTGCCTCGGTAACCGCCTGGCCCGGATGGAGTTGCAGGTGATGTTCGACCGGCTCTTCGAGCGCCTACCCGACCTGGCGCTGGCGGACGACACCGAACCGCCCAAGCGGGACGCCAACTTCGTGTCGGGCTACGAGTCGATGCCGGTCACGTTCTCGCCGACGGCCCCGGTCGGGGTCACCGCCTGAATGGCCCGGCCCCGGCCACTCGACCCGGCGGCCCTGGACGCCGCGCTCGCCGCCCCCGACGCTCCGGCGTGGGCGCTGGTCGGCGGCCGACTGGTGAAGGAGGTCACCTGCGCCGGCTTCGCGGCGGCCCTCGACTTCGTGATGGCGGTCGGGGCCTTGGCCGAGCAGGCGGACCACCACCCCGACATCGACATCCGGTGGCGGACCGTGCGCCTGGCGCTCACCACCCACGACGCCGGGGGGATCACCGAGCTCGACCTGGACGTGGCCCGGAGGATCGACGCCCTGGGGGACGGGACCCCGTAGGGCCCCGTCCCGGGGACGTCGGCGGCGCGACGGTCAGTAGCCGCCGCCGCAGCCGTTCTGGTCGGGCGCCCAGTCCGGATTACCCGTGTAGTACGTGGCGAACGCCACGGCCACCCGGATCTGTTGGAGCGGCGTGGCGTACGCGGCGTCCGATGGGAACCCGAACGTGTTGAACTGGTTCCAGTTGGCCCGGCTCATGCCGAGACCACCGGCGTAGACGGATCCATTCACGTACCAGTTGCCGCCCTCCTCGCAGATGTTGACCCGGTCCCACGCGGCGATCTGGTACGACGACAGCCCGTAGTCGATCAGCACGGGAGGGGCGATCGGAGCGGGCGGCGGTGGCGGGGGCGGGGGGGTGTAGACGGTCGCCGCCCCGAGCGAACCGTAGTAGCCGACCGCGCCGAAGTTGAACACACCACCGTCGGAGCCGATGTCGATGTAGCCGTTACGCGTGGACGAGGTGGCGACGATCGGCTTGTTCAGGTGGAGGGCGGCCAGCGATCCGCCGAACTCGGCACCACCGAAGGCGAAGGCCCCACCGTTGTCGGCGACGATGCGGTAGCCCGCCGCCCCCGAGGCGATGCCGACCGCCGGAGCGATGGTGGGGGCGTTGCCCTCGAAGCGGGCGTCACCGAAGGCGTAGACGTCACCGTCGGCCGCGACCTCCCAGTAACCACCGTCGTCCGCCGTCGGGGTGATGCCGGCGATGGGGCTGTTGGGCGACATGCGGACGGCGCTGCCGTAGTAGCCGGCGCCACCGAAGGCGAACACGCCGCCGTCGGAGCCGACCAGCCAGTAGCCGTTGCCGCTGGTGGTGGCGGCCATGCCCACGATCCGGCCGCCCAGGGCGTCCCGGCTGGCGGAGCCGTAGAAGCCGGCGTCACCGAAGGCGAAGACGCCGCCGTCGGCGGCCACCTCCCAGTAGCCCCGTCCGTCCCGGGTCGACGTCAGGCCCGCGACCGGGCTGACGAGGGGCAGGGCGGCGGTGGAGCCGTGGAACCCGGCGTCACCGAAGGCGAAGACGCCGCCGTCGGAGCCGACCAGCCAGTAGCCGTGGGCGTCGGGGGTGACGGCACCCGACACGATCGGGGCGTTGAGAACGAGGCCGGCCCCCGTAGGCGGTCCGGCCGGGGCCGCGACGGCGGACGGGGTGGCTCCCACCATGGACGCCACCATCGTGGCGGACAGGGCGACCGAGGCGAGCCCGGCGCTGGCCGCCCGGCTGCGGCGGGACCGCTTCTCCCGACGACGGACGGCATTGGTGGTGTGGGTGCTGACGCGCGAGTGGGCGTGCCGGCGGTGGGTAGGGGCATGGGTACGTGAGGATGCAGGGGTAGGGCTGGATGCCGGAGGCATGGAGGGTGACCTTTCCTTGGTCGGTCGGGGCCCTGCCGCGGCGCGGCGGACTCTGACTCTCTTCTGGTTGGGTGGACCCCACGTCTGCGCATTCAACGCCCCAGCCGGGCACCGGGAAGGGTGGGCCGGCCTGGCTACAAGAGCCGGGTGTGCTAGCGGGTGTTCATGTCCGTACGCGGTGTGTGGTTACGTGCCTCGCTCCTCAGCGGTGTCGTCCGGGCGTCGCCTGGGGCGATCGGGCCGTGCGCCGACCTGTGCGGTCGTCGAGCGCAGGATGGCCTGCCTGCCCGGAAGACGTTGATTGTACAAGGGTTCCCGCCGGGTTGCGAAGTCGGAAACCGCCGAATGGCCTCTCCGCTCTGTGGAGATCCTGTGGATATGTCCAGGAACTCCCTGGTGGGGCCGCGAACCCGGCCGATGCGGGAAAACAGCGTGATTCAGACCGGTGCGGCGCCCACGCGGTGGCCGGCACCACCGAGGACGTCGACCGCCTGGTCGAGGTCCTCGTCCCGGACCAGGACCAGGTCCGTGTCGTAGGTGGAGACCACGAAGACCCCGACGTCGGCCGCGGCCAACGGCACGGTCACCGAGGCGATGATCCCCACCAGGTCGAAGGCCAGCGGGCCGACGATGCGCAGGATCCGCCATCCGGACTCGACCTCCGCGCCCGGGGGCTCGTCGCCGGCCATGCACAGCACGGACAGCTCGTCGGGGGTGCGGGTGGCCGAGTAGAGGCGCGAGCCCTCCGGCGGACGGGGCCACGGCGCGTCGGCGTCCAGGCGGCAGACCGAGTAGCGCTCGGGCTCGACCAGCAGCTCCACGTCGGTCCGTCTCAGCCCACGGGCAGGTCCCACAGCGGGAACCAGCGGTCGAGGTCGGTCTCCACCTTCAGGTCGTCGGCGAGGAGGCTGCGGAGCTTGAACTCCTCCTCGGTGGAGCGCTGCTCGTGCCCGGTGGGCACGAAGGGGTAGAAGGTGCCCCGCTTGAACAGGTAGACGAGGTAGGCCGTCGAGGCGAGCACGCGGCCGTCACCGACCGTCGCCCCCTCCCGGGCCGCGTCGTCGGGCGAGGCGTCCGGCAGCCGGGAGAGGCCGAACACCGAGCAGAGCAGCTGGGGACCCCAGCCGGCGTCGGCCAACGACGAGTTGACCAGGTGGATCTGGGTGACGAGGGCCTCGACGTCGGGGTCCTGGACCACCAGCCACTGGTAGCCGAACGAGTCGGTGGACGAGGTGATCCCGGCCGCCCCCTCCATCGACAGCAGGTTGACCACCTCGGCCTGCATGTCGGCGAATCCCTGGCCGGAGGGCGGCTTGAAGCACACGCCGGCGTGACCGGAGAAGGTGGTGGCCGACGCACTCTGCAGGGTGATGGAGGCCGAGGGCAGGGCGAAGAGGGCGTCGAGGTCCGACTGGACCGGCTTGGTCCGCCCGAGCAGGGTGTCGAACAGCCCCATCACTCGCTCCGGGCGGAGGGCGGCCGGGGGACGCCGGCGCTCACGAGGGCCGACCCATCTCGGCCTCGAGGGCGGCGAGCTGGGCCAGACGCTGGTCGAGCGAGGGGTGGGTCGAGAAGATGGTGGAGACGCTCACCCCCGACTTGGCGATGGCCGGTGTGAAGTAGAAGGCGTTGAAGGTCTCGGTGGAGCGCAGGTCCCGCGTCGGGATGCGGGCGATGTCCCCGGTCACCTTGACGAGCGCCGAGGCCAGCACCGACGGCTGGCCGGTGAGCAGGGCACCCGAGCGGTCGGCGGCGAGCTCCCGGTAGCGCGACAGGGCCATGGTCAGCAGGAAGCTGATGGCGTAGACCACGACGGACACGACGAGGACGAGGAGCTCGACCATGGCGGCGTTGTCGCCCCCCTGGTTGTTGTTGCGGCCCCCGCCCATGCCCCCGCCGAAGCCGCCCATCATCCCGCTCCAGAGCATCATCCGGGTGACCAGACCCGCCAGGACCCCGAGGAAGCTGGCGATGGTCATGACGGCCACGTCGCGATGGGCCACGTGGGAGAGCTCGTGGGCCAGGACGGCCTCGAGCTCGGGCTCGTCGAGGCGGCGCATGAGCCCCGTGGTGGCGCACACCACCGCACTGTTGGGGCTGCGGCCGGTGGCGAAGGCGTTGGGCACGTCGGTGTCCGCCACCGCCACGCGGGGCTTTTTCATGTCGGCCATGGCGCAGAGCCGGTCGATGGCGCCGTGCAGCTCGGGGGCCTGCTCGGGGGTGACGATGCGCCCGCCCATGCCGTAGAGGGCGATCTTGTCGGAGAACCAGTACTGGCAGAACAGCAGGGCCCCGGCGATGATCAGCACGGCGGCGTACGAGATGCCCACGGCGATCAGGATGCCGATGACCACGCCGTAGAGCAGCACGATCATGAGGCCGGTCGTGAACATGCGCAGCGTCAGGCCCCGGTCGTTCGGGATGTTGCGGGCGGTGCTCATGCGGCGGTGCTGGGGCGGGTGGCGACGGACAAGGTCAGACGCGCTCCCCGCCGGGCTCGTCGAGCAGGGACTTCGTCTCCGACAGGGTGGCGTCCGAGAACGGCACCACCAGGTCCGAGGCGGTGAAGGAGTCCGGCGGGAGCAGTGCGCCGATCGAGCGGACCTCGGCGATGACCGCCGCCAGGGCCTTGGAGAAGGCGCCGTCGTCGTCGCCGTCGACGGCCGAGTTGAGCGTGGCCTCGAGCTCCCCGAGCCGGCCCCGGGCGGTGTCGGGGACGTCGTACTGGCCCTCGCCGAGGATGCGGACGATCACTTGGGGGACTCCGCCTCGGCGGCGGGTGCGGCCTCCTCGGCCGGACCGAGCTGGGCCGGGGCGCCGGCACCGGTGCCGATCTCGGCCTTGAGGGCGGCCAGGTCGGCGTCGACCGAGCTGGCCGAGGAGACCTGGTCGAGCTGGGCCTGGATGTCATCGACCGGATTGGCGAGATCGGTGAGCGCGCCCGACGACAGCAGCTCGTCCATGGCCCCCGCCCGGGCCTGCATGCTGTCGATCTTGTCCTGGGCCCGCTGGACCGACATCCCGGCGTCACCCATCGACTCCGAGATGCCGGACACGGCCTCGCCGATCTTGGTCTGGGCCTCGGCCGCCGTGTAGGTGGCCTTCATGGTCTCCTTCTTGGTGCGGAAGGCGTCCACCTGGGCCTGCAGGTTCTGGGCCGTGGCGATGAGCTTGGTCTCCTGGTCGGCCACCTGCTGGTGCTGGGTCTGCAGGTCGGCGAGCTGGGGGGCGATGGCCGCCCGACGGGCCAGGGCCTCGCGGGCCAGGTCCTCGCGGTTCTGGGACAGTGCGTCCTTGGCCTGCTGCTGGAGCTTGTCCGCCTGACCCTGGAGCTGGGTGGCCTGCAGCTCGATGCGCTTCTTGGCCGTGGTGACGTCCGCCACGCTCCTCCGCACCTTCTGCAGGTTCTCCAGCAGCTTCTGGTACGAGAGGTCCAGGGACTCCCGGGGATCCTCCGCCTTGTCCAGGAGCTTGTTCGTCTTGGCCTGGAGAATCCCTGACATGCGCTTCATGACACCCATTGGCGACGGTCCTTCCTCACGCTCACCCTGCAGTGTATGCCCCGGCATCCCGGTAGCGTGATCGGCGTGCCCGCCGAACGCTGTCTCCTGACCGTCCACGCCCATCCCGACGACGAAGCCTCCAAGGGAGCGGGGACCGTCGCCCGCTACCACGCCGAAGGGGTGCACACGGTGCTCGTGTGCTGCACCGACGGCGCCGAGGGCGAGATCCTGAACCCGGCCCTCGACACCCCCGAGGTGCGGGCCGACATCGCCGCCGTGCGCCGTCGGGAGCTCGACGACGCCACGGCGGTCATCGGCTACGACGAGGTCGTGATGCTCGGCTATCGCGATTCGGGCATGGCCGGCTCCGAGGCCAACGCCAACCCGGACTGCTTCGCCGCCGCACCGCTGGACGAGGCGACCGGACGCCTGGTGGCGATCGTCCGGCGCACCCGGCCCCAGGCGATGGTCATCTACGGTGACGACCAGTCGGGCTACCCGCACCCGGACCACCTCCGGGTCCACGAGGCCGGACTCGCCGCCTTCCGGGCCGCCGGCGACGCCGCCCGCTACCCGGACGCCGGCCCCGCCCACCAACCGGCCAAGCTCTACTACTCGATCCACTCGGCGGCCCGGTTCCGGGCCATCCACGACAAGTTCGTGGAGCTGGGCATCGAGTCGCCGTTCGACGACGACTGGCGGGCCCGGTGGGACAAGATGCCCGACGAGGTGCCCACCACCGTGGTCGACATCGCCGGGTACACCCGGGTGCGCCGCGAGGCGCTGCTGGCCCACGCCACCCAGGTCGACCCGACGTCCAAGTTCTGGTTCGGCCTGCCCCCCGAGGTGATGGAGACCATCCAGCCGCACGACGACTACCGGTTGGCCCTGGTCGGCGAAGCCGACGGCACCGTCCGGGAGCCGCCCCCCGATGTGGTCGAAACCGATCTCTTCGCCGGCGTGCCGACGGTGTCCAACCGGTGACGGCGCGCTGGTTGACGGACGAGTGGTTCGAGGCGGCCGGCTCCGCCCTGGAGGGGTTGCACGGGCCACCCACCCTGGAGGGCACGGTCGTGGTCGAGGTGGTCGGTGGGCCCGAGGGCGACACGACCGGCCACGTCGCCTTCGCCGAGGGGCGCCTGGTGGCCGGCGGGCCGGGCCCCGCGCCCGGATCCGACCTCACCCTGACGCTGTCCGACACCGACGCCCGGGCGGTGGTGGCGGGTGACCTCGATCCGTCGGTGGCCTTCATGCAGGGCCGGATGAAGGTGGCCGGGGCCATGGCCCCCCTGCTGGACCTGCTGGCCCTGGCGGGCACCGACGAGGGCCGGGCCCGCATCGGACGGGTGGCCGAGCTCACCGAGTTCTAAACGGTCCCCTCATCCACCGCCGGCCGGCGTCACGGGCCCGGCGCGGGTGGCGACGACGATGCCCCGCCGCCGAGGAACGGGAGGTGGACGACCCCCGCACTCTGCAGGAGTATCAGGGTCACGGCCGTGACCACCACCACCACGAGCAGCACCACCAGGAGCGGTTGGAGACGGTCCCAGCCGGTGTCCCGGATACGGCCCCGGAGGCGGGCCGGGGCCACCGTGGTGACGGTCGAGAGTCCGGCCGGTCCGCGGTGACGCACCGCGAAGGTGCCGATCCGGCCGGCCAGGTCGGTGGCATCGGCCCCCGAACGGAGGAACCGGTAGGTACCGGTGCGGGTCTGGACGCTGATGAGTGCGCCGGCCCCGGCGTGGGGCAGACGCCGGTCCGCCGGCGGCGGTCCGGCGTCGTCGTCCACCTCCGCCGGCAGGGGGGCGGGTGCGCCGTCGGGGCGGTTGCGCTCCGGGTCGACCCACCATGCCGGGATCACCCCGCCTCCCCACGGCTCCACGGCATGGCCCACCACCGACTCCCAAGGCAGGATCCGGGGGGACTCACCCCGTCGGCGGACGACTCCGATGCCGGTGTCGTCCACCACCACCGAGTCGATGTGGGTGGGGTCGTAGCCGTGGGGATCGAGCAGGAGCAGCCCGGTGATGGTCACGGGTTTGGGAGCCGGTCCGACCGGACCGGGGACACCGGGCCCGGTCGCGGTGGTCACGGTCGGACGGGGTGGCGCATGGCGTCGCGCAGCGGTCGGTAGCCGATGGGGCGGGCGCCGACGGCGTCGATGGCGTCGGCCACGACGGGGTCCCGGACCAGGAGGTCGAGGTCGGCCACCCGCGACGCCCAGTCCCCCGTGGCGGCCCGGAGCTCGGCGCTGTCCACGGCGGGATGCAGGGTGATCTCGGTCACGCCCGGGCCGAGCGAGCCGAGCGCCTCGAGCAGCGCGTCACGACCACCGACGGCGGGTACGGTCACCGACCGGTCGGCGAAGAGCACCCCTTCCTCGGCCGCCAGGCTGCGGATGGGGAAGCCGACATGGGGCTCGACGGTGTCGTCGGGCAGTCGCAGGGGGAGTCCGAAGTCGATCGCCAGCTCGAGGTAGATGTCGAAGAACTCGGGCCGGAGCACCAGCGCGTCCATGTGGGCGTCGAGGTGGCTGATGTCGAAGCCCCACAGCACCGCCCGCTCGATCTGGGCGCGGCACTCCCGGCGGACCTCGTCGAGATCCGCGTGGTCCCACAGGTCGGTGACCGTGCGGGGGAACCCGCCGTCGCCGTCGAGGAGCGACGGGGCCTGGGTGATCGGACCCCAGCGGTAGAGGTCGTGCTCGGCGTTCAGGGTGAGACGCACGCCCACGTCGTCGCCCCGGAACCGGGACGCCGCCTCGCGGGCCCACGGAGCGGGGACCAGTAACGAGGCCGAGGTGGCGAGTCCCTCGCGCAGGGCGTCGTAGACCCCGGTGGTGGCGGCGTGGCACAGCCCGAGGTCGGCGCAGTTGAGGATCAGGAAGCGGGCCTCGGGGGTGGCCCCGAGGCGCTCGGCCACGGACGACATGCCCCGAACCGTAGTCGGCGACCGGTCAGGCGGCGCGTCCCGCGCCGGCCCGCAGGCGGGCCCGGGCCTCGGCGATGCCCTTGATGCCGATCTGACGCGTGTGCTCGTCGAGCCGCCAGTTGCGGTCGTCGTCCCGCCGGTCGTCCGACGCTTCGGCGTCGACCGGTCCGCCGGCGGCCGGGTCGGGCACGGCGGTCGGGCGCGGCGCCGGGTCGGCGTCGGGCAGCGGCAACGGGAGCGGGAGCTGCAGTCCTCGGATGCGGGCCTCGGGGTCGGTGCTCATGGGAGCAGTGTGCCCGAAGGGTGTAATACGGGGGCCATGAGCGAGGACCACGATGCGACCGAGACGCCCACCGGGCCCCGCCTGGGGATCACCGTCCCCTTCGACGGGATCCCGCTCACCGACCACCGGGGCTGGTACGAGGAGCTCCTGCGCCTCGGCTACACCGACGTCTGGTCGGCGGAGACGGACGGGGTCGACGGCCTCACCCCGCTGGCCCTGGCCGCCGCCTGGGCGCCGGCCCTCCAACTGGGGGTCGCCATCATCCCGGCGTACACGCGGGGACCGGCGCTGCTCGCCCAGAGCGTGGCCGCCATGGCCGAGGCGGCCCCCGGTCACTTCACCTTCGGCCTCGGGACCTCCTCGGACGTGATCGTCACCCGTTGGAACGGGGTGCCCTTCACGGAGCCGTACAAGCGGGTACGGGACACGATCGCCTTCCTGCGGGAGGCCCTGGCCGGCGGCAAGGTCGACACGGCGTACGACACCTTCGAGGTCCGGGGATTCCGACTGGCCCGCCCGGTCGAGCACCCACCACCGATCTTCCTGGCCGCGCTGCGCCCGGGCATGCTGCACCTCGCCGGCCGGGTGGCCGACGGGGTCATCATCAACTGGCTGTCGGCGTCGGACGTGGCCACCGTGACGCCCGAGGTCGGGGCCGACATACCCGTGGCGGCGCGGATCTTCGTGATCCCGAGCGAGGACGCGGACATGTGCCGGGCCATCGGCCGCCGCATGATCACCGCCTACCTCAACGTGGGCGTCTACGCCGAGTTCCACCGGTGGCTCGGTCGTCAGGACGCCCTCGACGACATGTGGCGGCTGTGGAAGGCGGGGGACCGCAAGGCGGCCCTCGACGCCGTGCCGGACGAGGTGGTCGACGATCTCGTCGTGCACGGCTCCTTCGCCGAGTGCCGCGACCACGTCGCCCGCTACGTGGCCAACGGGGTCGACATCCCGGTGCTGGCCGTGCTGCCGTTCGGCGTCGACCTGGCCGCGGCCGTCGAGGGCCTCGCCCCGCGGTAGCTGGAGGAGGCCGTCAGGCGGCGCGGCCCGGGAGCGCCGCGAGGCTGTCGACGGTCCGGGCGCAGGCCTGGGCCGCCTCGATCCCCTTGGTCGTCAGGTGGTCGGCGAAGAACTCGGCGTGGGCGTCGTTCCCGTGGAACTGGTGGGGGGTGAGGACGGCGGACAGCACGGGCACGTCGGTGTCGAGCTGCACGCGCATGAGTCCGCCGACCACCGCCTCGGCCACGAACTCGTGGCGGTAGATGCCGCCGTCGACGACGAGGCCGGCCCCGACCACGGCCGCGTACCGTGCCGACGACGCCAGTCGCTTGGCGTGGAGGGGGATCTCGAAGGCCCCGGGTACCCGGAAGAGGTCGATCCGACCGGGATCGGTGCCCAGTCGC
>Ga0181528_10001752_pt1 | contig 13452 bp, 11 predicted proteins | sample PEATcosm2014_Bin_47_FD_119742 | JGI IMG/M metagenome (GOLD analysis project Ga0181528, IMG submission 119742) | Peatland microbial communities from MTU Mesocosm Facility, Houghton, MI, USA - PEATcosm2014_Bin10_10_metaG | ecosystem: Environmental > Terrestrial > Soil > Wetlands > Peat | place...
CAACTGGCCAACGACATCGCGAAGCAGATCGCGAAATCAGTAAGCAACAACCCGGGCGATCCTTTCAGCTTCGGCCTTCCCTGGGACACGTACGACAGCATCGCACACGGCGCCGGACTTGCCGTCATGGCCGCGGAATACAACTATCTGCGTTCGAACGAGGCTGCCGATGATGCTTCGCGCCGCTGGCTCGGAAATATCTCTGGTGCCAACGCGTGGGGCGTGACCTTCACTGTGGGCGACGGCGACACATTTCCCGACTGCATGCAGCATCAGGTCGCCAACATTGTTGGATCGACGAACGGCCAGCCTCCTGTGCTCGCAGGCGCAGTCGTCGAAGGAGCGAACAGCTTCCCCACATTTGGATTACTGGATGGCATGGTGAAATGCCCGGCCGGAGGCGGCGATGCCTATAAGAAATTCAACGGCAATGGCGCGGTTTACAAAGACAACGTGCAGTCGTATTCAACCGACGAGCCGGCCATCGACCTGACCGCAACGTCATTTCTGATGTATGCATGGCGAATTGCCGGGCGACCAGAAGAAAGCGGTAAGTGATTAGTGACAAGTGATCGAGAGACAGTGATTAGTCGCATCAAACTTTGCCGCTGATCACTAATCACTCGCCACTGCTTTAGAGCCATCCCTTGGTTCTCGCGATCCGCGCGGCTTCCACGCGGTTGCTTGCGCCCAGTTTGCTGATCGCTTCCGAGAGATAATTTCGCACCGTGCCGTCGGACAATCCCAATTCGCCGGCAATGTCCCCGCTGGCCATGCCTTCTCCAGCGAGCCGCAACACCTGGCGTTCGCGATCCGTCAACGGATCCATTTCTCCCCAAGCTTCCGTCGCAAGTTCCGGATGAATGACGCGCAATCCCTGATGCACGCGCCGCACAGCATCCGCCAATTCTTCCGCACGCATATCTTTCAGCAGGTATCCCGAAGCGCCCGCTTCCAGCGCCCGACGCAAATATCCCGCGCGCGCAAACGTTGTTACGATCACGACGCGCGTTCCGGTCTTCCGCCGCTTCAATTCCGCCGCAACATCGAGTCCGCTCATGTGCGGCATTTCGATGTCGGTGAGAAACACATCCGGCTTGTGTGCCAGCACGGCATCGAGCGCTTCCTTGCCGTTGCGCGCCTTGGCAATGACGGAAATGTCGCCTTCGATTTCCAGCAGAGCCGCAAGGGCGCCAAGCACCATTCCCTGGTCTTCAGCCAACACGACACGAATCGTCTTCCGATTTTCCTTCGAGATGGGATTCAATTTTCGGAGACCTGTCTGCCGGCAACCGATTCTTTGAGGGGCAGGGTGATGGTGAGAGTTGTGCCCGAATGGTTGGTGCGCTCCAGCGTGCCGCCCAGCATCTCGACTCGCTCTCGCATGCCCCGCAGGCCGTTCCCTTCAGCACTGGAGCCGCCAAGACCGTCATCGTGAATCTCGAGGCGGCATGAGCCATTCTGCTGTTCGACCCGCATGCGGCAACTGCGAGCCTGCGCGTGCCGAACAACATTGGTCACAGCCTCGCGCACGGCAAGAGAAAGCACGCTCTCTTGCACCGCCGGGATTTTCATCGTGGTGGCGGCATCGCACTGCACTGTCAGGCCCGCAGTCTCGAGCGTCGATTTCGCCTGCACAAGCTCGGCCGCCAGCCCTTTGGAGCGGTATCCGCGAATCGCATCGCGCACATCGGACAGAGCTTGCCGGGAAATTTCTTCCACTTCGCGAATCTCTTTTCCCGCCCGCGCGGGATCGCGGTCAATGAGTTTGCCGGCCAGTTCAGATTTCAGAGTGATCACCGAAAGTGTATGGCCCAAGACGTCATGCAGGTCGCGCGCGATCCGCTCCCGTTCGGCCACCGTGGCGAGATGCTCGATCTCCTCATTTGCCTTGCGCAACTTGTGATTCATTCGATTGCGCTCAGCAAAGAAGGTGTTTCCCGCGCCGATGATCATCGGGAAGATCGCAGAGTAGAACAAAGTCCAGTTATTGATGTGCAGCAACAAGCCTTCGATACCGCCGATCGCCCCAATCGTCGCCAGACCGATGACCGCCGCAGTTTTTGTATCGACGCAAAACGGGAGCATCGCCGCTGCATAGATGAAGAACGTGCAAGCGCCGCTGTTGATGGGCTGGTAAAGCAATCCCAACAGAACCATGCCGCCGATGTGTACAAGGGTATTTGGCTTCTCGATGGCGAAGAGTCCAAGATACAGAACGAGGAATACTGCGGCGCCAGCTAGATCAACCAGCCAGATGCGAGCGACGGCATGGCTCAAGATCGGATCGATGAAAAAAAATCCCAGGTACAGGACCCAGAGCAAAGGACTCCATCCGTGGTCTTTATCCTTGAGAATCGTGTTCCAAGGCTTGAGCTTCCACGGACTGCCGGTCGCGCATCGTTCCCCGTGATCGAAGGCCATCAATGGCATACGTCTATTCTCACCCCAGCAGTCAATTCCGGCCACTGCGTAATGCCGGCGAGGCGCCGTACCATACGAGCATCGCGGCAGGGATCAGCACCACCAGCCAGTCTTGGCCGCCGAATAAAGCGACTAGGCCAAGCAGGACCAGAACGCCCGACCATCCCATCGACTTTTTCGAATTTGCGCTCATGTGAAGAACCAGGTTCAAATGCCCTTGAAACATTGAAACTTTGAAACCTTGAAACTCGGTCTAGCCGTACATTTTTTCCTGATCGCGCTGGAAGCCGATGCGAGCGACGCCCAGGCAGATCATCGTGAACGCAGCGAGCACTTCCCAGTGTGTGGCATTCGATTCATGACTGGCTGCGCCGACGATTCCCAAAGCAAGTTGCGACAGATGGTAGGGCGGAAGTACCAAAGCAATCTGCTTTACCACCTTGGGCAGGAACATGAACGGCACCCACAACCCGCTGCAAAACGACATTGGCAAATAAATCAGATTGATCGTTGCCGGCGCGGAGTTCGGTCCGGTGAAGTAACCCAGTGCCAGACCCAAAGCAGAAAACGGCAAGGAACCCGCAACCAGCGTGCCGAGCAACCGCGCGAAATCGCCGAACGGCATTCGAACACCGCCCATCGTGATGCCGAGCGTGAACAGTGCCAACACAATGATCGCGCTGAAGATCATGCTGGTCACCACCTTTGCCGCAAAGTATGCGAACGGAGGCATCGGACTGGCGCGCTTCACCTGCAGCCATCCCAGGCCGCGATCCGAAGCGAGACCCGCTGCCGTCCCGAAGAGCGACGCACCCATCACGCCAAAGGTTCCATAGGTCGCGATCAAGTAGGTCGGAATGCCCGTGCTTCCGATCGCCTGATGTGCGTTCAGCACCAGCCCGAACAGGACATAAAACATGATGGGGAAGCTCAGCACCGATGCGGTATACATGCGCAGCCGCAGATTCTTAATGAATTCGTATTTCGCTTCTTTCAGATAAATCGTCGCCGTGTGCCCCGGGGAGCGCTGAACTTGTGCGTTGCTCAATGCGATGGTCGCGGTGCTCATAAAAATCTCCTTCAAGATTGCGAGTTCGTTAGTTGGAACCGTTTTTCGAGCTGTCTTGCGTCAGGGCGAGGAAGGCTTCTTCCAGGCCTGCGCTGGTAACTTCCAATCCAGACAGTGTTGCGTCGCGTGTCAACAGTTCACGCACCACCGGCTCTGCGATCCCGGTATGGAGTTCGACTGCCTCCCGATCTTCCAACACCTCGGTGACGCCGGGAATTTGCCGCAATGCGTTGAGAGTCAAACTCGTGACACACCGAATGCGTTTGCCCGCGGTCTGCGCCTTGATCGTTGCGGGAGTTCCTTCCGCAATAATTTCTCCTCTATTGATCACGGCAACGCGATCGGCGAGAGCGTCTGCTTCCTGCAGGTAGTGAGTTGTGAGCAGCACGGTCTTGCCCCGGCTCACGAGCAGGCGAATCTCGTCCCACAACATGCGGCGCGCTTCCACGTCCAATCCAACGGTGGGCTCATCGAGGAACAGCAGGTCCGGGTCGCCACAGATCGCCAGCGCAAAGAGCACGCGCTGCTTCTGTCCTCCCGAGAGATCGCCGAACTTGCGGTCGCTCAGTTTCTCAAGGCCGGCGGCGGCCAGGATCTGCGCCAGCGGCAGCGGTTTCTCGTAATAAGAAGAGAACAAATCAATATGTTCGCGGACGCGTAGCGTTTCCGGAACGCGTCCCACCTGCAACATGGCGCCCGTCCGCATCCGGTTTTCGGGATTCGTAGGATCACCGCCGAAAACTCGCGCCCGGCCAGCGTTTGGTTGCATCAACCCCAGGAGCAATTTCACCGCAGTGGTCTTGCCGGCGCCGTTCGGTCCCAGCAGCGCTACAACTTCTCCAGCACGCACGCGGAAGTCGACGCCGCTTAACGCTCGGATGTTTCCGTAGTTCTTGTTCACGCCCTCAAGGCTCGCCACGACTAGGTCTGCGCTGGATTGCGCGCGGCTCTCGGACTTTTCCATGGTTGCGATCATCTTCGTGAACTCCCTGCGCCATCGCGTTCTCTGCCGGGACGATTGCGTTCCCGTTCAGTACAGGCATCATCGTGCAAGTGCTAGAGACGCACCAGTGCCAACCATCACGCAGCGGGCGTGACAAATGTCATCCGACCTTCAGCGGAATAATCGAGGCGTTGGGAAGACGAACAAAACGGAGAGCGGCTACGGCTGAACGCGATATCAGAAAACCCGAAGGAACTAACCGAGGATTCCCCTGATTTTCACCGAAACCAGGTTGTTACGAAATCCGAACAAAGACTGGAAAACCACGGCGGCGATGGAGACACAGAATTCGCGGCACTCCGAGCGACGACGAATGAAATCGTTAGGTTTAACGCGGCTAAACGCGTGTTCGTAATTCGTAACAAGATTAGCGTGTTAAATTTTCGAGCGATTTGCGACCGTACCAGAGCCCGGCTTTGGTATCATTCCAGCACTTTCTTGGGAGGGTTCAGCGTGCTGCCCGCGGGAAAAAGTCTTCGCACACTGCGTGAAAAACTTGGTCTCACCATGCGCGATGTCGAGAACTCGAGCGCTCGCATCGCCGAGCGATATCGCAATGAGGAATTCTCCATTCCACCGAGCCGCCTGTCCGACATCGAGACCAAAGGAATCTTACCCAGCATCTACCGCCTCTACACGCTTTCCATCATCTATCGGCGCGACCTTCGCGAACTGATGTCATGGTACGGCGTTGATCTGAATAACATGGCCGCCGATCTGGGACTGGTTTCGCCACCGAAATCGCACGTCTCCGACGCTCTCGCGGGACTGTCTTCCGTACAAGTTCCCGTGCGCATGGATCCAGGATTTGACGAACGCCGCACCGCCAACCTTGGACGCATGGTGGAGCAATGGGGCGTGGTCCCGATCTCGTACCTTGCGCAATTTGCGAATACGGATTTCACATACGGATACGTCGGCACGCAGGATTTTACGCTGTACCCGATTTTGCCTCCAGGAAGTTTTATCCAGGTAGATGAGTCGCGAAACCGCGTCATCGAAGGCTCCTGGCGCTCGGAATACGAACGCCCGATTTATTTTGTGGAGACTCGCGAAGGCCATACCTGCTGCTGGTGCAGTATGCGCCGCGAAGAAATTATTCTGCAACCGCATCCGCTCTCTCCGGTTCCGGTTCGAATCCTGCGCCACCCGCAGGAAGCAGAAGTGCTCGGCCAGGTCGTAGGAGTTGCTATGAAGTTGACCGAATGGCACGCCCTCGATTCTTCTGCAACTTCGAAAGGGCCAGCAGCACTGAACTAAGATGACTCGCGGCCGGCGACTCCTGTCGGCCTGCGGGCAATAAATCGTCAAAGCCTTCCTGCATTTTCTCGACAAACTCTTGCGCCCCGACTCCACTCCCGCGACTCGATTGTTCCAAGTCTTCCATCAGATCTGGTAACTGCCTGCGCAGTACTCCGGTAACCACCTCGGAATGAGCTGCCTTCAACGCTCGCTCGGACGCCTCGCGTCCGTGAACGTTCTCCATGCCCCAATGCTCGTATCGGCCCTGCGGACGCCGCAGTGAAGCAAGGTACGCAAGCTTTCCGAGCAACCCGGAAATGGCCGCAAGCGTGGTTTCTTTCACATCCTGTAGAGCAGATTTCAGGGTCATTTTGTTACGAATTCCGGACGCTCTGAACGTTGAAAGCCGCGTTGCGCCTACGGCGGCGGCCATGAAAGTATCACGTTCCAATTCGCAGTTCAATCAAGGAGAAAACAACCGTGAAACGTTTGCTACTCGTGCTAGGAACCGCCGTACTGATCCTCAACTCCCTCGTCGTTCCAACCGTGGTACGCGCTGATGGCACCGGAGGAGCAACGAGCTGCGGAAGCAATGGTACTTATTGTAAGCCGTAAATAGTCTCGTCCCCACCGACATTGCGTGTGTTGTTACGATTACCGAACGAAGTTACGAGTAACTTTGCGGGCCTGCAGCATTTGAATGTATAGTCTTTCCGAACAGTCATGCTGCAGGCCCACTCATTGCTGTGGCACTACCTATGGCTCGCCCCGCATCTGTTCACCCTCGTCCTGGTCGTGTTGGTTCTGCGGACCGACTTCAGGCGGCATTACCCTTTTTTTTGTTTGTATCTGACCCTCGCCAGTCTTGAAGGCCTATGCCTTTATGCGCTCGATATCTCTCCCAAGATAAGTCCTATCAATTGGTGGCGGGCGTTTTGGGGCGGTATCGTCCTAGAAGGGATGCTCAAGTTTGTCCTGATAGGGGAACTGTTACACCATCTTCTACGCTCATGGCCATCGATCGCTAAACTTGGACGCAATCTGGTGTCTGGAGCTGGGATTCTTTTGGTCTTCGTAGCTGCGATTGCCGCCGCATTCGCTGCTCCCGATAACGCACCTTGGTTAGTTGGTAGTAGTCACGTTCTTTTGCAAACTATCTACTTGGCCGCAGCCGGGTTGATCGTTTCCGTTTTTGCGGTGGCCGCTTTCTTTCACATTCCGTGGGAAAGACCGGCCTTTGGCATCGCTTTAGGAGCAGGCTTGGTGTGGTGCGAGCACCTCGCCCTTTGGGCTCTGATCGCAGGTGGTGTTGTGCGGAATCGGACCTGGGTAGATTTCGCCAACATGGGTACCTACCATATCTCGGTTCTCATTTGGTACTACTACCTCCTCGTCCCCGAGAAAAAGCGCCCCTCCAAAACTCCCCCGAAGGATCGTTCGGACGATCCGCCGTCGGATCCACCTTCAGCTTCGTCTTCTGGTGCGCCACAGGATCACGAAGAAACTCTCAACGATTGGAATCGCGAATTGGAGCGCCTCATACACCAATGACTCTGGCCTATCTTCTTGTCTTCGCCGCAGTGCTTGCGGTCTCTTATCTTATCTACATCACAAGGCAGCGAACCCTGCAGGTTCGCTCGGACGCGAGCCTCGCTACGCGCATTCAGCCGATCGACATCGAAGCTTTCCGCAATCTGATCGACCCTGCTGAGCGCGAATACCTGCGGCTGCGTTTGCCGGGGCCGGAATTCCGCGCCGTGCAGAGGAAACGCCTGCGAGCGATGGCTGCCTACGTTAAGACTGCGGGCAGAAACGCCGAGCTCCTCATCGACATCGGCGAGGGAGCACTGTCAGCCAGCGATCCGCACGCAGCAGAGGCTGCCCGACAACTGATCGACAATGCCCTGTTCCTCCGTCGCAATGCACGTTTCGCGCTCTACCGCATCCGCATTGCGCTAGCGTGGCCCGATTCCGGGCGGGCAGCAGTAGCCATCCTCCACGGCTACGAACGTCTCAACGGCTCGGCGATGCTTCTGGGGCGTTTGCAAAATCCATCGGCTCCGGTCCGCATTTCCGCCACGTCGTAAAACACGATCAATGGATTTCTTCCCTTCGGCCGAATGACAACGCGCAGGGCTGATGCAGCCCTGCGATGTGATCTCACTCTCGCACCTCCGCCACTGTTCAAAATTCAGCAGCGCATTAAATTGGAAACCTCATGTCACTGACTGCCAACTTGTTTTCAGGGATGGTTCTGTTATAAAAACCGACGGGCAATAAAGCAGTCCAACCGTTGAGTGAGTGCATCGGCAATCGTGGGAATTCGTCCCACCGTCGGCTCGCGTTCGCGAGTTCAAGGGAGAACCATATGCTCCGCACAGTGAAATCGATTCTGATGTCGTTCTTTGTCCTGCTGCTGTCTGCCGTTGCGTTTGCGCAGGGCGGCTCCGCGACGGGCGATCTGCACGTCACCGTGAAAGATCCCAAGGGAAGCGGTGTCACCAACGCCAGCGTCACCGTGCAGAACGTAGAAAAGGGATTGGAGCGCACCGCAACAGGAGACGGCCAAGGCGGATACAACGCGCAGCTTCTCCCTCCGGGCAACTACACAGTCACGGTTGTCACTCCTGGATTCTCCAAGGTTGAGAGCACCGGCGTCTCTATTACCGTCGGCGGCATCGTCGAACTGCCGGTCGCGCTCACGGTGGCCGGCGGCAAAGAGGTGGTTGAAGTCAGTTCGCAGGCAGAGCTGGTTGAAACTTCTCGCAGTTCCACGACCGACACCGTTGGTGAACGCCGCATCGACAATCTCCCCATCAACGGACGCAATTACATCAATTTCACGCTCACCGATTCGCAAGTCGTGCGCGACAACGCACCCAACACCGGCGCCGCTCCAACGTCAGGGCTCAACATGAGTGGCCAGCGCGCGCGTTCGAACCTGGTGAACGTTGACGGCGCCGACGCCACCGACAACTCGACCAACGGAGTGCGTTCGACAGTCTCGCAAGAAGACGTACAGGAATTTCAGATCATCACCAACAATTACGCGGCGGAATATGGTCGCGCGGCCGGTGGCGTGGTCAACATCATCACGCGTTCCGGATCGAACGACTTCCACGGCGACGTCTTCGGCTACCTGCGCAATCGCAACTTCCAGGCGGTGAATCCGTTCAGCACGGTTCCGAATCCTGCCTACACGCGCGTGCAGGCAGGCGTGGCTTTCGGTGGCCCCATCAAGAAAGACAAGACGTATTATTTCTTTTCCTACGAAGTGACGCGGCGACACGAAACTGGATTCTCTTCGATCGGGCAGGGAAATTTTGGTCTGACTCCTTTCGACGCGTCCGCATTCTTCCTGCAAGCTCCGGGATCGGTGAACCTGCAATTGACTTCCGGGCAAGTCGCGTTCCTGACCAACCCTGCAGTTGACGCCACAGTCGCGACCAGTCCTGCCTACGCGCAAGAAGTCGGACAATATCTAAGTCTGGCGGGCGCCTCCTCTGGCATGGCGGTCAACGGAGCATGGCCGACCGGCTTGGTGGAAACTCTCACGCTCGGTGGACTTTCAAGCTTCTCGGGATTTCCAACCAGCTGTCCCCCTCCAGGTCCGTGCTTCGTTCCGGGCTCCTACCAAACGTTGACCTCGCAAGAAGGAAACTTTCCAGTATTCGAAGGAACAAGTCTCTACTCGTTGCGCCTCGACCAGAATGTCGGCACGAACCATCGCTTAACATTCCGTGCCAACGTCAGTCCCAGCACCGTGACCGGCATCGAAGTGAGCGGCCAGGATCAACCCTTCGGACAGAACGCCTACTCGCGCACCTCGCAGCAAACGTATCGCGATGTCACGGGAGTCTTTCAGGACACTTGGACCATCGGCGCGAACAAGGTCAACGAGTTCCGCTTCCAGTACGCGCGCCGCGGCTTGTCCTACTTCTACAACACAAAGATTCCCGGAGGCTCTGACCCAGCCGTCAACATCACCGGCGTTGCTTATTTCGGACGCGAGCCTTACTCGTTCATCCAGCGCGTCGAGCAGCGTTATCAGTTCACTGACAACTTCTCGTGGACAATCGGCCGCCACAACACGAAATTCGGCGCCGACTTCAACTACCTTCCGCTCACCGCAACTTTCACCGTTAACTACGGCGGAGTTTACGATTTCGGAACTTTCGGAGCATCGAGCCTGGGCTTCGTGAATCCCAGTCCGACCGGCCTGCCGAATTTTCCCGATCTCTCAGCGGTTCAGGCTTATGGCGCGGGTCTGCCGGGAGATTTCATTCAGGGTATCGGCAGTCCGAGCGACTCGTTCCGCAACGTTCCCATCGGCGCCTTCTGGCAGGATTCGTGGCGCGTGAATCAGCACCTGACTTTGAATTACGGCGTGCGCTTCGACGTCGAGATTCCGCCTAGTTTCAAAGCGCCGCAAGGACTGGCTGCATCGGCCTACAATCTGCTCGGTCTGCAAAAAGGCATACAGACCGACAAGAACAATATTCAGCCGCGCATCGGCATGGCATGGGATCCACTTGGAACGGGCAAGACGGTCATACGCGCTTCGTACGGGATGTTCTATGACCATCCGCTGCTGGGACTATATTTTCTCGGCGATGCCTCCGATGGTTCCTCCAGCGGACAGCTTGCGTTCGCGGGAACGTCCGTTTGCAGCGGCGCCGGCAATCCCGGTAACCTGAACGCGATCACGATCTTCCAGGGGCTTCCGATCAACGTTCCCAGCGCGGCGAATCCATGCGCTGCCACGCTGAATCCGGCTACCGCCGCGGCTCTTGGATATCTGCCGAATCAGCAGCAATTCCAGGCCTTGAACTTTCCGCAATCTATATTTCTCAATCAGAACTATCTGAACCCTTCGACCTTCCAGCCACTCGGATTCCAGCCCTTCGGATATCCGCAGTCGAAGAATTTTGTGTACGCGTACTCGCAACAGGCCAACCTCACCGTCGAGCAAGATCTTGGCAAGGGATTCGCCCTCAGTCTCGCATACAACTTCAACGGTGGACGTCATCTGAACCGCCCGATCAATGCCAACACGATTCGCGGCGATTTGATGGTCGCTAACTTCGAGAGCGCCTACTACGATGCGCTGGCCAGCAGCACCGCGACGCCGGCCAGTCCATTCACCGTGAGCGGTTGCAGTCCCGGCGGAACTGCGGCTTCTCCGTTCCCCTATGTCGACGCCTCGTTGATGAACTTCTTCCGGCCCGGCGGATTGAATCCTTCGATCATCGGTGCCTATGCATCCGTCGGAGATCCACTCGGTTGTATCGCCCAAGCGGCGAAATTGGTGAGCACCATCCCCGGATTCAACGCAAACTGTAATCCCTCAACCTTCGTCGGTTGCGTGCCTTTTGGCGACATGGACGCCAACTACTCCAACGGCAGCTCGATCTATCACGGCTTCAGCGCGAACCTGCGCAAGCGCTTCGCCCGCCACTACGAGTTCCTCGCTTCGTACACTTGGTCGCACGCCATCGACGACTCGACGGATCTCGAATCCACGCTCACGCCGCAGGACAGCTACTATCCCGGCCTCGATCGCTCCACATCGCTCTTCGACCAGCGTCACCGTTTCGTGCTGAGTGGCGTATATCAGACGGGGAAAATTTCTGGCCACGGATTCATGGGCAAAGTGATGAGCGACTGGACATGGGCTCCTCTGCTCGAAATCGCCTCCGGACGCCCGTTCAACATCGTTACCGGCAGCGATGACAATCTGCAGCTCTCGTCGCTAACCGGAAGGCCCAACACTACCGTCGATCCGGCGTGCGGCACCGTCTACCCTTCCAAGTTCTCTCCCAGCGGAACCTTCCAGGAGCCTTGCATCAACGGCTTCGTAGCGACGGGAAAAGTTCCGACGCTGTTGCAGCTCGACGGCAACCTCGGCCGCAATGCCGGAGTCACTCCGTGGACTGCCTTCGGCGACATGCGTATCTCGAAGCGCGTTTCGTTCACCGAGCGCTTCAGCATGGATCTGATCGCCGACATGTTCAACATCGCCAACAAGAACAACGTGGCCGCCGTCAGCCCACTGTTCAGCAACGCCGGCCAGGCAACAGCGGCGTACGATCCGCGCCAGTTCCAGTTCGCACTGAAGCTCAACTGGTGAGGTCCGAGATTGGACAAGAACGGGTTGTTGTTCGAGTAAGAACAGTTTGTCATTCTGAGGCGGGCGTCTTAGCCCGCCGAAGAACCCCACGTCACCTTCGAGCATAACGGCAGCGTCCGCCTTTTCTTGTTGCACAGTGCGCAGATGCTGGTGCTCCGACGCTCCCCCAGAACCGGGTGTTACACTTTTCCTTCACCCATCCTTGGCGCTTGCCTGGAGTCCGCTCCGCAATGTCTGAAACCCAACTTCCCACCACTCGCACCCGTGTCGTCCGCGAACCTGATCGCGCTGTCTACAACCGCGAAGACATCTACCGTATCCTCGACGAAGGCTTTCTCTGCCACGTCGGCTTTGCCGTCGACGCACAGCCGTTCGTAATCCCAACTTCGTACGGTCGCAAGGACGCGAATCTTTACATCCACGGATCGGCCGCCAGCCGCATGTTGCGCCAGATGAAAGACGGCGTGCCGGTCTGCGTCACGGTCATGTTGCTCGACGGGCTCGTCCTCGCCCGCTCGATTTTCAATCACTCGATGAATTACCGCTCGGTCGTGGTCTTGGGAAAGGCAGTGCTGGTCGACGATCCGGAAGAAAAGCTGGAAGCGCTGCGAGTTTTGTCCGAGCACATCATCCCCGGCCGCTGGGACGATGTCCGCCAGCCGAACGATCGCGAACTGAAAGCAACGTCCGTACTGCGGCTGCCGATTGAGGAATTCTCAGCAAAAGTCCGTCAGGGCCCGGTGATCGATGACGAAGAAGATTATTCATTCCCGACTTGGTCCGGCGTCGTGCCTCTCAACACGGTAGTCGGCGAGCCGATCCCGGACGCGAGGCTGGTTCCACCCCGAGAAGTCCCGGCCTACGTGAAAAGCTACACGCGCAAGTAGTAACGCGCGTCTTACCCGGTGCCCCTCTGTGTTCTCCGTGGTGAAGAGCCTTCTGTACTCACAAGTACTTGACCGTATTGGTATTACTTGTTATCTTTACAGTAAGTAATAAAGGTAAAGATGACGAAATATTCCAGTTCCATGAGCTCTAAGGGCCAAGTCACAGTTCCTCAGGAAATCCGAAAGCGCCTCGGCGTCGTCCCCGGCGACCGAATTGATTTTGTCGTCGAGGGAGACCGCACTGTGATTCGCCCATCCCGCTCCGAAGAAAACCCGTTTGAAAAATATAGAGGCGTGCTCGGCCCATTCCCCGGTGGCGAAAAAGGGATCAAGGCCTGGATCGAAGAGATGCGCGACGACGAAAAGTAAGTTCGCTCTCCGCCTATGAAGACCGCCCTCGACTCGAATGTTCTTTCCGCCTTCTGGTCAAATGAACCTTCGGCCGTGAGCATTGAACAGGAGTTAAGGTCCTCGCGCGCACAAGGCGGATTAGTCGTCAGCGCGCCAGTTTACGTCGAACTGGGAGCTCATCCTCTGGTCGCGCCGGGCTTTGTCGATAAATTTCTTGCAGAAACCGGGATCGCCGTCGAGTTCCTCCTCGACGAACCGATTTGGCGCAAAGCTGCGGAGGGTTTCGCTGCCTACGCCCAACGCCGCCGTAGTTCCGGCGGTGCTTCGCCGAAGCGATTACTTCCAG
>Ga0181528_10001754_pt1 | contig 13449 bp, 12 predicted proteins | sample PEATcosm2014_Bin_47_FD_119742 | JGI IMG/M metagenome (GOLD analysis project Ga0181528, IMG submission 119742) | Peatland microbial communities from MTU Mesocosm Facility, Houghton, MI, USA - PEATcosm2014_Bin10_10_metaG | ecosystem: Environmental > Terrestrial > Soil > Wetlands > Peat | place...
CGTTTCGCCAATCCAGGCAAAGTGGTCACCGCGCAAGTCTCGCTCTATCCTCGCGTCATTGCGCGGTCCCAACTGGCTCCAATCATCAGTGGAACGGGCGAGACCGGCTCGTTGGTTTCCACCACCGGCAACTTCACGATCACCTGTCTCGCTCATGATCGCGCGACATTCGGCATCACGCTCTTTTCCGCCTCACCCGGCAAGTCCGACGCTGATTGTGAGAACCGCGTCGCTCGACTCCACCTTGACTGCACGGGTGCCAATTGCGACGGGGTCTATCCGATCAGCTACTCTCTGAGCACCCTCAACAGCACCCAGACCACCTGGTCGCTACTGAGTGTTCAAACCGGCTCGATAGAGCGCCCGCTTCGCGTCGACATCATCGAGGACGTCGAACCCCCGTCCTTGAAACACCCCGCCGTCGCGACCGGCGTGCTTCGAGCCATCGCCAACCACGCTCAAACCCCCGTCACGATTACGGCGGACTACCGAACGCTCAGCGCACTTCAATCTTCTGAGACCAGCCAGGACATCGCCCTTCGAGCCGCGTACGACAAAGCGCTCGCGAGTCCCCTGCACCGGGGCGTCGCGGCACCCCCCGCCAATATCGACTTTGCCGGACTCGTGAGTAATGGACTCACAACCCAGGTGGGTCAACAACTCTCCCTCTCAACCTCGCTCCTTCGACAGGTCACCGGACGCTACGCCGACAGTCCGATCGTGCTCAACGGTGCGGTCACGCTCGCCGATATGAAGGCGCTCGCCGCCGCTCACGTCGGCGACGTCGTCGTACACGAATCGTCGCTCGCGCTCCAACCCTCCACCACCCTCGATTGGGGTGCGCCCTTTCACGTACCGGACGTCCCTTCATTGACGGTCCTCGCCGTGGACGGGCCGCTCGACCAACTCGTCAATGACGCTTCGATCACGCCGGACCTTCGCGCCGTACTCACCCTCAATACGCTCGCCTTCTTGCACTTCGAAGAGCCAAACGCCCCTTCGCAGCGATCGGTGGTCGTCGAGATGTCGCCCACCAGGGCTTCGGCCGCGTTCGTCAACGATCTGCTCAACGGCCTCGATTCGAGTCCCTTCGCCATCGCGTCGAGCCTCTCCCCTTCGTTCAGTTCATCGTTAGTTGGCACGAATAACGCGCCGAAAACTCGCAACTTGGTGACTGCCGCATCCTCGACGTGGTCAGCGGGCAACGTGCGGTCGCTCTTCTTCGCCATTGGTCAGATCAGTTCCTTCAACCAAGCGATTTCGTCAGCGCCAGTCGCGAACACGCTCAGCGTCGCCGTGGCCCAGTCCGAAGTGATCGGCGAACCTCCGGCCCGGCAAAACGCCATCGACAACGCCCAAGCGGCACTCAACGACCAATTGGGAAACTTCTCGGTTGATCAGAGTTCCATCACCCTCGCCGGGCCGGGTACCGCTTTACCCGTCACCGTGCTCAATCGGGCCGGCTATTCCGTCACCGCCGTGGTGCATCTCATCACCGACCGGCTCAGTTTTCCCAAAGGTGACCAGCAAATCGTGACCCTCGACGCGCCGACGAAGTCCCTTCGGATTCCCACCTCCAACCACCGTGGCAGCGATCTCACCCTCCAGATCGTCGTCACCACACCCAACGACCAGGTCGTTCTTGCCCGTACCGCCATCCAGGTTCGTATCGCCGGCAACTCGGTTGTGGGCTACCTCCTTACTCTCGCCTCCCTTCTGGTCCTCGCCTATTGGTGGGTGCGCACGTATCGGCGTACTCCCAAGGGGCGCCACGCGCGATGAGCACCACGTCGACGCACGGTTCGCGCGCCCTGTCCATGGCGAGTGGGACGCTCGTCTCTCGACTCACGGGATTGCTACGAGTGCTCGTGCTTGCGTGGGTCCTCGGATTCACCCCGATCGCCGACGCGTTCAACCTCGCTAACACCATCCCCAACATGTTGTTCGACCTCGTGCTCGGCGGCATCGCCAGTGCAACGTTCATACCGGTCTTCGTCGAACGGCTCGCCCTCGATGGTGAGCGCAAGGCGTGGAAGTCAATCTCCAGTGTGATCACCGGAGCCCTTTTGGTGCTCGTCGTCGCGTCGGCGCTCGCGTGGGTCGCGGCGCCGTGGATCATCGACGGTTTCACCCTCTTACAGCACCCCGATACACAGCGTTCGATCGCCACGCTGCACCAACAGCGCATCGTGGCGACGTCGCTACTCCGATGGTTCGTGCCGCAGATCTTCTTCTACGGCGTCATCGGCATCGCCACCGCACTGCTCAACGTTCGCCATCGTTTTGGTACACCCTCGTGGGTGCCGGTCGCGAACAACATCGTCTGCATCGCAGTCTTGGTCTGGTTCCACGCGGTCGACCCGACACCAACACTCAGCACCCTCCAAGGTTCGCGGGACCTCTTGTGGCTCGGACTGGGCACGACGCTGGGCGTTGCGGTGCAGTTCCTCTGCCTTCTTCCTTCGCTCGCTCGAAGCGAACTCTGGCGACTCTCCTTTCGTTTCAATCGACACGACCCTGCGGTGCGCGCGGTAGGAAGGTTGGGAAGCTGGACTCTATTGGTCGTCCTGGCGAATCAGGTGTCGCTCTACGTTGTCCTCGCTTACGCGTTTGGAATCGGGGGGAACGGACCGGTCAGTGCCTACACCTACGGCTGGTCCTTCATGCAGATGCCGTATGCGGTTGTCGTCGTTTCGGTACTCGGATCTCTCACGCCACAACTCGCCGGACTCGCCACCGCGCAGGACTATGCCGGCTTGAGCGAACGCCTCCGCTTCGGACTTCGACAGTCTCTCGTAATCATCATCCCCTGCACCCTCGTGCTCGTGATCCTCGCTCAGCCCATCGTGGGAATCATGCTCAATCACGCCAACGCGACTCACCGACTTTCAGCGGGAACGGTGCTCGCGATCCTCGCCGCTGGTCTTCCGGGATTCACTCTGTTCCAACTTTGCGTGCGCGGACTCCAGGCAATGCAACGCGCCCGTGAAGTCTTCTACCTCTACGTTCTCCAGAACGGCTTGACGATCGCTCTGTGCGTCGCGCTCGGTCGCCATTCCATCGCGGGTCTGACCTCGAGCGTCTCAATCGCCTACACCGCGGCCGCCTTCGTCGCGGTCTACGTACTCGCTCGGCACCACGTCAATATCGTCTCGACCATCTGGTCAATACACGTTCGTCGTAGCCTGCGCGCCTCGCTCGTGGCCGCGCTCGTGATGGCCCTCGTCTACGCTGCGCCCACCTGGGACCACGGAATTCGCTTGATCGCACGTTTTTTGGTGTCACTGGTACTGGGCTTTGCGAGTTACGCGGCGGTGGTTCTGATCTCGCACTACGGCATTTCGCGCCGCACCTCGAAAGATGAAAGGCTTAGGCAGTTCTAGGGAGGGCCATGACTCGGATTCGCGTTTTGACTGACAGCGCCTGCGACTTGCCTGAGGACGTGGCTCGTCGACTCGACATCGACATCGTGTCGCTGACGATTCGCTTCGGCGACAAGGAGTACGTGGACCGGGTCGACCTGACCCCTTCGGCGTTCTGGGCCAAGTGCAAGAGTTCCAAGACCCTGCCCGAAACGGCCGCGCCATCACCGGGCGCGTTCCAGGCCGCTTACGAGCGCGCCAAATCCGATGGTTGCGACGGTGTCCTCGTGCTCACTCTCTCGGCGGCGCTTTCGGCGACCAATCAGTCCGCGACGCTCGCCGCCGAGGCGGTCGCCAAGATCATCCCCGTTCGTGTCATCGACACCCGCGCGGTCTCCATGGCCCAGGGCCTGCTCTGTATTGAGATCGCTGAGGTCGCCCAGACCGGCGCCTCGCTCGACGAATTGGCCGAGCGCGTCGAGGCACTCACGACCAAGGTCGGCGTCGTCGCCATGTTGGACACGCTCGAACACCTCGTCAAGGGAGGACGCATCGGCGGCGCACGCGCCCTGCTGGGTCAGGTCCTCTCGATCAAGCCGCTACTCGAACTAAAGGACGGCGTGGTGGCCGAAGCCGGACGCCAACGCACCAAGGCCAAGGCCCTCGCCGCCATCGCCGAGGTCGCCAAGTCGCGCGCGCCCCTGCGTCGTTTCGCGCTGGTGCACGGTGACTCTCCCGAAGTGAAGCACCTCGAGGCGCTCGTGGCTGACATCTCTACGGAATTCCCGCTGATCGTGACCGACATGGGTCCCGTCGTCGGCACGCACGGCGGCCCGGGAATCATCGCGCTCTGTTGGATTGAAGTCTGAGCCCACAACACCAGTAAGTTCTTAGCGTGAGTGAACAGAACGAACAGCGCGAGCAGGACGTCGTCGACAAGGCGTTCGGCCAGTTGGACCACGTCATGGACATCGTGCACGACCGGGTACTTCGACCCATCTTCATCGCTGGGCGAGCGATCGCCTTCGGTTTCATCGTGGTACTCATGACGATCGTGCTCGTCGTGGCGTTGCTGATCGCCTTAGTACGACTCTTTGACGTCTACGTCTTCGCCAGTCATCAGTGGCTCACCTACGTGTGCATCGGCGCCACCTTCGTCGTGGCGGGTCTGGTCATCTGGCGTTTTCGCCGTGCCGACAACGTAGGCGACTAGTGCCCGAGCACACTCGTGTTCTCATCGTCGGTTCGGGACCCGCGGGCCTGACCGCCGCGATCTACGTCGCTCGAGCCCAACTCCACCCGATCGTCATCGAAGGTGAACCCTCGTCGACGACCGATCAACCAGGTGGGCAATTGATGCTCACCACCGACATCGAGAACTTTCCCGGTTTCCCTCAAGGAATCACGGGTCCCGAGCTCATGGCCAACATGCGCGCCCAGGCGGACCGCTTCGGCGCGGACCTGCGCGTATCCAAGGTGCAACGCCTCGACGTCACGGCGCGACCTTTTCGCGCCTGGGTCACCGATGACGTGGACCCAAGCATCACCGCTGACACGGTCATCCTCGCCACGGGAGCACAGTCGCTGATGCTGGGTGTACCGGGCGAAGACCGCCTACTCAGCCACGGACTTTCGACGTGCGCGACCTGTGACGGGTTCTTCTTTCGCGGCCAGGACATCGCGGTCGTCGGGGGTGGGGACTCCGCGCTCGAAGAGGCGTTGTTCCTCACTCGATTCGCGTCGTCGGTCACCGTGGTGCACCGTCGTGACACCCTACGAGCATCGAAGATCATGCAGCAAAGGGCATTCGCCAACGAGAAGATCCGATTCGCCTGGAACACCCAAGTGGTCGAGGTACTCGGCGACGACCACGTCCTCGGCCTCAAGGTACGCGATACCGTCACCGGCGACGAGAACGTCCTGGACGTCACGGGTGTGTTCGTCTCGATTGGCCACGTACCCAATACCACCCTCGTGGCCCACCAGATCGACCTCGAGGATAACGGTTACGTGCGTACCGGCCTCGGTTCCTTCACGACGGTCGAGGGGCTGTTCGCTGCGGGAGACGTCCAAGACCACGTCTATCGCCAAGCGGTGACGGCGGCCGGTTCGGGGTGCATGGCCGCCATCGACGCCGAACGATGGCTGGAGGCGCAGGGGTATTGAGCCTCGGTCGCTAAGGTGTTACACGCAACGCCGCGCCGGCGGCGAACTTTGGAGGTTTCTATGAGCGACCAGATCACCACCCTTACCGACGCCACTTTCGACGAAGTCGTCGGTGCCGCCGACAAGCCCATCCTGGTTGACTTCTGGGCCGAATGGTGTGGTCCGTGTAAGCTGATCGCGCCAATTCTCGAGGAGCTCGCCGTCGAGCAATCAGAGAAGTTCACGATTGGCAAATTGGACGTCGACCTCAACGTGGCGACCGCGACCAAGTTCTCGGTCATGAGCATCCCCACGCTGCTTTTGTTCAAAAACGGCGAGGTCATCGCCCGTCTAGTGGGTGCCAAGCCCAAGGGCGCTCTCTTGCAAGAGATCACCGCGAACCTCTAAGAACACTGACGTTCACAACCTTCAGTCGCGGCGCCACGGGCCCACGTGTGCGCGACTTGCACGAACGTCTCCGTGAACTGGGCCACGCCTCGATGACCGACGCGTCCGACGTTTTCGCTGACGAGACGGTGGCGCTGGTCGAGGCATTCCAACGCGCCAAGGGGCTACCCATCACCGGCACGGTTGACGAGGTCACCTGGACGAGGCTCGTCGAGGCGGGATGGCGACTTGGTCATCGTCTGTTGTTCCTCACACGCCCGTATCTGCGTGGCGACGACGTCGCCGAGCTGCAGGTTCGTCTCGCCCAACTCGGATTCAACCCCGGACGGATCGACGGCATCTTTGGTCCACTTCTCGAGGACGCGCTCGGCGAGTTTCAGCGAAACTGTGGTCTAGAGGTGAACGGAACCCTCACCCGGCGCACCCTGCTCGAACTGACCCGAGTCACACCTTCAACCTCAACTATCCACCTCGTGAACGACGTACGTGACATGGCCGAAATCTTTGACGATTCCTCGGGTCCGATCGTCCTTTGCGGCCCGAGTCCGCTACGCCAACTCCTTGAGGAGTCCCTTCGCCCCCAGCGCCCCGTGGTCGCCCTGCAGGACGCATCGAACATTGAGGTGGCGGCCTACGCAAACGAGAGCCGGGCGGTCGTGGTGCTCTCCTTCGAGCAAGTTGACCCTCACGTGGATTTTCGACTCAACTACTGGGCTAGTTACCGATCTCATTCCCGACGCGGAGAGATGCTCGCGAGCGCCCTCGCGTCAGCGCTTTCTAAGAGCCGGGTCGCCCCACGCGTCGAGATCGCCGGCATGGCCTTGCCGCTGCTACGCGAAACGAAGATGACCACCCTGCATATCGAACACGGACCACACGACTCGCAGGAACTACGAGCCATCTGCGAGGCGTTGACGTCCGTCTTGATCGATGTTTTCCACAGGTAGCGGGTTGAAATCGGCCCCTTTCGGACCATCCGGGAGCCCCAAAAGCCTTATATCCCAAGGGCTTACGAGTAACCCACAACTTCTTCCACAACTTGGGGATAACTTCAACTTGAACGTTACGTTGAGGGTTGAGCCCTACTTGCTCTGCGAAATGGCGATATAAATTCGCTCCAGGTCGTCCAAATCAGCGAAATCGATGATGATCCTGCCATTTCTCCCCTTCAAGTCAACGTGAACCCTGGTGTCGAGATAATCCTCCAGGAGTTGCTCCAATTCAGCCACGCTGGCGTCGGGAACTGGTCGTAGTCGAGGCTTTTCATTGGCGGCACGCGCCGTATGCTCACCCGTCGACACCGGCTTGGGTTCGAGAAAGACGCGCACGGCCTCTTCGGTGGCTCGAACCGAGAGTTCGTTCTTGATGATCCGAGCGACCATCGTGGTCTGAGCGGCCGCGTCACTAATCGCCAGCAGCGATCGAGCATGTCCTGCCGTGATTTGAGAGTTTGCGAGGGCTGCCTGCGCCGTCTCTCCGAGTTGCAATAATCGTAACGTATTCGTAACATTTGCTCGGCTCTTACCCACCCTTTGGGCTACTTGCTCGTGCGTGAGGTCAAAGTACTCAATGAGTTGCTGATATGCGGCTGCTTCCTCGAGCGGATGAAGGTCGACACGATGAAGATTCTCGACTACGGCTTGTTCGAGCGATAGTCGATCGTTGACGTCATCTTGGACGAGTACCGGCACGAACTCAAGACCAGCGAGTCCGGCCGCGCGCCAACGCCGTTCTCCCGCGATAAGTTCGAACTCCCCCGTCACGCCCTCGACGGGACGCACGATGATGGGTTGAAGGACGCCTAACTCCTTCACTGAAGAGGCCAGCGCCTGAAGACTGTCGTTATTGAACGACTTTCGCGGTTGGAACGGGTTCGGACGAATCGCGTTCACAGAAACCGTACGCAGCGGTCCCGTCTCGGCAACAACCTCAATGGACTCAGCTGTTATGGTGCTCTCTGGAATAAGGGCGCCAAGTCCTTTTCCAAGACCGGGTCTCCTAGCCATGGATGATCTCCTCTGCCAATGCTCGGTACGCTTTCGCGCCCTTTGATGTGGGGTCGAACACAGTGATCGGTTGACCGAAGGACGGAGCTTCGGCCAGGCGCACCGTTCGAGGAATGACCGTCTTGCACAGTTCGTTCCTGAAGTGACGTCGCACTTCCTCGGCCACGTCTACCGACAACGTATTTCGGGCATCGTACATCGTCAAGACAACCTTTGAGATCTTTAAGGTGGGGTTCAGGTTCTTCTGGACCAGGTCCACGATGCGTTTGAGCTGCGTTAAACCTTCCAACGCGTAGAACTCAGTTTGCACGGGCACCAATATGTCAGTGGCAGCGGCAAAGGCATTAATCGTGATCAAGCCCAGGGAAGGGGGGCAGTCAATGAAGATGTAGTCGAAATCACCCTCGACTGACGTGAGGGCCTTCTTCAGCCTCAATTCTCTGGAAATGACGGCCGTGAGCTCCTGTTCGACCCCCGCCAGATCGAGTGTGGCGGGGGCCACGAAGAGGTTATTGAAGCCCGTGGGCTCCACAATGTCCACCATCGGCGTATCGTTCAAGAGCACGTCGTAGACCGACTTTTCGAACTGACGTCCATCTATGCCAAGCCCGGTCGTCGCATTTCCTTGCGGGTCCAGGTCCACAATGAGGACCCGGTTACCCTTCTCAGCGAGCGCGGCACCCAGTGACGTAGTGGTCGTGGTTTTGCCCACTCCGCCTTTTTGATTGGCTACAGCAAAAACCCTCATCAAGCTGGCGTTCGCCATAAGCCTCTTCCTGAACCACCGAATTCCGACACAACGTCGAACCCCTGCTATTCAACACGGTTTTCTTCGAGTCGTCAAGTACTGATGTTTCACGTGAAACGTGAGGTGACGGACGGCCGACGACGTAAAAAATGGACATTTACGCTAGTAATCCCTGTCGTTGTTTCACGTGAAACAGTGTCCGTAACCCTCAACTGCAGCCTGTCGCTTGTTTCACGTGAAACATCAGAAGAGCGGCCGCTTTGCCGGAACTCCAACGTCACGAGGGAATTCCCTCGGGGTGTCCGCCCCTTTCCTAAGCACTCGAAACGCTGCGCCGTGGCGAATGCGGCCCTGATCCTCAAATCCTAGAGTCCTCAAACCTTTTGATTCCCACCGACGACCATCGTCTTCAGGTGGCTCAGAGACGATCAGTGTTCCACCCAGCTTCAAGAAGCGGGCCGCGCACTCAGCAACCACCGACGGCGGGCCAAAGGAACGGGCTGTTACCAGGGAAAACGTTGCCTCAAGCGCAGGGTCCCTGGCCACTGTTTCGACTCTTTCGGTAATGACCTCCACGTCGCTGGGCGCACCGACCCAGGCGAGAACCTCACGCAAGAAGTTCATTCGTTTTCTCATTGAATCCACCAGGACCGTCCGACATCGCCACCGTTCAGCGAGAACCAACCCCGGTAGTCCGCCACCACTTCCCAGATCAAGCAAATTTGCTGGTGGGAGGTCGGAAATATCCTCCCAGCAGAGCGCAAAGCCCCTCGCGTGTTCGATGTGCGGCTCGATGTCTCCTGGTCCTAAGAAGCCTCGCGCCCTCGATTCCTCGAGGGCGCGCAACAGCCATTCGTTCGTCACGAATCCTCTACGCCGGTGCGATCACCACAAAGCGACGAGGCTCCTCACCTTCGGATCTCGTGACGACCTGCTCGCTGTCAGTCAACGCGTCGTGAACTGCCTTTCGGTCCGCCGCTGACATCGGTTCGAGGGCACGTTCTTCGCCTGTTTCGATCACTTCGCCCGCTACCTGACGTGCAAACCGACCAAGGGCGGCGACACGCCGTTCGCGATACTGCGCGACGTCCACCAAGATCCGATCGGTTCGACTCGGACTCTTGGACTGAACGACCGTACGCGTAACCTCTTGAAGCGCCTGAAGCGTCGTGCCCCTCGGTCCAACCAGAATCCCCAATTCCGTTGGGGGATTGGCGTTTACAGCCAGCTCGACCGTTTCGGCGTCGAGCTCCTTGACCGATACCTCGGCCTGTATGTTCATCGAGGCCAGGAGGCCTTCGAGGAACTCTTTCGCGATTGACCCTTGCTCGGCCAACGAGATTCCTTCAGCCATGGTGCCCTCCTTCATTGAGATTCTTTCAGTTCGAGGTCCGCCCCTAGGCGAACTCTGTCTTTGGCGTGTGGCGCCTACGTTCTTTTCCTTTTCTTTGCCGCTTCCTTCGGTTTCAGGAACCCTCGGAGATCGCGTCTTCTCCGCTCGAGCGCCATTGCGAGGCCGATCCTCGCGTCCACCGGAGGATCGACGAGACCGCTTGGGCCGCGGCCCGCTCGGTCGGACTCGTGCTCGAACCCGAGCTTCACCGCGAATTCGACCAAACATCCCGGCCTTCGGTTCCTCGATTACTTCGATCTCGGCGTCGTCGCGGTGCACACCGAGGTGCGCCAGGGCTCGATCAGTGGCCTCATCGATAGATTTTCCTGTGGTTTCGACCCAATCCATGGGTTAACGCGCCTTTCTTTTACGTTTTGCCCTCGACCGGCTCTGGGGCTGGGGTCGTGGCGCGGGCGGCTTCGCATTTGACTTCGCCACTGTCGGAGGAGGAGTTGAGGGTTTAGGTTCGTCTGGCAGTGGACTCGTACCGTCATCCCTCGAGTCAGGCGCGGGAAGTGACCTCTGCGTACCTTTATGAGGGTTCGAGACGCCGGCCCGGAACATCAAATCCTGAGTAATAATTCGAATTACAGTCGAAATAATCATATAAAGCACAACGGCGGCTGGGATGATCAGATAGAAGTATGCAAAAACAATCGGAAGGAATCGCTGCATCGCGAGTTGTTGGGACGGCATTGGCGTGCCGGTCTTTCGATTTCGGTTGTTCATCTGGGCCATCTGGAAATACTGCAGCGCTACAGCCACCGCCACGAATACGAAGAATGGTATTGCGGCGGCAATCGAACCGTGCGAACTGAAGGGTTTAAGGTTCAATTCCATACCAAACGCCTTGATTTGGCCGCCCGAATGGATAAGGTTCTTGTACATCTTTGAGCCTGCGGGTATGTAGCGCGGCAACGGCACTAAAACGCCATGTTGCATGACTTTGTTGGCCAATCCCTTGATGACGCTGTAGAGGATGAAGAGGAACGGCGCCTGGAGTAGCACGGGCAAACATCCGCCAACGGGATTCACGCCCTCTTCCTTGTACAGCTTCATCATCTCCTCGTTGAGAAGTTGACGATTCTCCGGCCCCTTGTACTTCTGCTGCAATTTCTTGATCTCAGGCTGAAGTTTCTGCATCGACATCATGGATTTCGTGCTCTTGATAGTGAAAGGGGTGAGAGCACCCATGATGACCACCGTGAGCATCACGATCGCTATGGCGTAGTTGGGCACGAGGCCATAGCAGAACGCGAGAATCCAGCCAAAAAGATGGAAGATCGGTTGAAAGATGCTTCCGACCGCGTGGGTAAACGATTTCATTACTGGACGCTCCTAGCTTTCTTCGGAAGGGGGACGAGGTCGACGCCGTGGGGCCCAAAAGGACGACAACGACTGAGGCGACGAAGTGCCAACACCGTGCCGCGCGCAGCACCGTGTTGGGCGATCGCCTCGTCGGCGTAGTGAGAACACGAGGGATAGAACCGACACGGCGAAGGACGGCCAGAGGTCAGTTGCCGATAGAACCTGATCAAGCGCAATAAAACGCGTGCGGGACTAGAGATCTCAGAATCCACCGGCGCGCTCGACTGCTTGGTGAAGATGGTGTTGGAGTTCGTCATAGGATAGTCTTCCTGTCTCAAAACCACACCTGATCAGGTACGAACCAGGATGTGGTTGAGGCTCAAGGTCGTCCACGAGTGCCCGTAATCGACGTCGAATCCGATTCCGAAGAACCGCATTGCCAACCCTCCGGCTGATCGCGTACGCCACATTCACTGAGGTCGATTGGTCACCGCAGGCTACGAAACTGATCCGTAGTGGCCCACTTTGACCCCGCCCCGTTGGCGTGGCGAAAAGTGCGAACTGCCGGCGGGTTCGAACCCGACCGGGCACCGTCTTAGACCGTCAATTGGTGACGGCCCTTGTCACGACGGGCCTTTAGGACAGCACGGCCAGCACGGGTGCGCATACGCGCACGAAAACCGTGCGTTTTTGCCCTTTTCCGCTTATTTGGCTGATAGGTACGCTTCACAAATCCTCTTCTCAAAATGTAATGATGCGCTTCGCGGTACCCCCTGGGGGTCGCTGGCGCGCTGCTGGGAACAATCTTACCCGACCCATGGGGTGCCCCGGCAAAGAGATCGAAATGGGTGTATGGTAACTCTCCCCAAGTCAAGCGAGATCGCCAAACCGAGACGTTGGACTTGTGGAAAACGTTGGTTTGGGTCTGTGGAGGAAGATTGTGCAGAGCGGGGAGGAGATCTGGACAGCACTGCGAGACTCCTTGCGTGGCAACGCTTCTGACGCGGTATGGTCCGCTGGGCTGAACACACTTCGCCTTGTGGATTACCACGACAATCAGCTCGTAATCGGTGCTCCAAACCAGATCCAGCTCCTGCGAATCCAACAGCGATTTCTCCCCTTCATCACTGAGCAAGCACAACAACTTGTTGGCTCTGACGTGACGGTTTCGTTAACGGTGAGTGAATTAAACAGCGAGGTAGCCACCCCTCTGGATGAACCAAGTGGTTCCCCGTCGATCGAGACCTTCGCGCCGAGCGTGGACCGACCGGCGCGACTTGACCCTCGAATGACATTCGATACCTTCGTGCCTGGTTCCTCGAACCGTCTCGCGTTCGCCGCCGCTCAATCCGTCGCCGAAACCCCCGGTCGCGCCTACAACCCCTTGATGATCTACGGAAACTCGGGACTTGGAAAGACCCATCTCCTCCACGCCATTGGTAACTACGTCCAGGAGAACTACCCGGGGCGAAAGGTCCTTTACGTTTCTACCGAAACGTTCCTTAATGACTTCATACGTGCCATTCAAACTCGAACGCAACTAGCCCTTCATGACCGTTATCGAGAGAACGATGTCTTGTTGATCGACGACATCCAGTTCATGGAGACGCGCGGTGAGACTTTCCACGAGGAGATCTTTCACACCTATAACGCGCTACACGGTGAGGGAAAACAGATTGTCCTTACTTCGGATCGTTCGCCGCGGGACCTGGCTGGATTGCAGGATCGTTTTCGTAGTCGCCTTCTCCAGGGTTTGGTCACCGAAATCGATCAGCCGGACCTCGAAACCCGGATCGCCATCCTGCGATCTAAGGCCGAGCGAGAGGGGATTGACCTTCCGGGTGATGTCGCGGAGTGGATTGCCCAGCGCGTGCGCGACAACATCCGTGAACTTGAGGGATCCATCACCATGTTGCGAGCCTTCGCAAACCTTCGCCAAGAACCAATCTCGCTTGAACTCGCCAAGAATCACCTGACCAACCTGGGTCAAGAACAGATCATTTTGAAGCCTGAGACGATTTTAGCGGTGGTGTCCGATTTTTATGGCCTTTCAGTTGAGGATGTGCGTGGATCAAAACG
>Ga0181528_10001755_pt1 | contig 13447 bp, 10 predicted proteins | sample PEATcosm2014_Bin_47_FD_119742 | JGI IMG/M metagenome (GOLD analysis project Ga0181528, IMG submission 119742) | Peatland microbial communities from MTU Mesocosm Facility, Houghton, MI, USA - PEATcosm2014_Bin10_10_metaG | ecosystem: Environmental > Terrestrial > Soil > Wetlands > Peat | place...
GCGGAGAGGTGGCAGAGCCCGGTTGAATGCACCTGACTCGAAATCAGGCATACTCGCAAGGGTATCGGGGGTTCGAATCCCTCCCTCTCCGCCAGTACTTTTCGTACAATCATTGAAATTCCAAATCTAATAGTTAGATAAAGGCCACAACATCAATATGTTATGGCCTTTTCGCTTTGTATCGAATCGTCCGTTCCGTCCGCCCTGGGTGCCGCCGTGGGGTCATTTTGCATGACCATAGGGCGGGCGCATGACCATGGATTCCAGCAATCCAGGTGGCCTGGGAAATCGGGGATTCCATGTGTTTGGGAAACAGGGCATCGAGGCACATAATAGGAAATGGAAATATAGTGCCGTTGATCCGGGGCCTGGAACCGGATCAAATCCGATTCGCACCCTCGCCGCCTCCCCAGCGGGCCCGGGTCCTCCGGGTGCGCGAATCGCACAGGTCCCCGAGAAGGACCAACCCGAGCAGCTAGCTCGGAGCAGGCGCGCTTGCGTGCCGCTGCACCGCCGCAGTGAATCCGGCGACCCTAAAACAGCCAGGAAGTGAATCGTGAAAACGACGACGGTCGCCGCGCACGATGAGGCGCGCGCTGATTTAGCGACGAGACTTGAACGCATGCCGAGGGCTATCACAGCACCAGAGCTGGGCGCAGCGGTGGGCCTCGGTCGAACAGTGATGTACGAACACATCCGCGAGGGCGAGATCACCTATATGCGATTCGGCGGCGCGATCCGGATCGATCCAGCGGAGGCCGCGAGGTGGGTTCGTGAACACACCATCACCAGGAGGGCAGCGTGAGGCCGCGGCCGAGAGGTCCCCGGCTCTCTCCTTTCTCACGACCAGAACCGACTGGCGCATGAGGCGGTCGACCAGTGCACCAAGGAGGTGGACCGGGTCGAGAGCTTTGTCATCCTTGCCTGTAGAAGCAGGACGGCGAGCTGACCTACGAGTAGGTCGGGCGGTCGACATCCTGATCCCCGATGATCGTGGACGCCGAATCCTTAACAGAATATTGTCGGCAGCGGGCCAACGCCTTTGGGCGGGAATTAGCGCCCCGGGTCGCATCCGTCGCGTGAAGAAAACCACGGATCTGCTGCGGAGCGCCAACCGCACCCTTCTGGGAACGCTGCAGCTCTCGTTTTTCGACAAAGACTTGTGGGCGGACGAAACCGGGCGGAATCGTGCGCGCAGGAAACGGCTGAGACCCCGTCAGCCAGCTGTGACTCCGTAGGCAGAGGAGTCCCTGACCAACCCTCCGATGCTTACGGTGGGCTGCTGCATGAGTCGGTTAAGCGCACATGACAGCTGGAACTTTCCATCGCCTCCAGGGCGGATCCGTCACCCGTCTCTCAGGACTGCGTCTTGTTTTGCTTCCGCTGGTCTCTGGCATCCCGGGCCCTCTTCGAATTGCTCCGAGCCCGGGCGAACGATTTGTCGGAGATATCACTCAGCATCTGGACCCGGGCCTGACCGTCGCCGGGCAGGCAGAGATTCAGCCAGCTGCTTAGCCAGACCGGGTAAGTGTCGAGAAAGTTGCTGTCATATTCCCTGGGCCTGGCCACGAGAATCGCGTCTTCGGGACTCATTGTGGGTGGGGGCGCCGGGATCTTCATAACGCGATAATTGAGCCCCAGATGCTTGCCTGCCAACGGTATGATCCATTGCACCTCGCTGTCAATCAGGCCTTCCGCGCTGAGCCATCCCATAGCCGTTTTCAGCATCCGTGCATGGTGTTTCCTGGAATTTGAAGAATCGTAGGGAGCAGGGTGATCCGGAGGCTGCTCGAGTACCAGTTCGGGCAACTTGTAGGTTTTGGCCCGAGGCTTCGCGAGAAATATTCGATCCTGTCGGATCGTCTCGTGGGAGACGCCCAGCTGATCGGCCAGTTCCCAAATGCTTCTCTCAGCATTCTCGGGAAGCCCTACAATCCTCCGGCGCTCGTTGATGCTCATCGCCGGTCTCATTCCGTGACGCGGGTAAAGCGGAGACATTGTTTGCTTGTTCCTCTGCCGACCTTACACCGCAACGTGAGGACTTTCTGTGACGGCGACCACAGGTTTTTCTGCGACCGGCTACACGGTTCGGCCGAAATCTGTCACAGGCCTTTTGGAACACGCGCGCGCATGACTCCCCACTCCCGATGACTCAGCCGCGCCTGAATGTAGGTCGCAGACGCTGAGACGCCCGGCGCAGTTTCGTCCCTTCGGAGCCCCGATGAATCCGGATCCCCGACATCCGGTTGTGCGGTTGTGCGTTGCATTGCGGCGTCGGACGGCGATGGAGCAGCGGGCAGAACTTCGGAAGTGCACCGCGCAGCCTTCTCGATCGGACAAAGGTGTGGGCGGCGAGATTGCTGAGGGCCCATAACGTACGTTTCCCGGCCCCAATGAAAAGGCGCGACTGGGAACCACAGTCCCAGCCGACGTGACTTGAACATGCCATTGGCGTCGGATGAGCCAGACGGCTTCAGAGCACCCCTATCTCTTCCTGAGGTCCGCGGCGATTAGTGCGAACTCATCCAGAGCGGCCTGGAGGTCCTCGACGATCTCGGCGGCTATTACGTCCGGGGCAGGGAGGTTGGCGGCGTCTTCGAGGCTTTCGTCTCGCAGCCAGAAGATGTCCAGGCTGGCTTTGTCGCGTTTGATCAGTTCCTCATACGTGAAGGCGTGGAAGCGGTCCGTCTCCTTGCGCTTGTGGCGGTTGTCGGCGTGATAGCAGGCGACGAAATCGTCGAGATCCGCACGCTTTAGAGGGTTCGTCTTCAGCGTGAAGTGCTCGTTGGTGCGGAAGTCGTAGATCCAGAGCTTCTTTGTCCAGGGCTTTTCGCTGGCGACGCGGCGGTCGAAAAACAGGACATTCGCCTTCACTCCCTGCGCGTAGAAGATCCCGGTGGGCAGGCGCAGCAGGGTGTGGACGTCACAATCGTGCAGCAGACGGCGGCGGATCGTCTCGCCGGCGCCGCCTTCGAACAGCACGTTGTCCGGAACCACGATGGCCGCGCGGCCGTCGATCTTCAGCAGGGAACGGACGTGCTGCAGGAAGTTGAGCTGCTTGTTGCTGGTTGTCGCCCAGAAATCGTCGCGCACGATGGTCAGCGTTTCGCGCTGCTCGTCGCCGTCCTCGCCGATCACCGTGATGCTCGACTTCTTCCCGAACGGTGGATTCGTCAGCACCATGTCGTACTCGCGGCTGCCGCGACTGATCAGGGCATCATTCACGGTGATCGAATCTTCGCCGCCGGTCCCATGCAGAAACAGGTTCATGGCGCACAGGCGCGCCGCCGCATCCACAATCTCCGTCCCTGAGAGCGCTTTGTCTTTCAGAAAGCGAAGGTCGTCGCGGTCCAGTTTGTGGTGGCTTGTGATGTAATCATGCACGGCTAGCAGGAAACCGCCCGTGCCGCAGGCGGGATCGTGGATGAGCTGTCCGGGTTCCGGACGCATCACGTCGACAATGGCTTGGATCAGGGCGCGCGGCGTGAAGTACTGGCCAGCGCCGCCCTTCACGTCGGCAGCGTTCTTTTCGAGCAGACCTTCGTAGGCGTCGCCCTTCACATCCACACCCAGCGTGGTCCACTGCTCGCGGCCAATGAGGTCCGAAACCAGTCGCTTCAGCTTCGCGGGGTCCTGAATTTTGTTCTGGGCCTTGCGAAAGATGGTGCCCAGCAGGCCGGGCTTCCTGCCCAGTTCATTCAGGATGTGCTTATACTGGGCGTCGAGCGGATCCCCGTCCAATCTCTCCAAGGTCTGCCAATCGAGATCGCGGGGAATAAGCACAGTCTTACTCGGCTGCAGCCTCTGCCGCTCGTCGGCCATCTTCAGGAAGAGCAGGAACGTCAGCTGCTCGATGTAGTCCTGATACGAGAGCCCGTCATCCCGCAGAATATTGCAGTAGTTCCAGAGTTTCTGAACGATTCCGTTCGAGGTCATTGCTGGCCGCCCGTATCAGCGGCTGAGCTTCCCAACAAAGCTTCGGCTTCACTCCGAACCACGGGGAGCTTCGTATTCAGGACGTCCCACACGATTCTCTGATCGATTTCCGCATAGCCGTGGATCAGAATGTTACGAAAGGCAATGATCCGCCGGTATTCGCTGACCGAAGAGGCGGTCGCCGGATCGACGCGGGCTAACTGCGCCAGCGCTTCGCCCACAATCTCCAGTTGCCGCTCCACCGCCGAACGGAGCATGGCGTCGGACTCATATTCAGTAAAGGTCTTGCCGGCCGTGAAGCTGATCGCGCTTGCCGCCGCGTGGACAATGTCGAAGAGATATTTCTTCGCTTCAACCCGCATAGACCAGGGTCCTTGTGGCGTCCACCGACTGCTGGAAGTAGGGGTTGCGGAAGGCGGTTTCGGCCACCAGGTCCACAGGCCGCTGAAACAATTTCTCCAGGTCCTCCAGCAGGCCAAAGTAGGCTTCCGCGTACTCACCCACGGCAAGATCTTCGAAGCTGACCAGAAAGTCCAGATCGCTGCGCGCGGGGTCGAAGCTCCCGATGGCAGCCGAGCCGAATAACTCCATGCGGCGCACGTGCCGGCGGCGGCACACGCGTTCCAGTTCCGGCAGCTTCTGCTCTACCAGGGCATTCATGGGCGGAATCCTTGCCGAACCCATTGTAGCCGGGCGTTTTCGGCCTCCGCGCAGGATGTTGCGGTCGTTCCAGAGTTTCTGGACGATGCCGTTGCTTGTCATTGAATGGTCTGCTGTGATCCGGAGATCGTCCCGGGCAAATTCGATTTTGGATCGATGTACTCCACAGCGCACACGTCCGGATTCAGATGAAGGAAATCCTTGTCAGTCGTGAGCAGCACAGCTTCAGCGGCCCGCGCCGTCGCGGCGATCCACATGTCGTTATTCGAGAGCACCCTGGCGCCGCCCCGGACCTTGAGATTTGTCTGATCGACCAGGACATAACCCCGAAGGATTGCCGGATCGTTCAGATCCAGGGTCACCATACTGTCCAGAACAGACGCCAAAGACTTGCGTTTCTTTTCGCCCCAGCCATTGCGCTCTGCCATGGTCATTGCCTCGCCGTGGCTCACGATGCTGATCAGAGGCCGCCTCATAATCTCGGCAAATCGATAGGTGTGCGCAATATACTTGCCGAGATCCTTTCCGCGGATCAACGCGAACAGAATATCGGTATCCAGAAGATACAGCGCCCCGTCAGCCACGGACCTCTCTTAGCATCGCCAGCAACTCTTCGTCTGTTTCCTCCCCAGGCCAACTGCCGAAAAAGCTGTCCAACCAATTTCCACGCTGTTCCCCCACCCGCATTCGTGCTGTCGGAACACGACGTGAAATAGGAGGAGGAATTTCCGCGAACAGCTTCGATCCTTTGGAACCCTCTTCTACACCCTGCGCATCGATACGCAAAACACTGCCCGAGGGGCGATAGATTGCTTTCCCGACAACAGTGATGCTTTTTCCGAGCAGGGATTTGAGCTGCTCGATCTCGTCTGCGTTTTCCAGGACTCCCCGAACCGGTTTGCATTCGTTGAGCAGCATTTCGAAAGATCGCGTGCTGTGTCGGATCATGTCCAGCCGTCCGGATACACGGACCTGACGGGAGGCGGGAATCTGCTCCGTGAGTTGTTGTGCCCGAACAGCAACCTCGCGGTCCAGTCGGACCAACGGCGTACCCGTCGTCCGAGCGTCCGGAACGTCGATGAACTCGACGTCGCGGCCGAAAAGCTGATCCGTATACCGAAAGCGCCTCAAGAGCCCAAGATCGTAAAGAGAACTGTCGGAGTTTCCGGTCCTGACCTCCTTTGCGGCTCGCGCAAAGACATTGAGAGCCGTATCGTCCGGTGCCGGTTTTGTATCCCACAACGCCGATTGCCGGTATATGTCCTCGGCTGCTTCCCCTAGAGGCGGGGCTTCGACGTGGAGGATCGTCCCGCCTGTTTCATTTTCAACCCAGCCGAGCACACGCACATCGGCGGCGCGGCGAAGCCAATTGGGGGGCGCGCCGACCGGCGAACTGCTGCCTTCGATGGCCATGCGCACGGACGAGGTCATCATCGGCGAAAGCCGGCGGAAGAGGTCGCCACAGAACTCCATCGGCAAACGGCGGCCAAAGTGGCCACTCGTCTGGACCACGATTTGTTGTTCTACATAATTCAGCGGACGCACCTCTGGTAGTTCATCTTAGCCCACCTCAACAAGCTCCGGTGTCCTTCGTGGTCCGCCTCGAACCTGTCCGGTCATGGCCTTGGTTCGCTCTACGCGGATGCGCTCCAGCAGTGCGGAGGCGGGTTCATCGGAATGATTGTGGGGAACGAGTTCACCAGAGAACGCCCTGCTCAAGATCGACTTTCGCAGTACTGGAATTCGCAGTGACTGGGCCTCCACTGAAGCCTCGACGTGTTCGAGGCGGGACAGAATCTCCGTAACGTGTTCGGCGATACGTGCGGCTTCATCTTCTGGCGGCAGCAGCACGGGAGTCGCCTTTAAATGATCGAAGCCGAGATGTGGGCGCCCGGCCCCATAGGTGTAGCGTTTGTATACCAGTTGTCCGTGTTCGGTGGAGTTCATGTAAGTATCGAGATAGGTGCTCAGGTTCGTCAGGACGGGACGCATAAGCGCGACACTTTGGCAAACGTAGAACTCGTCCAATTGTTCCCCGATACGGCACACGTCGCCAGTGTTTGCTCCCACGATGGTGACAAGCAGGTCAGCCATCGCGATTCTGCACCGGTAGACGCTGGCGTCATCCTTCGGGGGATCTACTGCCTGCTTAACTGACAGGTCGAACCGTCCAGGGCGCACGTTCTGAGCCATCACGAAAGTTCCGGTACCTCGACCGTAGAATGCAGACCAATCACGTGACCCGCTCGTGATGTGCGATGTCAGTTGATCCATGCTTGCGATCCACCAACCTTCCGGGATGGTGAAATTGAAATCGGGATCCGGAGGAAGAGGCTCCTTGTACTTTTGCTTCCAGCGGTCGTCCTTCGGGGGTTTGCCGGAGGCAATCATCTTCGCCAGCGTGTCGGCTTCCCAGCGGGTGCGGCGTTCGCGCAGGATTCGCTGGAGGAGTTGGTCGGCGGGTTCGTAATCGCGACCGTCTTTACGGGCGAGCTCGGCCTCGGTTGGGACGAGACGGCCTTCGCACGCCGCCTTCAGCACGGAGGCGCGATAGTGCTTGAGGTTAGCCTGCACCCGCTTCAGCGCAGTCGTCGCTGCATCCAACCGCGTAAGCTGCTTCTCGATCTCGGCGACGATGCGGTCCTGCTCTGATCGCGGCGCGAGCAGGAGTTCATAGTCCCCGATCTGATCGAAATCAACGCGCGGTCGATCACCAGTGTTGAGGTGAGACGCGAAACGCACGAATTCAGAAGAATTGAGCAGGTAAGCCAGCCACGCGGAATTAATTTCGTCGCGATGGGAAAAGACGATAAATTCAGCGGAGCACAGCCCCTCGATCTGCGCCCTGAGAACTTTGTTCAGATATGGCCGAAGCCTCCCATAAAGAACATCACCCGGCTGGAAGTGAACGGCACTACTCTTGAGTTGAGCGGCTGGGACCGTTCCGAGAAGCTTCATTGAATGGGCTTCGACATTTTCCATGCCGACAAACGGCAGGTCGGGATTGTCTTTGGGAAGCTCACGGGGTCTATCTGGAAACGCAATTTGGTTGAGGGTCGTTTCGATCCAGCCGTTCGGCAAGTCGCTCATGCCGCCAGCACCTCATTCAGCTCACTGAGCAGCGAGAAGAATCGGTCCCCGAAGACCTGCTGCGCTTTTCCCAGCCCACCCCAGGCAACGAAGGGATCCAGGTCGAAGTCGTCCGGCTCGACGGCCAGGCTGGAGGCGATGTGGTCGCGGATGGCTTCGAGCCACCGCATCTGATCCGGACTGAAAACCAAACCTGCGCTTTTCTGCTGATCGAGCCACGTGGCGAATCGGCCCTCGACTTCCGCCCGGCGCGGCATGAGCTCGCTTTTCTGCTTCAGGGCGAAACGGACGAGGTTCACGAGATCGGCGGCGACCTCGGTTCGCGTACCGCGTACGTGCGACGCGTCCAGCCGCTCGTAGGCGTGCCAGAGCTGGTCAGGGGTGGCACGCGGGCTGCCGTCGATGGGCTTCTGCAGCATGCCCGCCAGTGACTTCACGTCCTTCAGAGACAGGCCCGCGGCGTAGGGCTTGCTGTAGAGAATCTGCAACACTTCGATTTCGTCCTTGTGCGTCTGGAGAAACTGCTCAAAGGTCTGGACCATCCGCAGGGCGCGATCGCGGATGGCTTCCGCGGGACCGGCTTCGAGCAGCTGATCCTGGCTGACGGTATCGATGATTTGTTCGTAACTCTTTTTTACAGCAACGATCAAGTTGCGCAGCTTCGGGTTCGTGGAGATGGGAGTCGCGACTTCCTGCAGGAGTTGTTTCCGAGCCCGCGCAATGTGTTCTTCGGTCGGCTCGGCCCCGGCGCTAAGGATGCGGGCAACGTCGATCTGGCGATCTGGATCGAGCGCGGAGACGATTTCGCCCGCGAGAGAAGAAAGCTCCCGCCCATTCGCAGCATCGACGATTGCGGTGCGGTCGTTCGGAGTCAGCTGGCGATCGAGTCGGGTGAGCCGTGAGGCGATGGAGCTGAGCACGTCGGGATCGCGGTTGCCGAAGGTGACTAACTCGAACAGCTTTTCCAGAGAGATATTGCGCTTGCGCTCGAGCGGCTGCGTCTCCTCCATCTTCTCCGGTTCGAGGCCCACGGCGTCGATGATGACGAAGTGGTCCTTGCTCCGGCCGTCGGGCGTGACGTTGCGGAGTTCGGTTGGGCTGACGGTGCGGGCGCCGCGGCCCTTCATCTGCTCGAACATGGTGCGGCTTTTGACCGAGCGCATGAACATGACGATTTCGAGCGGCTTGATGTCGGTGCCGGTGGCGATCATGTCCACGGTGACGGCGATGCGCGGATTGTAGGCGGTGCGGAATTCGTTGAGCAGCTGCTCCGGCTTGAGATTGCCAGATTGCCACTCTTCGACCTCGTATTCATTGCCCTCTTTGTCGGTCTTCTTCACGCGCATCTTGGCGGCGCCACTGCGGTAGGTGATCTTCTGGGCGAACTCGTTGCCCTTGCCGAACTCTTCGCGGACGATCTTGACGATGTCCTCGGCGTGGCTGTCGTCCTTGGCGAAGATCAGAGTTTTCGGAACTTCCGTCCGGCCGGGAAAGATGTCCGTGAAGAGCCGGTCGCGGAAGGTGCGGACGATGGTGCGGATCTGATCGGGCGTGACGACGCGGCGGTCGAGGTCTTCGGAGACGTAGGGGATGTCCTGGTCAGCCAGCTCCCAGCGGACCTTGCGGGTCTGGCGGTCTCGGTAGTCCACCTGAAAGCCGGCGTTGATCGTGCTGCCGTGTTCGGAGATGAGGGTGCGGATGGTGTAGAGGTCGAAGTCGACGTTCACGCCGTCGGCGACGGCCTGGTCGAAGGGGTACTCCATGATGAGGTTCTGCTGGAAAAAGCCCATGGTCTGCTTCGACGGCGTGGCGGTGAGGCCGATGACGGAGGCGTCGAAGTATTCGAGCACCTGGCGCCAGAGGTTGTAGATGGAGCGGTGGCACTCGTCGGTGACGATGATGTCGAAGGTCTCGATGGGCAGAGCCGGGTTGTAGGCGATGGGATCGGGCGGGCGGCGGAGCATTTCGAGCGAGGCGCCGGATTGTTCTTCGAGGTCGGGCTCCAGCTCTTCGCCGCGCAGCATGGAGTAAACGCGCTGGATGGTGGCGATGCAGACCTTGGCGACGGGATCGACGCGATTGGACTGGAGATGCTGGACGTTGTAGAGCTCGGTGAAGAGGCGGCCGTCGTCGGGAGTGCGGAAAGCCTGGAATTCTTTTAGCGCCTGGCGGCCGAGGTTGGCGCGATCGACGAGGAAGAGAACGCGCCGCGCGCCGGCAAATTTGATCAGACGGTAGAGGAAATTGCAGGCGGTGTAGGTTTTTCCAGCACCGGTGGCCATCTGGATGAGCGCGCGGCGGCGGCCCTGTCGAAGGGAATCTTCGAGGTTGTGGATGGCTGTGACCTGAGCGGGGCGGAGGCCGGTTTCGATCAGGGGCGGTGTTGATTGCAAGTGGGCTTTGGGCGCAGAGCCTGGGCTGGCCAGTTCATCCTGGAGCCAGCGCGACAGCGTGGCTGGGGTATGGAAGGCGAAGACGGGTCGGCTGGCCGCGTCGGGTTCGAGCAAGTTCGTGAAGCGCGTTTCGACGCCGGTCGATTCGTAGCAGAAGGGAAGGGGGCGGATGGGCGCGGGGACTGCTTCGGGAATGCCTTCGCTGTATTTCTGGGTCTGCTTCTCGACCCCGATGAGGGTGGCGCCCTCCCGCTTGGCTTCGATTGCTCCCACTGCCTGGGCGTTTACAAAGAGCAGGTAGTCGGCTTCTCCGTGGCTCTGTCCCAGGGAAAACTCCCGGACAGCGACGCCGAGGCCGGCGTCAATGTTGGCATCCTTCCGGTTCTGAACGATCCAGCCCCCCTGCCCCAGCAGGGCGTCGATGGTCTCGCGAGCTTTGTCTTCCGGAGTCCGAGGCATGGAAGAGCCAGTTTAAGCCGAACCGGAGCACGCTCAAACTACCATTTTGAGTGGCAGGTAAATAGGTCAGGTGATATAGAAGGTAGTCGATGTCAAACAGGTAGTTGACCTGGAGGGACCAACATCGGAGTGATCTCGCAAGCTTGCTACGGTTGGCATGCGGGTGGCGAGCCGCAAGCACCTGGTGTTGGAACAGAACACCGGATCATTTCAGATACTCCGCAGGATCGGCGACGCGTTTCCTTGCGACGAGCACAAACGTGCACACCAGCAAGGGGCAGAATCAGGATGTCCTATCTGATTCGAACTTACCCGAACCCCACGAATGATGAACCGGTCGTTGGACGCTTGACCGACAAACATCCCTCATTTCGAGCTGGCCTCTTCACAACCTTAACGAGGCCAATACAGGAACGGTTACATGCCGATTCGCAGGTTACATTGGTAATCGACGTGAAACTGGAACAGCCGACAGGCTTCCTGGTGCGCCTCCGTGCAGGCGTTCATGAACCTGGTTGAAGAGAGCCACATAGCCTGGATCGTGCGATAGCCCTTTTGCCCACGGGCAGTCCTGCATCGTGATGAGCAGGATGGCATGCCGACTAAGAGATGCTCTGAAGTAGGGCAATGCCTTCTGCGGCTGCCCCAGCAGGAGAAGGGTTTCCCCAAGGAAGAAACCGGTCTCATTGCCGCGCTCGAAGGATGCCTCGAGAATCTTCGCCCGCGCTTCCAGCAGGCCGATTTTGCCATTCCGAGCCCACCCGCCGGCGATGGCATCGGCTAGTTCGACATCGTCCGGAGCATGGGTGATCGCAGCATAGCGGCTGGCTTCCGCGATATAACCAGGATAATCCCCTGTTGCGAAATCGAGCTCTCGTAGAAAAAGGGCAGGAGTCGACAAAGTCTGCTGTGTTTGTTCTATTTCCTTCAAGGCTTTGACACCCGCCTCGAAATCGCCGAAATCGGCATGGAAGAACGCCGCATCCGCAGCTATTGCGGCCGAGGTTGGGTTGAGATGAACCGCCTCGTCAATTTGCCTCACTGCTTCTGCGCCTTCGCCCCTGCATTGGAGCGTGCTGGCATACCACTGATGCGTATCCGCCGAGTTCGGGTCCAGCGCAAGCGCGTGCCGGAATTCGGCCTCCGAACCTTTGATGTCCCAATCCAGATAGAACATTGCAAAAGCCTTTGCCCGATGGGCACCAGCCAGATTTGGGTTCAGTTCGATGGCGCGATCAGCAGCTAGTTCTGCCTTTCCGAGAGAACTCTCCAGATCAGCGTGGCCGAACTGCGGAAGCAAATCGTAGGATTCGGCAAGTCCGGTATACGCCTCGGCATAAGAAGGATCGATCACAATGGCCTGCGTGTAAGCATCGATCGCCCTGGCCAGACTGTCGGCCGTGCGCAAATTCCAAAAGTACCGGCCTCGATGAAACAGGTCCTCTGCCCCGTGAGCAGGAACATGCGGCCTCGATTGCAGAGTGCCCAAAGCCGAAGTGGTCGCGGTTGCTGTCCGATGGTTTTCTGCCAGCCAGAGCAGCAAAGCCGAGGAAATCAACACACCGAAAACCACAACGACCGACGGTTGCCAACGGTGAGGCGAAACTTGTTTCGCCTGATGCTCATCAGAAAGCGCGGAAAGTGGTATGGCGTTCGTCGCTCGTGGATTGCTATGCCGGACATCGCCCCCCAAAAGCGCCATATCGCGTGTCAGCAAGGCAGGATCGAGACGCAGCGTTCTTCTCCTAGATTCCAACCAGGCGTCAAGCTCGGTGGGATGGGCAAAGACCGTGCTGCCTTTCTTTCCCGGCGCACGATGCACGGGAAGACCGCGGTCCTGTTCATAACGCCTGACGGTACGGACGTTGCACCCAAACCAGGCTGCGATTTCCTTCCAGCCGGTGATCACACCTCGGTTCCCTTGGACTAGATCCGCGCTTTCCACTACGGGTCTCATACTGCGCCACCACTTTCCGCGTTCTTGCAGTCGAGCCAAGGGCTCCCAGAGATTGGTTGTGGGGAGATAACTAGTATAAGGCGAATATCGTGGCGGCCAGTTAAAAGAAATTAAGCTCCCCACCCTCATTTGTCCTCTGTCCGACCCTGATTTGTCCGTCGAGTAAACGGGCCGGAGGAGCTATCTTTAGTAGCCGAGCTCTCAGTTGGCCGAGATCTCAATTAATTCTCGTGGATTCATATACTTGCGCGATGGGGGGCGTAACGGAGGTGCTCTCCGGCTAGAAGAGAACAAGGCATTTACCCGTGGCGCATGGGTCAGCCTTTCAGATTCATCATTGGCGGACCGCGGTTCGCGCCGCCATCCCGCTGGCGGATTCGATTTCCAAATTGGCGAGGTCAAGGGTTCCATCACGGTTGAGGATCTTGCGCGATGACATCGAATAAGTTAGTTGCAGTTGCGCTTAGCTTCATGGCGGCCTGTTTGCACGCTCAAGCCCAAGCGACCCTGACTTTCGGCCAAGTGACCAGCGGGACAATCGGCACGGTGGGCCAAACGAACAGTTATACGTTTGCCGGTAACCCGGGCGACGTGATCGACTTTACGATCTATGCTTCCAGCGGTGGCCTGAGTCCGTCCCTAAAGCTTACGAATTCCAGCGGGTCAACCGTGGCTTCGGCCAACACCAGCGGCTGCAGCTCCGCCGACGTGGAGATGAATTCCGTCACGCTGGCGGCGATGGGCACCTATACGCTTGTGGTCGGCGACTGCTCGGGCTCGCATTCCGGCACCTATGAGATCTACGCGCAGCGGGTCAACAACCCCGGGTCTCCCGTAAGCGCGCTGACCTTCGGCCAGGCGCAGAGCAACACCATCACCACGGCGGCACAGAGCAACACCTTCCAGTTCAGCGCCAGTGCTAACGACGTGGTGGACTTCACGGTTACGACCA
>Ga0181528_10001759_pt1 | contig 13425 bp, 11 predicted proteins | sample PEATcosm2014_Bin_47_FD_119742 | JGI IMG/M metagenome (GOLD analysis project Ga0181528, IMG submission 119742) | Peatland microbial communities from MTU Mesocosm Facility, Houghton, MI, USA - PEATcosm2014_Bin10_10_metaG | ecosystem: Environmental > Terrestrial > Soil > Wetlands > Peat | place...
ATGCCCAACGGTCGACCGGGTTTTGACTGATTTCGTAATAGCCCAGGTCGTTGGGTTTTTTCGTGCTCAAGCCCTTAAGGTTTTCCAGCGCTACCTCGACAAACACGCCGGGCGCTACTTGGACTTTTTGTGTGTCCGGATTTTTTTGCATGGCCGCGGCGAAACCGATCCCGGTGTTGTGGCGCTGTTGATCGGTAAACAGCGCCGCTTTTGCCGTGATGCTGTGACAAGCGCCGCAGCCGGCTTTGCCGGTAAACAATTGGAAGCCGAGTTTGGCCGGCTCGCTGAGCGCTTGGGCTTGCTTGGTGTAATACCAGCGGTCGAACGGCGAGTCGGCGGCATTCAACGTGCGTTCGTAACTGGCCAGGGCCTGACCCAAAGTTTCCATAGTCGGGCCTTTGTGGAAGGCGGCTGCGAACAGCTCTTGGTAATCGGCGCTGTGTTTGATTTTAGCCAATACATAGCCGATGGATGGATTGGCCATTTCGTTATAGGCCAGCAGCGGCCCCCATGCCTGTTGCTCTAAAGTGTTTTCCCGGCCATCGTGAAACAACAGTTGCGCGTAACCGACATTATATAAAGTCGGACTGTTGCGGCGCACGCTACGGCCTTCAATGCCGACCGCGGTGCGCATTTCATTATTGCTGAAACCCTGTTCCGGAATATGGCACATGGCGCAGGAAAAGGTATTATTTAAAGACAGGCGGCGGTCGTAAAACAGCTTGCGGCCCAACGCAATCTTGGCGGTGGTGAGCGGGTTGTCTTCAGGTTGCGGCAGTTTCGGCAGGCCTAGTGGCGGTTGGCGGGCGAAGTCAATTAACTTAGCCGGTTTGCCTAGTCTTTGCGTCAAGGCCAGCGAGCGGGTTTGGTAATCGGCTTGCTGATAGTTTTGTTTATTGTCGCCGGGCCGATATAGCATCTCGGCTTTGGCGGTTGGGGCCTCGGCTGCTGGTTTGGGTGCGCTTAATAAAGTTTTGACATCGTTCAGGACTGTATCGGCATGCAGTAAATCAACGCTATAAATATTTCGAATTTTCAGGTTTGTGTCGATCAGATAGACCCTGAGCAAATGCGAAAACGTGCGGGTGAAACGGCCTTTATCGTCATAGACTTTCCGGATGTTTTGCTGATATGCGTCAAGGATGGGCTGCAAAGCGGTTTCGTCGCGGGTAGTCAGAAACTGCCAATCGAACCGGCCGGTTTTAAAGCCTGCGCCGTACTGGCGCATTAAGTCCGGCGTGTCGCGGGCCGGGTCGAAACTCAAGGTCAGCAAACGCAGTTTGCTCGCTAGTTCCGGTTGGCTTAGCAATTGCCGGCTGATTTTGTGCAGCACTTGGGTGGCCAGCGGACAGCCGTTGACATCACTGCATGTGGCATAGATAAAACTCAGCAACACCAGTTTATCGCCCATCAGTTCATGCAGGCGTTTTGGCTGGTTTTCGCTGGTCAGCACTTCGCCGTCGGCGGCTGGGGCGATGGCCGGCAAGGCATAGCTGCCAGGCGGGGCCGGTTGGAAGGGTAGGGCGGCGTAGCCGGGGGCTAGAGGTTTGGTTTCCTGTGCCGGGGCCGGGGCCGTGATTAGAATTAAGCTTAGGCTGAGAAAATAAGGGATTTTCATAATGGGGGGTGACAAAGCAAAATAACTTAACTAAAGCCAATTGCCGTAGGGCGGGTTTTTGCGCGCTTGGGAAGCTTTGTTGTTAGCCTAAGCAGTTGCGCAACGTAACCCGCCGCCGCTGGGCAAGTTTTATAGCCTCCGATGGCGGGTTACGACGCGCGGAAAAGCTTTCAAAAAATTGCTGATTTTTTGGATTGCGCATCTAACCCGCCCTACGCAGAGACCCATGCTTACATCTTAGCCGCCTTGCCATACAACGCATACGCCCCAAACCGCATCTGATGCGCTCTGCCCAGTTTCTCCTTGGTGAAGTCGATTGAGAATTGCTCGGTCAGCTTAGTTCCATCCCAGCTATAGGCTTTGAAAAACTGTTCGTTATCCGCGCCTTTTTTATCCCAATTAGCCAATAGCGACGAGGTGTAATACAGGCGTTTGCCGTCCCAACTCGACGATACCATATTGACTTGCGCGCCGATTATTTGTTCAAACACTTGTTTGGGGTGAAACGGATCGCTGATGTCGAAGCGGCGGGTCTTGCCGTCCATGAAGGTGTTGACCCACAAGGTTTTGTCGTCGCTAGAGATGGAAATGTCCACCGGCAGCGGGATCTTGGCCGTTTCGCCGATATCGGCGACAGCCTTGGCTTGCCATTCGCCCTTGTCGTCTTGGTGGATCAACCAGATTTGCGAGGTCAGCGCAGTGCTGGTGAAGCAGTAATTATGCTGCTCGCCCCAGGCGCAACGGATTTCCAACGGCGCGCCGGGAACGTCGAAGACTTTTTTCGGCTGCCGGGCGTTCATGTCCCATTGCACCACGGTATTGCCGAAGCGTTTCATGGCTTCCGGGTCGCCCAGCATTTTGCCGAAGTCCATCATATAATTCGACCAGCCGGTAAAGGAGGAGGTCAGCATCAGGTTTTTGCGCGGCAGCACCCGCACATCGTAATTATAACCGTCCGCATATTTACCGGTTTTGAGCGCGCCTTCCAGGTTGCTATCGGTTGGCAGCCAGTAGGTGGCGAGGTAATCGCCGGCGTTATTATATTCCACCACCGCGGTGCGGCCGCCGTGATCCTTGTTATTGGACAAGCCGGTGATCAGCATCCGCCCCGGCAAGGCGTACAAGCTATGCGGGCCGACCACGCCGCCGCTTTTGGCGACGAAATCGGTGATGGTTTTCGTCAATTTAGGCTTGGCCGGGTCGCCGGCGATATCAAAGATAAAGATCTTGTTGGTATCCAGGCCGCCGGCCCACAGAAATTTGCGATCATCGGTAAAGTCGGAATGGTGGGCCTCATTGCGGCCGCCGACCGACAAACTGCCGATGACCTTGCCGTATTTGGCCGATTTAGGATTCACGTCGACGGTCACCAATTTATCCTGTTCGTCGCCAACGCCCGCGGAACCCAGCGTCCAAATGTAAACAAAGTCCTCCTGACCGGTGATTTTCGGACTGTATGGCGAGGCGCAGGTTTCGTCCGCGCCGGCGGATAAGCTGGCAAAGCTGAGTATAAAAGCAGCGCTGAATGCGCTTAATTTGGCTATCATGGTTCTCTCCCCCGAGTATTATTATGTTTGTGACGCTAGGTTTATTAATCGCCCGTGGTCGGGTCGATGATGGTTTTGACTTCCGAGATGCGATTGGCCGGAAAGCCGCCTTGCGCGGCGTGCTCGCGGATTAATTCCGCGTTGTCGGCAATATATACGCAGTAAACTTTATCGGCGGTGACATAACTTTCCTGCCACTGGATGCCGGAACCCATGCCGCGCAGCACGCCGCAGGATTTTTGGGAAATGCCTTGCAGCTCCGCCGTCGAAAGTTGGCCGGCGCCGGGAATGTCGCGTTCGATGATGTATTTTGGCATATAGATCTCCTGTAGTGACCGGTCGTCTAAGGCGCCGGCTTGAAAAAACCGCCGTCATGGCGGAGTGAATATGTAAATCCGGCTCAAGCCCGGAAAAAATCCTCCAATAAGTCTTGGCAGCAAGCCCGTAAAGGCGCTACCGACTGTTCAACCTTCATGCGCAACAACGCACCCTGCCAACCGTTCAACATAAGGTCCGCCATGCTCTGCGCCGACCTATCCCGGCGCACGCTGCCTTGCTGTTGGCCGCGCTCCAGCGCGGCGCATTGCAGCTTGCTGTAACGGCCGACGGCGTCCAGCAAGGCTTGCTGACAGAGCGGACTGGTGTCGCCGATTTCGCCCATCAAGTTGCCCAATAAACAACCGCCCTTGTAACCGGATAGCTCGACTTCGGCTATCAATTCCCGGTAATAGGCTGTTAGCGCCGCCAAGCCATCAGTTTGCGGATCGGTAAGATGTCCGGACAAGCGCATAATAAAAGGCTCTATATAATGCGCAATGGCCGCGGCGGCAAAGGCTTCCTTGCTGTTGAAGTAGGTATAAAAAGAGCCCTTGGGTATCTGCACGGTATCCAGTATCTCTTTCAAGCCGGTGGCGTGATAACCTTTTTCCAGCAACAACGTGACTCCCTGATCGAGCAGCTTGTCTTTTTTGAGTTGTTTGGGCTTGAGTTTTTGCATGGGTGATATTATGCGACCGGTCGTCTGGTTTGTAAATAAGTTTTTTCTAATATTTGAAAGCGGGAACTAAAAGGAAGCGGAAGGCATATGCGAGGGCGCCGAGGTGACGCTGGCCAGCGATGGCCGGGAAGCCGTGGATAGTTTGCAAATGCATCCGCACGCCGTCGATATTGTGCTGATGGATGTGCAGATGCCGGAGATGAACGGTTATGAAGCCACCCGCCAGATCCGTCAAACGCCGGTTTTGGCCGACTTGCCGGTTTTTGCAAGCCAAGCCATACCCTGCTCTAAGTCTTGAAAAAAAATGTGGTCCCAACGTCCGGTTGGCTTTCGGCCCAGACTTCACCCCCATGGCGGGAAATTATCCGCTTAACGGTGGCTAAACCTATGCCGGTCCCCGGAAAATCTTTTTGGTCATGGAATCTTTGGAAGGGTCCAAACAACTTTTGTGCAAACTGCGGATCAAACCCAGCCCCGTTATCCCGAATGAAATATATTTTGGATTCGGCATCCTGATAAATGCCAAACTCTATTTCTGTTATGTTTCTTTGCCGGGTAAACTTCCAGGCGTTGGATAGCAAATTGTCCAGCACAATATTCATTAGATGCGGATCGCCTTCGAAATACACCTCCGGCGTAATTTTGATGGCGGCTTTCCGGTCGGGTTCCATTTGTTGAAGTTCCAATAAAATGCTCTCGGCCATGCGGCTTAAATCAATAGTCCTTGGTTCCAAATTTCCGCTGCTGACTTGCGAAAACTCTAACATATCGGTAATCAGATTCTCCATGCGTTTAGCTGCAAAAATAATCCGATTCAGGTAGGGTTTAGCCGCTTCAGGTATGACCGGACCCTGTTCCGACAGCAGCATTTGGGTAAACCAGGAAATGACATGCAGGGGTCCGCGCAAATCGTGCGAAACCGAGTAGCTAAAAGCCTGCAGTTCCGCGTTTGTCGCTTCCAGTTGTTTGGTGCGTTTTGCTAATTCAGTTTCGCCGAGCTTACGGTCGGTGATATCCTCGGAGGAAATAATAATCCCGCCGACTAAATCATGCTCATCCCGCCAGGGAACCACCGCCCAACGCAGCCAGCGCTTGTTCCCGTCAGCCTGCAGCCATATATCTTCGTCATTTTTAAGAGTTTCCCCGGCTAGACCCAGTCGATGGATAGTTTTCCATTTGTCCGGCAAGTCCGGAAAAACCTGATAATGATTGTGTCCTATCAGATCGAAATAACTCCGGCTATGATCTGCAAACCAGCGGCCGCTGGCCGCAAGATAGTTCATGTTAAGGTCAAACATAGCCATGCTGATGGGGGCGTGATTAATAAAAATTTTCAATTGGTTGCTGGATCTGCTTAGCATTTCCTCGGATCTTTTGCGTTCGGTGATGTCTCGCGCTATGCCGCAAACATAAATGTCTCCCTCGAACTCAATCAGTGAAGCGGAAATCTCGACCGGAAAGTTCGAGCCGTCCTTGCGGCGAAATACAGACTCGAACGGCGGCACGGTTTGCCGTTGTAGGACCTCAATCAGCGCCTGGAAACGCATCAGATCAGTGCCGATATCTAAGTTGGTCACATATAGCGCTAAAAACTCGGTTTTGGTATACCCGCTCTGCTTGCACAAGCTCGGACTCACATAGACATAACGGCCTTGCTGATTGATGAAAGCCAGCAAGTCATTCGCATGCTCATTGGCATGCCGGAATAAGCGGAGTTGTCGGTCGCTCGGCAATAATTGTTCTTGGAAAGTCAAACCTAACAGCTCCTCTTGGCATTGAAACAGCGGCAGTGTTTTAAGGCAAACTAATAGACCGCCATGGAGATTAATTTAAAATCAGTATCTATGCGCAAATGTATCATTATATTTGTTTCGAATCGAAAGTTGTACCTGAATTTATTGCATAATTATATTATTTTCACCTAAGAGAATACCTTGGGGTGACAGGGAAATCAATCACAAGCCACGCACAACGCCGGAGCCTAGGGGCTGGATGAAAATGAACTGCTGCAAAAAATCCGCCACCGGCAAATTGTCATTAAAAAACTACCGTTTCCGTCTTAAGGCGGCGCAGCTTTAGGTTAAGCCTGTCCATGTCCCCCTTTAAGCGGGTAGCCGGAATTACGGAACAACTAGTCTCGTCGGTAAATGCGATAATTTGTCAATCGCAACCAACAATTCTCCGAGAACCCACTATGGAAGCATTGCACAACCTTAATCTCGCCTCGCTGCTGGATACCTTAATCAGTCTATCCACCGCATTTGTGCTGGGGGGAATGATAGGCTTAGAGCGTCAATATCGGCAAAGAACCGCCGGCCTGCGCACCAATGTATTGGTAGCCGTGGGCGCGGCGGTTTTTGTCGATATGGCCAACCGCTTGGATGGACATGCCGGCGCGGTGCATGTCGCGGCATATGTGGTTTCCGGCATAGGTTTTTTAGGCGCCGGCGTGATCATGAAGGGAGACGGCAATATTCGCGGATTGAATACCGCCGCGACGTTGTGGGGCGCGGCGGCTGTCGGCGCTTGCGCCGGCGCGGATTTATTGCCGGAAGCGGTGTTGGCCGCGTTATTTGTGTTAGCCGGCAACACCTTGCTGCGTCCCTTAGTGAATGCGATTAACCGCAAGCCGATTGATGACGAAACCAGCGAAGTCACATACGCGGTTTGCGTTATCTGCGACCGGCAAAATCAAAAAATCATCCGAGATCAATTGGAATTATTATTAGAAACAGCCAACTATCCGGTAAGCGATTTCGATATTCATCCCTTTGTGCAAAACGAAGTGCAAATTTTTGCCACCCTGTTGGTCACTTCAGTAGATTCAGTTGAACTGGATGGCGTGGTCGAAAAGTTGATGGCGCTAACCGCCGTGACTCAAGCTTATTGGAGTCCAAGCACCATGGAATAAGTAAGCGTTCGGAGCGTTCGCTATAGTTCTACGCTTTTCCGCTTTGGCCGTAGCAGCAGCAACAAACTGAGTAAACCGCAAAATATCATATAGTGCGAATAACGGTAATCGGGCGAGGGCGCGGCTATCATCAGTCCGGCTTCATGAAACAGCGCACTTAAGGACAGGCAAGCCACCGCGGCTGTTTCGGGTTTGAAACGCAGCAGGCCGGCTAACAAAACCCCAAGGTTGATCAGCAAATAAGGCCAAGGCTGCAGCCACCAGTCGTCTTTAAAAACGTAATAAAAGGTCTCGATATTGCTTTGCATGGCGGTTGGCTGTGGTTTTGGCGCGTAATAGGGCGCTAGTTCCAGGGGAAAATCTCTAGACATAATCATCGGGCTCCAAGCGCCGTCCGGCGCTAAGCCTAATAAATACCGCATGGCGCCAAGGCGATGCCGCAGCCATAACCCAGGATGTTCGTAAACCGTCTGTAGCCACAGGCTGCGCAGATCCTCCATATCGCCGGCGGGCAGGCCGCCAAAACCGTTCAGGCGCGGGCCTATCGAATCTTTGGGCAGTTTTAGCGAACCTGGTAGTTTGCCAAACACTTCCCGCCAGTAAATTGGCGAATAGCTGGTTAACAACGTGTCGAGCGTGCCGGTCGAATGGATGGCGTTGGCGAGTTTGGTAAATATCCGTTCTTGCTGGTTTGCAGCGCTTAACCCGGCCAGCACGCCGGAAATATCGAACACGGCATTGGCGACCCAGGGACGCGTCTGCCGGTCGATAAGCCGCTGATTCAGGTTGCCCGCGGTCAAAAATAAAGCCGCGGCAAGCGCTCCCCCCACAAATACGGCTCTCACCAGTCCCCAAAGTCCTTGAGCATCAATGCCGCGGAACACGGCTAAGCCCAGGATGGGGATGGTTGCAAACACGGCGTTATGCCGTAATAACATCGCGATCCATAAACACAGTAATACGCTGAGGATTAATGTCGCTTTCGGCCACGGCGACTGCTGTTTAACCGCGCGGATATGCCCGGCTAAGCCGAAGGCGATCAATAATACGCCCCACATAAACACATCTTTAATAATGGCGCCGTTGATGCCGAACACCGGCGGGGCGAATAACAATAGACTTAGCCAGAGCGCGAATACAGGTGCGGCGTAAGGTTTGAAATAGGCCCGGTAAATCAAATAGGCCCCCAGCCAAACCAAGGCCGATTGCAGACACAACATGCCGGCCGGACCGGGAACGGCTGTATCGATGACGCGCCAGATCATGCTCATTAAGGGCGGATGCCAATCGGAAAAAACCCCTTCGCGGGCTTCGATGAGCTGATTCACAGAGTCATAACACATAAAGCCGGGATAGAAAATGCCCAGATATGCCAGGAACCCAATGATGAAGCATAGGCCTGGCGGCAATTTACCAAACCGGATGACAACTTGGTTGCCGATATGCATTGAACTTTGTCCTTTATTAAACTAAACCCATTATATTGAAGCACGGGTTAGATGCGCGCAATAGTTATATATAAAATCTATAATCCTACTCCGCATCGTAACCCATCAGGGGACGCAAAGGCTTAATCTCCGAATGGCAGGTTACGATGCGCGGAAAGATTATAGATAAATTTAATGAAATCAAGCGTATTTAACCCGCCCGGCATTTCAATTTTGTAAAATTTATTTGATTTTTGTAGCCTACAAGCTACAATTAATATATGAAATATCAGGTAAGCACTACAGAGGCTTTTGATAACTGGGTAAGAGAGCTCAAAGATCGACAGGCCGTGCTTGCAATAGCCAAGCGTATCGACCGGGCAATAAAAGGTAATCTAGGGGATATTTTGCCTGTTGGCGGCGGCGTAAGTGAAATGAGAATCTTTATCGGCCCAGGCTATAGGCTTTATTTTACCCAACGTGGCGGTGAGCTGATTATTTTACTGTGTGGCGGAGATAAGAGCGCTCAGCAGCGCGACATCCAAAAAGCGCTAGAGTTAGCTAAAAATTTATGAGGCATTACCATGAAAACTGAAACAAAACCCTATGATCCGCTTAAGTTTTTCATTAATGAGGATGAGATAGCCGCTTATTTAAATGATGCATTTAATGACGATGACCCCGATATGTTTATCATTGCGCTTGGGCATGTGGCCAAGCGCAAAGGCATTGCCAAGATTGCCGCCGATACGGGTCTGAATAGAGAAAGCCTTTACAAGGCTTTGTCCGGGAAAAGCCGGCCGAAGTGGGATACGATACAACGCATTATCAAGGCATTAAACGTTAACATTCGCTTAGCGACATAAATACGGCATAGACGACCTATATCCCGCCCGGCAGATGGATTTTTCTTATAAAACCGCTTTATTAAACACCAAGCGCCGCGAGACCGAAAAATTGAAAACCATGCCGGCCACGGAGCCGGCGGCTACCGCCAGCGCCGGATGTTGATAGGCTAAAGGCAGGCTAAATACCATCCACGCATAAACCCCGTTATTGGCTGTCCAACCCAAGGCGTTAGCCAGCAGATAGCGCAGCCACTCCTGATGTACGGCCCGATGGCTGGCGCCGAAAGTGAAACGGCGGTTGCACCACCAGGTGACACTGGCCGCTACCGGAAACGCAAAGCCTTGCGCCTGCAACGGACCTATTTCCGGGGCCAGAAATTCCACCATGCCGGCGTTGACGATATAGCCGACCACTCCAACCAGGCCGAATCGCCATATTTGCCTAAGCAGTTGCTTCTGTAGCAGTGGTCGCGTTATTAAATGTTCCGCCTCAGGCGCGGCCGGTCGGTGCGGAACGCTGTTCAGCAAAGCCGCGCTATCCGGCGCAAAGGGCGGCGACGGGTATTGCAAATAGGTCAGCAGCCGCAATTCGCGGCGGCCGCGGGTCACTGTGTCCAGAATCACGCCGGTCAGCATGCTTAACGCCGCCAGCACGATTAGGCCCATGGACAGGATGGCGGTGGGTAATCTAGGCACCAGCCCGGTTTCGAAATAGGTGATCAGCACCGGCCAGATTAAAATTATGGACAATACCGTCAAAAGTCCGCCCAGGATACCGAAAAAAATCATCGGCCGTTCATGGCGCAGTAGTTTGTTAATCAACATCAGTATCCGCCAGCCGTCGCGGTAGGTGCGTAATTTACTTGCGGAACCCTCCGGTCTGCCGCGATAAGCGCCTTCGACATGCGCGGTCGGCATGGAAAGCTCGAGAGTGTGCACGGTCAGTTCGGTTTCAATGTCGAAACCGGTGGCTAAGGCCGGGAAAGATTTGACAAAGCGTCTGGAAAATACCTTATAGCCGGAAAGCATATCAATAATACGGTTGCCGAAAATTAGCCCGACCATGTCTGTCAACAGCTGGTTTCCAAACCGATGCCCGCCGCGGTAAGCCGTCTGTTCGGTTTCGCGGCGAACACAGTTGATCAGATCGTATGGCCCGCTCATGGCGAGTTTGACCATGTCCGGGGCCAAGCCGGCGTCATAGGTGTCGTCGCCGTCGACCATTAGATAAAAATCGGCATCGATATCCCGAAACATGCGCCGGACCACGTGGCCTTTGCCCTGTTGTGTTTCAGTCCGCACCTCGGCGCCGGCGCTTAGGGCTTGCCGGACGGTGTCGTCGCTGGAATTATTATCGTAAACGTAGACTGTGGCGTTCGGTAGGGCGGCTTGGAAATCCCACACGACTTTGGCGATGGAGATTGCTTCATTATGGCAGGGAATCAGGACGGCAATTTCAATTTTATCTAGCATTTTCGCGTTGAATATAACTTAAAAAATAAAAAAAACTCAGGTCATAGTCAGCGCTCGGGAAATTAATTGCTTGCATTTTTAACTATGAATTTTACTTGATCATACTATTGATGCCAAATCCGGATCGCGACTATTTTAATAGACCGTATAAAACTAGCAAATTACCCCGCAATCTTCTATATTTATCCGTTTCATAACCGGTTGCTTAACTCGTTTGCATTAAGCCTGCCGACAGCGTCTTCAAATGCAGAGAGCACTATGATAGATGAAACAAGCCGCTTTTTTGTCGGCAATGGCTTCTTGCCGCACGGCTATTGCCTGAGTTGGTCAAAACCGCTGGTGTTTACCTATGTGATCAGCGATGTGCTGATTTTTCTGGCCTATTTTTCCATGCCGCTGGCTTTAGCCTATTTCGGCAGAAAACGCCACGACTTTCCTTACCCCTGGCTGTTGAAAATGTTTGCCGCCTTTATCATGGTCTGCGGCGTCACGCATTTGATGGGCGCTGTCATTTTATGGCTGCCGCTGTATAACTTGGACGCCTGCTTCAAGGCGATAACGGCGCTGATTTCGATTATTACGGCTATTGCGTTGTGGCCCTTAATCCCCCATGCGCTGAAAATTTCCAGTCCGGCGCAATTGCATATTATCAACCAGGCGCTGCAAAAGGAAATTAGCGAACGTCAGCGGATTGAAGACGCCCTGCGTCAGGCCAAAACGGACCTAGAGGACGATTTGCGCACGGAACGCCTGATTAAAGCCGCGATAGTGGAATACTCGGAGGACGCCATCATCAGTTACAATCTGGATGGCGGCATCACCAGTTGGAATCAAGCGGCAGAGGAAATGTTCGGTTATACCGCCGCGGAAATCCTCGGCCAGTCCATCTTGAAACTAATTCCCGACGACTTGCATGCCGATGACCAAAAATTACTGGCCATTATTCAACGCGGTTTAACGGTTAAGCATTTCGAGACCGAGCGGCTGCGCAAAAACGGCGAACGCTTCCACGCTTCGGTGACTATTTCGCCGATTAAAGACCGGAGAGGCAAAATCTTTGGCGTATCGAAGATTTTTCGCGACATTAGTGAGCGCAAACAAGCGGAGGAAGACATCCGGCAACTCAATAGCAGTTTAGAACGCCGGGTTCAGGAAGGTACCGCCGATCTTAAGGCTGCAAACCAAGAACTGGATAGTTTCGCCTATGCGGTTTCGCATGACTTGCGCGCGCCGCTAAGAGCCATAGACGGTTTTAGCCAAGCGCTGTCCGAAGATTATGGCGAGGTCTTGCCGGGTGAAGCCAGGAAATATTTAGACCATATCGAAGAATCCAGTCGGAAAATGCATGATCTGATCAGCGGGCTATTGACCTTGTCGCGAAATAATCGGGCGGAACTGCGCTACGCAGAGGTTGATGTCTCGGCTTTGGCCATCCGCCTCTGTTCCGAACTTAAGCAAACTTATCCGCCGCCGGAAACGGAAGTCAGCATTCAAGCGGGCATAACAGCGTATGGAGACGCCCGCATGCTGGAGGCGCTGCTGCGAAATTTATTGGACAATGCCTGGAAATATACCCGGCGCACGGCTCAGCCTTGCATCCAAGTGTATGCGGCGCAACGCGGGGCTGAGAGCTTGATTTACATTAAGGATAACGGCGCAGGTTTTGATATGAACCAAGCGCAACGCCTATTTCAGCCCTTTCAACGCCTGCACCGTCAGGAAGAGTTTGCCGGCATCGGCGTCGGTCTCTCGACCGTGCAGCGCATCGTGCAGCGGCATGGCGGCAGCGTGGCGGCGCATAGCCAGCCAGGGCAGGGGGCTGAGTTTTGCGTGAGTTTGCCCGGTAAAAAATTAACCTAAGCTCAGCGTAATCTCACTCCGGATAGTATAAATAAGGCGCTAGCTATCCTTCGGTAGGGGCGGGCGCAGCCCACACCCTACGCATCATCTAAACTTGAGTTGGCCGAATAGGTAACTATTCAGCGTAACAGCTTTGTGTTTGTTAAGCGTAGAGTGGGTACTGCTTTTCGTGCCCCATACGCATCAGCTTAAGAAAAAACTTCCCCAATTTCTAGTCGTTGACAAGTATTGGGGTTGGTTTTTCGCGTGTTTAACTTACAGCCATACTCGAATCGTTCGGCCAAATCCTTCAGCACAGAAACCAACGAGTCAAAGTTGTAAATGCAACTTGCAAGACAAGCCGATTGCTCTTTAATCATTTGGCAACCTTTGACTAAACTACGGTTAGGCATTCGCCATAATCCAGTCAATACTATCCAATGCTGGACTAATACGCCCAGCAATTTGGCATATATCTCGCACAGCATGCGTTCCGCTTTTTCACTGTGCGATTGCCCCAATCCGCTATGACTTTTCCAGAGCTTGAAAAGCAGGCGCGCCTCCAATTGTGCCGGCGTTCCCCATGCTCGTGGGTAATTTGCGGCATTAAGTATGATAAATCTTCGCTTACTTAAGAATTCAATGTGATCTCTATCAAATTTACTAAAAACAGTCAACTTTATGGCCGGATATAACCTAGAATTTAATTTTAAATAGCCGTATAGTCTTTAATATACTTTAGGTAATAGAAATGCCAGAAAATAA